>ENA-OZYV01000080-OZYV01000080.1-human-gut-metagenome-genome-assembly--contig:-NODE-80-length-37372-cov-8.516708_pt1 | contig 37372 bp, 32 predicted proteins | sample MGYA00243638_ERZ654133 | MGnify/ENA primary metagenome ERZ654133 (study PRJEB26926, sample SAMN06165116) | human gut metagenome | biome: ENVO:00009003; feature: ENVO:2100002; material: ENVO:00002003...
CTCGGAGATGTGTATAAGAGACAGGTAATAAATAGTAACGAATATATTTTATAATTTCTGAGAAAATATGCTACAAAGATATTGACATTATTACACGATAATAGTATCATGCAATTACAAAGTAATCGTAAAAACTTTGTAACTATTTCGAAATAGGGTAAAGAAATAGAAAACTGAACAGAGAGGAGCGATGCTGCTGTAAGGCTGTTATATCAGAGAACTGATATAATGGTCTTTTTTGTAATACCTACAGAGCATTTTTTGCAATGTTTTAAGCATTTTACTCTATATACATGGTAAAAACAATAAAATATAATGAATATAAAGTCAGGATGTGATATGAGAAAATTACCTGACACAAAATTTAACCGAATCAAGTAAGTCCCTGCTTCAATTGCGAAGAGCAATAAGCAGTGGGTGGGGACTCAGACAAGTGGCGAAGTGAGTTGGGAAGATTGCCCGACAATTGATTATCGATGCAGATACAAAAGCGGGAAGTATCCGGGATTATAAATCAGAAGGAGAGATATGGTTATGGCAAATACAATTATTATGAGTAAATATCAGGGACTTGGAAACGATTATCTGATTCTTGATCCGAAGAAAAATCAGGTACAGCTTCAGGGAAAGAAGATTGCACTTCTCTGCCAGAGAGGATTTGGGCTTGGCGCTGACGGTGTGCTCTATGGACCGGTAGAAATTGATGGGAAATTGGGTGTGCGTATTTTTAACGCAGACGGAAGTGAATCTGCCATCAGTGGAAACGGCGTGCGTATTTTTGCCAAATATCTGATGGATAATGGATATATTACTGAGAAAAAATTTGACATTGAAACTATGTCAGGCACGATTCATGTGGAATGCCTGAACAGCCGGGCAACGGAATTTAAAGTAAACATAGGAAAACCATCTTTTATCTCCAGCGATATCCCTGTTTCCGGTGAAGTTCGTGAAGTAATTAAGGAGAATTTCGTATTCCATGGAAAAGAATACAAGGCTACCTGCCTGACAGTTGGTAATCCACACTGCATTATTTTTACAGACAATGTAAGTGCAGAAGCTGTAAAGAATCTGGGACCTTATGTGGAAAATGCAGATGAATTTCCGGAGAGAATGAACCTGCAGATCTGCCGTCAGGTCGACAAGGGAAATCTGGAGATTGAAATCTGGGAAAGAGGCTCCGGATATACAAAGGCTTCCGGAACAGGAAGCTGTGCGGCAGCAGCGGCAGCCTATAAGCTGGGACTGGTGGAATCCCGTATTAATGTAAATCAGCCGGGCGGAATGATACAGATCGATATGGAAGAGGACGAAACTATCTATATGACAGGAACAGTGGGATATATTGCAGATATAAGTGTTGCAGAGAGCTTCTTCTCATAAATTACACAGACTTTATGCGTAATTCAGTGTAAAGTATGATTACCCACAGTGTGAAATGATTGTTACGATAAATGATCATTTCACGCTGTGGGTAATTCTTTGTTTGTAATTTGCTTAAAGATATGTTATTATTTTAAACGAATTATTTATCAGGACTGCTATAATCTATAGCAATTCAGTCGGTTATCCACAGGGAGTCCGACAGAGAATATTTATAATAAGAAAGTGGGTGAAGCTGTGGTTGAATTAGACCAGTTCAAGAGCATTCTTGCGACTTATACAGAACCATTAGTGGAAGTGAGGGATTCACTTTGACCTGGCTAACAAAGAGCAGAAGGTCGAAGAATTAGAGCGCGAAATGGAAGCGCCTGATTTCTGGGATGATGCAGAAGTTTCCCAGAAGAAAATGAAAGAATTAAAAGACATGAAAGATGACATGGAGACCTATCAGAATCTGGTTACACAGATGGAAGATATGGAAACCATGATCGAGATGGGATATGAGGAGAACGATCCTGCACTGATTCCTGAGATTCAGGAAATGCTGGATGAGTTTCAGAAGGATTTTGACAATATCCGTATCAAAACACTTCTCTCCGGAGAATATGACAGTGAGAATGCTATCATTAAGCTGAATGCAGGTGCAGGCGGAACAGAGGCCTGTGACTGGTGCGGTATGCTTTACCGTATGTACAGCCGCTGGGCAGATAAGAAAGGATTTACCCTGGAAGTGCTGGATTATCTGGACGGCGATGAGGCAGGTATCAAATCTGTTACTTTCCAGGTAAACGGAACAAATGCTTATGGTTATCTGAAATCAGAGAAGGGAGTTCACCGTCTGGTGCGTATTTCTCCTTTCAATGCAGCAGGTAAGCGACAGACATCTTTTGTATCCTGTGATGTTATGCCGGATATCAAGAAGGATCTGGATGTAGAGATCAATGACGATGAGATCCGTATTGATACTTATCGAAGCAGTGGTGCCGGCGGTCAGCATATCAACAAGACATCATCTGCCATCCGTATTACACATTATCCTACCGGAATCGTGGTACAGTGTCAGAATGAACGTTCTCAGCACATGAATAAAGATAAAGCCATGCAGATGCTGAAAGCCAAGCTGTATCTTCTCAAGCAGCAGGAGGCAGAGGAAAAACTCTCCGGTATCCGCGGTGAGGTGACAGATATCGGATGGGGAAATCAGATTCGTTCTTATGTTATGCAGCCATATACCATGGTAAAGGATCATCGTACAAACGAGGAGACCGGAAATGTGGATGCAGTGCTTGACGGAGGAATTGACATTTTCATCAATGCATATCTGAAATGGATCGCACTGAAGAAATAAAAGAATAAAAAAGGCTGTCTGAAATCAGGACAGCCTTTTTCGTGTTGAGGCATTTTACACAATGATTCAGCAGAATATATTTCTTGCGTATTTTTGTGTGGTGTGATAATATATCCAGTGTGTAAAAACAAATGTCTTTAAAGAACGGACAGGTAAATTGATATGCAGAAACCAGTAACAGAGAAAAAGAAATATTTTGTAGTGAGGGAACGTGCGGTTCCGGAAGTCCTGCTGAAGGTGGTGGAGGCAAAGAAGCTTCTGGACTCCGGCAAAGTGGACACTGTACAGGATGCAGCAGAGCGCACAGGAATCAGCAGAAGCTCTTTCTACAAATACAAAGATGATATTTTTCCATTTCATGAAGAGACAAGGGGAAAGACGATCACCTTTATTATCCAGATGGACGATGAACCGGGGCTTTTGTCGGTTGTCCTGCAGACGATTGCACGGTTTCATGGAAACATTCTCACCATTCATCAGAGTATTCCTATCAATGGGATTGCCACACTTACTCTGAGTGTGGACATTCTTCCGGGCGAGGGGGATGCAGAAGCAATGGTAGAGACGATTGAACAGAATGAAGGAATTCATTATCTGAAAATATTAGGCAGGGAGTAAAAGAAAATGATCAATGTAGCAATTTTAGGATATGGCACAGTTGGAAGCGGTGTATTTGAAGTATTAAATGAAAATAAAGAGAGCATTTCCAGGCGTGCCGGACAGGAACTTCATGTAAAATATGTTCTGGATCTTCGTGATTTTCCGGGACAGCCGGTAGAGAAGGTTCTGGTCCATGATTATGAACAGATCGTCAGTGATCCGGAAGTAGATATTGTAGTAGAGGTTATGGGCGGTGTGGAGCCTGCTTATACTTTTGTAAAGAAGGCACTTCTGGCAGGAAAAAATGTCTGCACTTCCAATAAGGCTCTGGTTGCAAAGCATGGCCGAGAGCTGATGGATATTGCAAAGGAAAAGAGCATTAACTTCTTATTTGAAGCAAGCTGTGGCGGCGGAATCCCGATCATTCGTGTCATCAATTCTTCCCTTACAGGAGATGAGATTGACGAAGTAACAGGTATCCTGAACGGAACTACCAACTACATGCTTTATAAGATGAGCACAGAAGGCTGTGAATTTGACACTGTATTAAAGGAAGCACAGCAGAAGGGTTATGCAGAGGCAGATCCTACCGCCGACGTGGAAGGATACGATGCATGCCGTAAGATCGCAATCCTTTCCTCTCTTGCTTATGAGAGATATTTTGATTTTGAAGATATTTATACAGAGGGAATTACAAAGATCACACCTGAAGATATGGAGTATGCTGCGAAGCTTGGCAGAACCATCAAACTTCTTGGAACCAGCCGCAGACTGGCAGATGGAACCTGTTATGCAATGGTAGCACCGTTTATGCTCGGTCAGAACAGCCCTCTTTACAGTGTAAATGATGTGTTTAATGCAGTATTTGTACATGGAAATATGCTTGGAGATGCCATGTTCTATGGAAGCGGTGCAGGTAAACTGCCTACAGCAAGTGCTGTAGTTGGTGATATTGTGGATGCCGCAAAACATCTCCATGTTAATATTGTGACAAACTGGAACAGCACTCCGGCAGTACTGAAACCACTGGATGAAGTGACAGGAAAGTTTTTCGTGAGAATCAAAAAAGAAGCAGCAGAAGAAGCGAAGAAGGTATTTGGTGATGTTGAGATCATCAGCCTGGGACAGCTTCCACAGGAGTGTGCATTTATCACTGATGAAATGACACAGGGAGCATTTGAAGAGAAACTGGCTCAGATCGGAGATCAGGTACTTGCAAAGATTCGAGTTAAAGATTGATAAACTGACAGATTTCGTGTATCATATAGTGTGCCTGATAAGGTGGACACTGATACAATACTTCAGATAAATATTTGTACAGTGATTACTGTAAACAGAACAGGAAAGGGAAGATATGAGAATCTTCTCTTTCCTGTAAACTTATTATGGAGGAAGTAAAACAATGTTGATTGTCAAGAAATTTGGCGGTACATCGGTTGCAAATAAAGAACGTATCTTTAATGTTGCCAACCGCTGTATAGAAGAGTACAGAAAAGGAAATGACGTGGTTGTCGTTCTGTCCGCAATGGGGAAATATACGGATGAACTGATCACTATGGCAAGGGATGTCAATGAGAAACCGCCGAAAAGAGAGATGGATATGCTCTTTACCATTGGAGAACAGATGTCTGTTGCACTGATGGCAATGGCGATGGATAAACTGGGAGTTCCTGCGGTTTCCCTGAATGCTTTTCAGGTTTCCATGCATACGACAAGCAGTCATGGAAATGCACGTTTAAAAAGAATTGATACAGAGCGTATCAGAAGAGAGCTGGACAGCAAAAAGATTGTAATAGTTACCGGCTTCCAGGGAGTTGACAAGTATGATGATTATACGACTCTTGGAAGAGGCGGTTCTGACACAACAGCGGTTGCTCTTGCGGCTGCTCTTCATGCAGATGCCTGTGAAATCTATACAGATGTAGATGGTGTTTACACAGCAGATCCGCGTAAGGTTCCGAAAGCAAGAAAGCTCAAAGAGATCACTTACGATGAAATGCTTGACCTTGCGACTCTCGGGGCAGGTGTGCTTCACAACCGTTCTGTGGAGATGGCGAAGAAATATGGCGTGCCGCTTGTGGTACGTTCAAGTTTAAACAACAGTGAAGGAACTGTGGTAAAGGAGGAAGTTACAGTGGAGAGAATGTTGATCAGCGGTGTTGCGCTGGATACAGATGCAGTGAGAATTGCGGTAATCGGATTAAAGGATGAGCCGGGTGTAGCTTTTAAATTATTTGATACCCTTGCGAAGAAGAATATTAATGTAGATGTGATCCTGCAGTCTATCGGACGTGCGGGCAGAAAGGATATTTCTTTCACAGTCGATGGAAATGATCTGGATGATGCAGTTGCAGTTCTGGATGCAAATCAGGCAAGACTTGGATTTGCAGAGCTTCATTCTGAGAGAAATATTGCGAAGCTTTCCATCGTAGGTGCAGGAATGATGAGTAATCCCGGAGTAGCTGCAAAGATGTTTGAGAGCCTCTATAATGAAGGCGTAAACATCAACATGATCTCTACATCCGAGATTCGTGTGACAGTTCTGATCAATGAAAAGGACGGCGTGCGCGCAATGAATGCAGTACATGATGCCTTTGGTCTGGCAGACTGATTTAGGAGAATTACATGACATCGAGACGTGAATTAAAAAACTATGCGAAGCAGGCCATGTCAGGAAAATATGGGATACTGATCTTGGCATTTGTTGCAGTTCAGGCGCTGGCCCTGATCAGCAGCATGATATCCTCGGCTTTATTTCCGGGAGAGGAAACAATTGATATTGTGTTGTCGTATGCATTTACATTTATTCTGACTCTGCTGATCAATGTGGTAGCGGCAGGTATGAATTATATGTATCTGAATATTGCCAGAGGGAAAGCATATTCATTAAATGATCTGTTTTATTTTTACAGACATCACCCGGACAGAGTGATCGTTGCCGGATTTTTTATGGCAGTACTGAATCTGCTTACCATGCTGCCCTATACGATTTACAGTAATGCGAATCTTCCGGGTGAAGATGCTTCTGTGGAGGTGCTGATCACCTGGCTGTATACAGGTGTTGTTCTGATGATCGTAGGAATGATTGTTTATCAGATTCTGGTCATTCCTCTGGAGATGACTTATTATATTCTGGCAGATAAGCCGGAATTGAAAAGTACAGAGGCTATGAAGGAGAGTCTGGAGATGATGCATGGAAACTTCGGAAGATATCTGATGCTGAAGATAAGCTTTATCCCATTGATGTTTCTTTCTGTTTTTACGTTCTATATTGCACTCTTGTGGATATTTCCATATATGGCCATGACAGAAGTAATGTTCTATCGTGATCTGACAGGGGAGCTTAAAGTGCAGAAAGAGGAAGAAGAACGTGTGGCACGAGACTATGTGAATCCCATGTTTGACAGCTATTCACAGAACGAACAGCCACAGGAAGATCAGACGCATCCGCAGCAGTTCTGGAGTGTGACAGGTGATTCATCAGTGGCTTCGGATGAGAACAAAGAAGTGCAGAATAATGCAGCAAGTGAGAATACCCAGGATAGTTTGTATGGTTCTGTGGAAAATAATAGAACGACACAGGATAACCCATATGATTCTTCAGAGAGTAAAGAAGTACAGGACAGCCTGCAGAGTCAGACAATTCCGGAAGAGGAAGAAGATAACGAACCAAAACCATGGGATGAATACTTCAATAGCTTGAAATAAAATCATAATATGAAAGACCTTTAACTGACACAATGTAAAAATGTTGATAAAGGTCTTTTTTATTTTTATTAATTTGGTTTTACTGAATTTTCTCATTTATAATGGTGGAAAAAGCTTATACGTAAATGGTATAATAGGAATAATTGCTGGTAGCATAAATATATTTGAGGAAGGTTTTTACAATTATGAACACAAATGAAATCAGTGGAAAACGTCAGATGGAGTTTCTGGCGGAGTTTGATTATATCAGAGAGGCAGGAACTGTAGGAGAGGAAAAAGCAGCAACGATTATTCAGGAAACATTGAATAGTTTTGGTGTGGAGAACCATCTGGAAGAGTTTTGTTTTGAAACTTTTCAGGTAAAAAAGGCGAAGCTTACGATAACGGAACCATATGCAAAAGAATACATCGTAACCGGATATGGAAGATGTGCCAATACAGATGAGAATGGACGGAATGAATCTTTTTTGTATGTGGAGAATGCTGATGAGATCAGCCTCGCAAATGCCAGAGGAAAAATTGTTATGGTAAATGACCCGGTAAGAAAGGAACTGTACCAGAAACTGGTGAAAGCAGGTGTAGCCGGTTTTATTAGTATTGCCGGTTCCCCATTGGACGAGGGCGTAGATTTGACACCGCGTGCATACAGCTTACCGAAGAATCTGCCAGGTGAAGAGAAAAAAGCAGCCGGGATAGAAGCGGCAAATTACGATAACAGAATTCCGGGTGTAAGCATTCATTATAAAGATGCTGTCGAACTAGTGACAAGAGGGGCAGCTAAGGCTTGCCTGTCCGTAGAACAGGAGACAGTGACACGTACATCCCGAAATGTAGTGGCACGAATCAAAGGAACAGATAAAGCAGAGGAGATCCTGACTCTTACTGCACACTATGATTCAGTACCGGAGGGACCTGGTGCTTACGATAATATGTCCGGTGCCGCGATCATCATGGAACTTTGCAGATATTTCAAAGAACACAGACCACGCAGAACAATGGAATTCGTATGGTTTGGTGCAGAAGAGAAAGGTCTGCTTGGAAGTCGGAACTATATTAAAGAACATGAAACAGAACTTCCGGCTCATCGTTTCAATATGAATGTAGACCTCGCAGGACAGCTTGTGGGCGGAACGGTTGTAGGAGTGACAGGTGATGCGTCAATCTGCAATATGATCACATATATGGCTCATGAGACAGGAATCGGCATGTCTACAAAGAATCAGATCTGGGGAAGCGATTCTAACACCTTTGCGTGGAAAGGTATTCCGGCTATGACATTAAACAGGGATGGATTTGGCATGCATACACGTCATGATACCATTGCACTGCTGTCGGACTGGTCGTTGGAGAGAAGCGCGATTTTATTGGGGCATATCGCGGACAGACTGGGAAACATCGAAATTTTTCCGTTTGAACGGAAAGTGCCGGAAGAGTTTATCAGACAACTGGATGAATATTTTGGCTAATGTTATTCCGGCAGTATGTATCATATTGGCAGAATCAATCCCACACTTGACAAATGAACGCCAGATTGATACCCTATCACAAGAGCGTTTTTTATGCTATAGAAGAAAAACAATGTGGATGCAAGGGTCGATTACACGTATCTGCATTCTGAAAAGCAACAAGAGGAGATAAAAAATTAATGGATATTATTCAGGTAATCACACAGGAATTGAAGGTGGAGAAATGGCAGGTAGAAGCCGCAGTCAAATTAATTGACGAAGGCAACACCATCCCATTCATTTCCCGATACAGAAAAGAAGCAACAGGTTCCCTTAATGATGAGCAGCTTCGTGCACTCTTTGAGAGACTGACGTATCTGAGAAATCTGGAAGATAAGAAGAATCAGGTATTAAAGAGCATCGAAGACCAGGGCAAGCTGACTGAGGAACTGAAGAAACAGATTCTGGATGCCCAGACACTGGTTGTAGTAGAGGACTTATACAGACCATATCGCCCGAAACGTCGTACCCGTGCGACAATTGCCAAAGAGAAAGGGCTGGAACCACTGGCAGATATCATTCTTCTGCAGATGACAGACAAGCCGGTAGAAGAGGAAGCCAAGGTATACGTCTCCGAAGAAAAGGGTGTTAAGAATGTTGCAGAAGCATTGAACGGAGCTAAAGATATTATTGCAGAGCGTATTTCCGATGAAGCAGACTATCGTATCTACATCCGTAACCTGACAACAAAGAACGGAAGTATTTCTTCCACAGCAAAGAATGCGGAAACTCAGTCTGTATATGAGATGTATTATGAATTCGAGGAGCCGGTCAGGAAACTGGCAGGACACCGTATTCTTGCGTTAAACCGTGGTGAGAAAGAGAAATTTATCACTGTTAAAGTAAATGCACCGGAGGAAGACATCCTTCGTTATTTGAATAAGAGAGTGATCAAAAAAGACAACCCGAATACAACTCCGATTCTGAAAGCAGTTGTAGAAGACAGTTACAAACGTCTGATCGGACCGGCTATCGAGCGAGAAATCCGCAGTGATCTTACTGATAAGGCAGAAGACGGCGCGATCCATGTATTCGGCAAGAATCTGGAACAGCTTCTGATGCAGCCTCCAATCGCAGGCAAAGTCGTACTTGGATGGGACCCTGCGTTCCGTACAGGCTGTAAGCTGGCAGTTGTAGATGCAACAGGTAAAGTTCTGGATACAACAGTTGTTTATCCCACAGCTCCGACTACTGAGAAAAAGATCCGTGCTGCCAAGGATACAGTGGAAGGTATGATCGAAAAATACGGTGTATCCCTTATTTCAGTAGGAAACGGTACAGCATGTCGTGAATCCGAGCAGGTGATCGTAGATATGCTCAAAGAAATCCCGGAAAAAAAGGTGCAGTATGTTATCACAAATGAGGCAGGAGCATCTGTGTATTCTGCAAGCAAACTGGCTACAGAGGAATTCCCGAACTTTGATGTAGGACAGAGAAGTGCGGCTTCCATTGCAAGACGTGTACAGGATCCGCTTGCAGAACTGGTTAAGATCGATCCGAAATCTATCGGTGTGGGTCAGTATCAGCATGATATGAACCAGAAGAAACTGGATGAAGCATTAAGCGGCGTTGTAGAAGACAGCGTAAATAAAGTTGGTGTAGATTTAAATACAGCATCTGCATCTCTGCTTGAGTATATTTCCGGTATCAGCAAAGCAATTGCCAAAAATATCGTAGCTTACAGAGAAGAGAACGGTCAGTTCACAGACAGAAAAGAACTTCTCAAAGTAGCGAAATTAGGACCGAAGGCATTTGAACAGTGTGCAGGTTTCATGCGTATTTCAGGTGGAAAGAATCCTCTGGATGCAACAAGTGTACATCCTGAGAGCTATGAAGCAGCATCTGCACTTCTTTCAAAACTTGGATATAAGCCAAATGATGTTGTGGCAGGAAATCTCCTTGGACTTTCCCTGCAGGTAAAAGACTATAAGAAGATGGCAGCAGAACTGGGAATCGGTGAGATCACACTTCGTGATATTGTAAAGGAACTGGAGAAACCGGCAAGAGATCCTCGTGATGACATGCCGAAACCGATCCTTCGTTCAGACGTTCTTGAAATGAAAGATCTGAAAGAAGGAATGGTGCTGAAGGGAACTGTCCGTAATGTTATTGATTTCGGTGCATTTGTAGATATCGGTGTACATCAGGACGGTCTGGTGCACATTTCCGAGATGACAGAGAGATTTATCAAACATCCTCTGGAAGCGGTGAGTGTAGGGGATATCGTAGATGTAAGAGTAATCGGAGTTGATATGAAGAAAAAACGTATCAGCTTATCCATGAAAGGATTAAATAAATAACATCAATAAAACAGGGATTGCCACTGCAGACCGGATATCTGCAGGAGTGATCCCTGTTTTTGGGGGTACTGCTGTCTGCAGTAACAGTTATTCTGTTTCCCGGTGTGATGTGAGGTGTTCTTCAAGGCTGCGTGCTGCAATGCTCTGTGGCCTTTTTACATTGCGGATCAGACAGATCTTTCGTTCAGGAAGAGGCTCTTCAATGGGAATCTGGACGATTTTCCCCTGAGCAATATGTTCAGCAGCAAGCTCTTCAGGGAAGAATCCGATTCCCAGGTTGTGCTGCACCATAGGGAAGATCTGGTCAGTAGTTGCCACTTCCATATCAGGTGAGAAGGGAAGGTTATGGCGCATAAAATACTGTGTATATAATTCTCTTGTACTGCTTCCGGGAGCAATCCCGATCAGAGGGATATCCTGCAGATCCTGAAGACAGTGTTTGTTGGAAGCTGTTTCCGCATATTCCTCTCCACCTATAAGGATCTCGCGGAAAGAATAGAGGGGAATTCTCTGAAGTGGTTTTTTCAGGGCGACAGGTGTGGTAACTACTGCAAAGTCTACCAGACCGTTTTCCAGTGCCTGAACTGCCTGTGGTGTGGAATGATTAGAGATTCTCAGCTTTACATGTGGATAACGGTGATGAAAGACTTCCAGTTCGTTCAGCAGGAATAAACGCAGTGCGATTTCACTGGCACCAATATTTACAAGTCCGCTTTCCAGACCTTTATCTTTGAGAAGTTCATTTTCTCCTGATACAAGCTGTTCTATTGCAATTGATACATGTTCAAAAAGTCTTTCTCCTTCAATGGTCAGCTGTACTCCGCGATTGGAACGGATAAAAAGTTTACATCCCAGCTCATTCTCCAGAATATTCATACACCGGGTAATGTTAGGCTGATTGTTTCCCATAACGTCGGCTGCTTTGGAAAAACTCTTATACTGGGCAACATAGTAAAAAATACGATAATAATCAAGAATCATGATACAGTCGGCTCCTTATGCTATATAAAAATAGAATATCTGATATAGAAAAATAACGTTTGTATATCAATGTGTGAATCAGTATAATACGACTGGGTCAAAAAATCAATATAAAAGTCCTGACAATAGGACGGAGACCAAAAGGAAAGGGAGATTACCGAATATGACAACAGCGAATAAGACAATTAAGATCAATGACGTGGAGGCAGCAAAGAAACTGGTCAGTGCGGCAGTCAGATGTCCATTTGATATTGATATTGTATTTAAAGGAAAAATTTTTATTGATGCCAAATCTATTCTCGGAGTATTAAGTCTTGGCGTGGAAGAACCTCTGGAACTTAAATATGATGGCTATGATGAAGATTTTGAATCAGTGATCGCAGGTCTGGCATGTTAAGATTAAAGAAAGGAATTCACAGGTGCAGATGACATCTACAAATCTTCTATATATTTATGTGATTATCATTAATATAGTCACATTTTTTATCTATGGCTTGGATAAAAGCAGGGCAAAAGCCGGACAGTGGCGCATACCGGAAGCGCAGCTGATATTTCTGGCGGTGATCGGAGGGTCGGTGGGAGCTCTGGCCGGTATGAAGGTATTTCATCATAAAACAAGAAAGCCGAAATTTAAGACAGGAGTTCCGGCGATACTGATTATTCAACTAATTATTTATTTTCTGTTTTTGGGAAATGAGGGGATTATTCTGCGCTTATAGCAATCCTTATAAATAATGCATATTGATTTTAGCTCATCAGAGCGTGAAATCCTGTGTCAGTAAAGCGGATATATTGTCCGCTTTCTTTTTTTTGCCCGAACAAAATTGATTGTTACAGAGAATGAGGTATGTTATGCTACTCTTATATGAGAATTGCGGGATCTGCAAAGCAGCGGAGTAATTCGTAGATATCAAGTCAGGGGAAAGACATCTTTTAACCCTGATATTATATGAAAAGCTGCCTGTTAAGTGAAAGAAGGGCAGAAAAATAATACATGACAAAATATAAGAGAGCAGGTGAAAAATATTGGAACAGGAAATTCAGGAGGCAAAAAGTTTATATTACAGCTATAAGCAGTATTTTTCAGACTATCTTCCGGCTTTGACGAAACTGGGGCTGAAAGTAGTAATGGCATTGCTGGTATTTGTGGGCGGGCGCAAAGTGATCCAGTGGTTTGTTTCTTTCATAAAGAAGTCCATGGAGCGTGCGTCTGTAGACAAAGGTGTGATCCAGTTTACAGGGTCGTTGTTGAGAATTGTACTTTACATTTTGCTGGTATTTAGCATTGCCACTCATTTTGGTGTAAAGGAATCCTCTATTGCAGCACTGCTTGGTACTGCCGGTGTAACGGTAGGTCTTGCATTGCAGGGCGGTCTTGCAAATATCGCAGGCGGGATCATGCTTCTGATCTTCAAACCATTTCAGGTGGGGGATTATATCATTATCGCACAGCAGAATGGGTGCGAAGGAACTGTATACAAAATAGAAATCTGTTATACAACTCTGATTTCCATAGATAACAAACACATTGTAATCCCAAATGGAACGCTGTCCGGCAGCATTATTACAAATGTAACTGCCAGAGATCTTCGTAAGCTGGAGATCAAAGTAGGAATTTCTTATGATTCAGACATTAAGAAAGCAAAAGCAATCCTGGAAGAAATCCTTCATAATGATGAAGATACAAAAGACGACCAGGGAATGGTGGTGTTTGTAGATGAGCTTGGAGAGAGCGCAGTGGTCATGGGCCTGCGTGTGTGGGTGGCTACGGAGAAATACTGGCCTGCCAGGTGGCGGCTTAATGAACTGATCAAAGAAGCATTTGATGCAAACGGAATTGAAATCCCGTACAATCAGTTACAGGTTCATGTGAAGAAACAGATATGATAACAACATAAGTCCTCTGAACCAACTATAAGGTTTAGAGGATTTATTGTTTGTACAGATTATAGCCAAATAATACCAAACAAGAATAAATAATCCTTGATCGATGGTGATTTATACCAATTTCACTGTCAGATATTGGTATAATACCACCAAAATAATATAAAATACGACAAAATAATTGACAATAGGACAACAGATTGCTATACTGGAGTCAAGTTAAACAACTAAGTGTTTTTATGAAGATGCAAAGGCGCATGTAAGTAAATGGATTGCTGCACGATTTTTATACATTGCAAAGACGCAAAAATATAAAAACACTTTTTTTGTACCCAAAATTAACTTCGTGATTGTAACTAAGTAACAATGTACAGAAAGAAAAGGAGAGAAAACTATGAAAATGTACAAAAAAGTTATGGCAGCAGCTCTTGCAGGAGTAATGACAGTTTCCATGTCCGCTACAGCATTTGCAGCAGATGATGACGGCTATATTCTCAAAGCCACAAATGAAGATTCCAAATCATCCGACAATGATCTGGTGATCGCAATCGAAGGAAGCGTAAGCTCCATGGACCCGGCAAACATTCCGGATACAAACGCAATCTCTGCTACACGTGGTGTATACGAGACACTGGTTTCTTTTGATGAGAACCAGGAATTAACAGGCAAACTTGCTGAATCATGGGAAGTTTCCGATGACTCTCTTACTTATACTTTCAAACTTCGTCAGGGCGTTAAATTCCAGGACGGAACAGACTTCAATGCAGCAGCAGTTAAAGCAAACTACGATCGTGTAGTTAACAAAGACAACAATCTTCGTCAGAGAAGAACATTTATCGTAACTAACGAAGACGGATCTGAAACACCTCGTGTAGACAGCATTGAAACACCAGATGATTACACACTGGTTATCAAACTGACACAGGCATGGGCACCATTTATCAACCGTCTGACACAGTTCTGCATCATCAGCCCTGCAGCTCTTGAAGAGTATGGCAATGATATCATGAACCATCCATGCGGAACCGGCCCATATGTATGTACAGAATGGGAAGAGGGAGACCACACAAGCTTTAAGCGCAATGATGATTACTGGGGAGACAAACCGGGCGTTGACACTGTAACAATCAAAGAGGTTCCGGAAGCAGGTGCACGTACAGCTATGCTTCAGACAGGTGAAGCAGATTTCATCTATCCTACACCGTCTGACCAGATTGAAGCAATCAAAGGAACAGACGATGTAAACATCCTTACAACAGACTCCAACATCATGAGATATGTAACTCTGAACATGGATCTGGAACAGCTTTCTGATGTAAAAGTACGTCAGGCTATGAACTATGCGATCGACAAAGATGCATACATCCAGTTAATGTATTCCGGATACGGAAAACCGGCTACATCTGTAGTTCCATCTATCATCGGCGGATATGAAGAGCAGGAAGCTTACACATATGATGTAGACAAAGCAAAAGAACTTATGAAAGAAGCCGGATACGAAGACGGATTCAAACTTACTCTGTGGGGTGATAACACAACACAGGAAATCAAAGGTATGACATTTATTTCCCAGCAGCTTGCTCAGATCGGTATCGAAGTTGATGTTCAGCCAATGGAGCCTGCAACTGTAAGTGACAAGATTTATGTTGACAAAGAAGATGCCGAGATCAATATGTGGTATGTAAACTGGTCTGCATCTGACTTCACAATGGATGGTTCTTTACGTTCCCTGCTTTACAGCACAATGTGCCCTCCTACAAGTGCAAATACAGCATACTTCAACGATGCTGATTTTGATAAAGATATGGACGAAGGTCTTGCAACAGCTAACGAAGAAGAGCAGGCTAAATACTACGGCGATGCTCAGAAGATCGCATGGGAAGCATGCCCATGGTTATTCCTTGGCAATGACCAGATCATCTATTCTACAAAATCTTATCTGTCTGGCGTATATGTATCTCCGGATGGAGCATTTAACTTCGCAAATGCAACTTTAGCACAGTAGTAATTTGTTTGAGAACAGGCTGCGAAGAACATAAATCTGGCTGCCTGATCTGAAATTGCAGCAATTCCATAAAAATACTGCCGATACAGCAGTATGAATACAGGACAAGGATGTTCAAACCGGAGAACTGCCATAAGATTCACTATGGCAGTTCTCCGACTATAAAGCATCAAATATAAACAACAGGTAAGAAAATGATAAGGAGGAAAAATATGGGACGTTATTTAGGTAAACGTTTGATAAGCACGATCCCGCTGCTTCTGGTTATCTCATTCGTAGTATTTATGTTTATCCATATGATTCCCGGTGACCCGGCAAGACTGGTAGCCGGTCAGGATGCAACAAAGGAAGATGTGGCAGTTGTACGTGAACAGCTGGGACTGGATGAGCCACTACTTGTACAGTATGGCAAATATATGAAAGGTCTTTTTACAGGAGATCTGGGAAGCTCTATCAAAAACGGTAAAACCGTAGCAGAGACAATCGCACCAAGACTGAAACCAACTATCATGCTGACATTCTCATCCATGATATGGGCTGCGATCATCGGTATTGCGATCGGTATCATCGCTGCCGTATTTCATGGCAGAATTCTTGATTATGTAGGTATGATCATAGCAATCGCAGGTATATCTGTTCCAAGTTTCTGGTTAGGTCTGGAATTAATCCAGCTTTTCTCAGTAAGCCTGGGATGGCTTCCAACCAGTGGACTGGAAACCTGGAAGAGCTATATTCTTCCATCACTTACAATGGGAGCAGGAATCATGGCCGTACTTGCCAGATTTTCCAGATCTTCCATGCTTGAGACCATGCGTGAGGACTATGTGCGTACCGCACGTGCCAAAGGTCTTTCTGAATCACTGGTTGTTATGCGCCATGCATTTAAGAACTCTCTGATCGAGATCGTAACAGTAGCCGGACTTCAGATCGGTGGTCTTCTTTCCGGATCTGTTATGGCAGAGACAGTATTCTCCATTCCCGGACTTGGACGTCTTCTGGTAGACTCCATCCAGATGAGAGATTACAAAGTTGTTCAGGCATTACTACTGTTCTTTGCTACAGAATATATCCTGATCAACCTGATCGTAGATGTTCTTTATGGCGTGATTAACCCAAGAGTACGTTATGAGTAGAGGAGGAGAGAAGATGGCAGATAAGAACACAACATCAAATATTAACCTTGCTGCTGCCGAAGAACTCCCTAAGGCACAGAGCAAGTTCAAAGAATTTGTCAAGAAATTCATGAAGAGAAAAACAGCAGTGATTTCTCTGGCATTTATAGTTTTTATTATCTTAATGGCGATCATTGGACCATATGTAGTTCCGTATGATCCGCAGGCACCGGATTACACAGCTATGATGCAGGGGCCAAGCGCAGCCCACATTTGGGGAACCAATGAATACGGACAGGATGTTTTCTCCCGTCTGATGGTTGGTACCAGACTTTCTCTTACATGCGCGCTGACAGCGACGATCATTGGTACGGCTATCGGTGTTGTTCTCGGACTGATCGCAGGTTTCTACGGCGGAATTATCGATGCCCTGATTATGAGATGCTGTGATGTACTTTTCGCTTTCCCTGATATCCTGCTGGCTATCGCAGTTGTTGCCATCATCGGACAGGGTATGGTAAACGTTATGATCGCAGTTGCGGTATTTACAGTGCCGTCCTTCGCACGAATCATACGAAGCGCGACGATTTCCGTAAAGCAGGCTCCTTATGTAGAGGTTGCCCGTTCCCTGGGATGTTCAAACACAAGAATCCTGTTTGTACATATTTTCCCTGGTACGATCCAGTCTATGATCGTTAACTTTACCATGCGTGTAGGTACTGCAATCCTTGCTGCATCATCCTTAAGCTTCCTGGGATTCGGTGCAAATGTTACAGAGCCTGACTGGGGTTCCATGCTTTCCACAGGACGTAACTATCTGAATACAGCTCCTCACATGGTACTGTTCCCTGGTATTCTGATCTTCCTTACAGTTCTGGCATTCAACCTGCTGGGCGACGGTCTCAGAGATACCCTGGATCCAAAGATGAACTAGGAGGAAGAAACCATGGCAGAAAAATTATTAGAAGTAAAGAACCTCCGTACGGAGTTTAAAAGAGATAAAACATGGGTGACAGCAGTTAATAATGTAAGTTTCTCCATTCAGCCAGGTGAGATTCTTGGTCTGGTAGGAGAGTCCGGATGCGGTAAATCCGTAACCTCCCTTTCCATTATGAAACTTCTGGCACGTAACAGTAAGATTTCCAACGGTGAGATCCTGCTTAATGGCAAGGATCTTCTCAAAGAAGATAAAAAAGGCATGAGAAAGATCAGAGGACGTGAAGTTGCCATGATCTTCCAGGAGCCGATGAACTCTCTGAACCCATGTATGAGAATTGAGAAACAGCTGACAGAAGCAATCCTGCTCCATAACAATTTCTCAAAAGAAGAAGCGCACAACAGAGCATTCGAAGTACTGAAATCAGTAGGTATCCCTGAACCGGATATGACATTAAAGAGTTATCCGCACCAGCTTTCAGGCGGTATGTGCCAGCGTGTTATGATTGCTATGGCAATGTCCTGTGAGCCGGAGCTTCTCATCGCAGATGAGCCGACTACAGCCCTTGACGTTACCATTCAGGCACAGATCCTGGAGCTGATGGAGGACATCAGGGCAAAGAAGAATACAGGCATTCTGATGATTACACATGACCTTGGTGTTGTTGCTGAAATGTGTTCCAGAGTTGTTGTTATGTATGCCGGCCGAATCGTAGAAGAAGCACCTGTGCAGGAACTTTTTGCAGATCCGAAACATCCATATACACAGGGTCTGATCGGTTCTGTACCGAAACTTGGAAGTGGTGTGGAATCTCTTCCGTCCATTCCGGGAAGCGTACCGGATCTGTCCGTAATGCCGAAAGGATGTAAGTTTGCACCGAGATGTAAATATGCAATGGATATCTGTCATCAGCAGGAGCCGGAGCTTGCAGATATCAACGAAGCAGGCACCAGAAAATGCAGATGTCATCTGCTCAACAAAACCGGAAAGGAGGCGTAACCTGTGAGCGAGCCGTTATTATCAGTAAAGAATATGAAGAAAACATTCCAGGCAAACGGAGGAATGTTCAGCAAGAAGAAATTTGTTCATGCGGTAAATGACGTATCTTTTGATATTTATCCAGGCGAGACTTTTTCGCTGGTAGGCGAGTCCGGCTGTGGTAAATCCACGACAGGTAAACTGATCGATCATCTGATCACACCTGACTCCGGCGAAATCTGGTTTGAGGGAAAAGAAATCTCCAAACTTTCAGAGAAAGAAATGCGCCCGTTACGTTCAGATATTCAGATGGTTTTCCAGGATCCGTACGGTTCCTTGAATCCGAGAATGAAAGTTCAGGATCTCATCGGTGAGCCACTTCTGATTCACACAAATATGAGTGCAGGAGAGCGCCTTAAGAAAGTACATGAACTTCTCGGCACTGTAGGATTAAGTCCGTCTCATGGAGAGCGTTATCCACATGAATTCTCCGGTGGTCAGCGCCAGCGTATCGGAATTGCCAGAGCACTGACAGTGCAGCCAAAGCTGATCATTGCAGATGAACCGGTATCTGCCCTTGATGTTTCTATCCAGGCGCAGGTATTAAATCTTCTGCAGCAGTTACAGAAAGACTTTAATCTTACCTATCTGTTCATTTCCCATGACCTGAGTGTCGTTGAGATGATTTCAGACAGAATCGGTGTTATGTATCTGGGTACGATCGTAGAGACAGCTCCGAAGAAAGAACTGTATGCAAACCCGAGACATCCATATACAAGAGCACTTCTTTCCGCAGTTCCGATCCCGGATCCGGAAGTGAAGAAAGAGCGTATTACATTAAAAGGTGATCTTCCAAGTCCGAGTAATCCGCCAAGCGGATGTCTGTTCCATACACGCTGCCCACATTGTACAGAAAAATGTAAGACACAGGTGCCGACACCTGTTGAAATTGCACCGGGTCATATTGTAAAATGTCATTATCCAAAACTTACAGAATAGGAATTCCGAAATAACAATATTACACCTGAAGATGAACAGTGAAGAAAACAGGATTCACTGAAAGATACAGGTTATCATGAATGGATGAGGAAAGAGGGGGCTATGTTTACTGAGGAAAGACAAAGCGCAATAGAGAAATGCCTTCGTGAAAACGGAAAAGTCAAGGTTAAGGAATTAAGTGAGATGTTTCAGGTCACAGAAGATTGTATTCGAAAAGATCTTAAGATTCTTGAAAATGTCGGTAAGTTAAAGAGAACCTATGGCGGCGCAATCCTTTCACAGGATTATCCGCTGAAGAGAGACGTAGTAGACAGACGCCAGTTTAACCTTGACAAAAAGAGAACAATTGCAGCCAAAGCATTTAAACTGATCAAGAATAACGAAACGATTTTCCTTGATATTTCTACCACAAATATTGAACTGGCAAAGCTTCTTGCTGCGTCAAATATGCGTGTGGTAGTGGTAAGTAATATGATAGATATCCTGCAGATCCTTGCCACAAATCCATCCATTACCGCAATCGGTACAGGGGGAACAATGTACCAGACAGTAAACGGATTTATGGGAGCTGCAACGATAGAAGTGATCAAACAGTATAGCTTTGACCGTGCATTTATAGGAAGCTGCGGTGTGGATATGACTGATTGTGCAATTACTACATTGGGGGTAGAGGACGGATTGACAAAGAAAGCAGCCGTGCACAGCAGCAGACATAAATATGTTGTTATGGAAAGGGATAAATTCTATTTCAATGATTCCTATAAATATGCATACTTCGATGATATCAGCGGAATTGTTACGGATGAATTTCCAGATGATACGATCGTGAGTACACTGGAGAGAGCCGGGGTGAAATTGTTCTGATGCAGGTAAGTCTTCGGGGGACTTATCTGATCTGGTTAAATCAGTCAGCAGAAAGGATGATCTGTCTGGCTTAAATGAAAAAAGATGGAGGCAAGTACGTGAAAGAATATATTTTGGAAGCCTGTGTAGATTCTGTAGAATCTGCTATGGCAGCGGTTGAAGGAGGCGCAGACAGACTGGAACTTTGCGGTAACCTGATCATCGGCGGAACCACTCCGGGACCGTGGCTTTTTGATGAAATAAGAAAGCGTTCGGATATCAGGATCCATGCTCTGATCCGTCCGCGTTTTGGAGATTTCTGCTATACAGATGCAGAATTTTCCATGATAAAGCATGCAGTGGAAGATTTCAGGAAAATGGGTGCCGAAGGTGTTGTATTTGGGGTGCTGAGGCCGGATGGCACATTAAACATGGAACAGATGAAAGCGCTGATGGAGGCGGCAGGGGATATGTCGGTGACTCTTCACAGAGCTTTTGATGTATGTGTGGATCCAATAGAAACAATGGAACAGGCAATCTCACTGGGAATCAATACGATCCTTACTTCAGGTCAGCGTAATGTATGTCTGCAGGGGGCAGATCTGCTGAAGGAACTGGTAGAGAAGAGTCAGGGACGTATCACGATCCAGGCAGGAAGCGGCGTGGGAGCAGAAGTGATCCGCCAGCTTTATCCGCTTACAGGAGTCAGGGCTTATCATATGACCGGAAAGAGAGTCATTGACAGTGAGATGCAGTTTCGCAAGGATGGAGTCAATATGGGACTTCCGATGCTGAGCGAATATGAGATATGGCGTACGGATGTAGATAATATCCGTGCCGCAAAGAAAGTTCTGGAGGAATTATAATGGCAGAACCGAGAGTTTTTTTAAAAGAGAACAGGGGCCGAATTGAAGAGAACTACCTGGAGCAGGCAAAAAACCTGCCCCGGGTTTTTGCGCCTGTAGACGAAAAATTACAGAAATGTACAGAGGAAGTGGCACTTGCATGTAAATATTTATATGCATTTATGCCGTACAGTGATATTGGCAATTATCCGTTTGAAGTATTTCTGGACTATGCGGAGAATGGTGTGAGGCTCTGGAAAGAGAATCCGCAGGTTGCAGACCTTCCTGAAGAAATCTTCCTGAATTATGTGCTGTTTCACAGAGTAAATGAGGAGGAGATCGCACAGTGCAGAACTTATTTCCGCGCAGAAATCGGAAGCAGAATACAGGGAATGAACTTCAGAGAAGCAGCGTTAGAAGTGAATTACTGGTGTGCCGAAGAAGCTACTTATCATTGTACAGATGACCGTACTTTATCTGCGATTTCTGTATACCGCAGAGGAAATGGCAGATGTGGTGAAGAGTCTGTATTCACTGTAAATGCACTGCGAAGCGTAGGCGTACCTGCCCGTCAGGTATATGCGCCGAAGTGGTCTCACTGCGATGACAATCACGCCTGGGTAGAGATCTGGTGTGACGGCAAATGGTACTTCCTCGGAGCCTGTGAGCCCGAAGAAATCCTGAATAAAGGATGGTTTACAAACGCTTCTTCCAGAGCAATGATGATCCATTCACGTGTGTTTGACACCAAAATCCCGGAAGGTGAGGTGATCGGCACAGATGGTATGGTGACCATGCTGAATGAATTGAAGAGGTATGCAGTAACCAAAGAAATTACAGTAACAGTAAAGGATGCGCAGGGGTTACCCTCAGAGGGAGCTGAGGTTTCCTTTGAGGTGCTGAACTATTCAGAGTATGCACCGATCGCAGAGAAGAAAACAGACAGTAAGGGAACTGCCAGACTGACAACAGGACTTGGGAGTCTGCATATTTCCGCAAGAATGTGTTCTGACGGCGAGTGGTTCTATGCGGAAACAGTTATGAACACTGAGAAAGAAGATAACTGTGAACTTTGTCTGGTATCGCAGGATAAAAGAAATGACGGCGAATCAGAAAAGTGGACAGCAGCAGATATATTTGCTCCTCATGATGCACCTGTAAACACAGACATGCCGACTTTAGAACAGAAGGCGAAGGGAAATAAGCGTCTGACAGCAGCCAATGCACACAGAGAGCAGAAAGTAAGAAACTGGTCAAATCCGGAATGTGAACGTTTCCTGGAAAAAAAGGTAAACAGGATAGAAGAAGCCATTGCTGCCTCATACAGAGAAGATCTCCTGAGGGTTCTCACAGAGAAAGACAGAACTGACTGTATCAGTGACGTTCTGGAGGAACACCTGGAGCTGGCAATCCCATATCATGGTATGATGAAAAAGGATACCTTTGTATCTTATGTGTTAAATCCAAGAGTAGATGATGAAGTTCTTCAGAAATACAGAAGAGAGATTAAGAAGCATTTTTCCAGAACTGAGAAACAGGAGCTGAGAGATGATCCTTCCAGAATCTGGAATCTGATCGAGAAGGCAATTGTTTCCAGACCGGAGAAAGAGCGTTCCAGTGTGATCACAACACCGGCAGGATGCATAAGGACCTGTACAGGAAGCTTCCTGTCAAAGAAAATCCTGTTTGTTGCAATAGCGAGAACCCTTGGAGTAGCGGCAAGACTGAATCCACATGATCGTTCTATGGAATATATGGAAAACGGAAGATTCGTTCCTGTGCTTGCAAGAACAGAGAAGAACTGTACTCTGATCCTGAAAGCAGGAGAGACTGTACAGTGGAAATATTTCCAGAACTGGAGTATTGCAAAACTGGAGAATGGAAGATATACATCACTGAAACTGGGAGCAGAGAATTTCGAAGATCAGATCCTGAATCTGCCGTTGGAATCCGGAAACTACAGGATTCTTACTTCAAACAGACTTCCAAATGGAAATATGTTTGCAAATGAATATCATTTTGAAATTCAGCCCGGAGAGACAAAGGAGATCGAGTTGGTACTCAGGGAAGCAGATCTGGAGGATATGCTGGAGAATATTTCCATGCCGGAATTCATGCTGAAAACTGAGGATGGTACAGAAGTGAAAGCATCTGATCTTACAGCAGACGGAAAACATATCCTTATGTTTCTGGAAGAAGAAAAAGAGCCTACTGAGCATATCTTAAATGAAATGATGGAGCAGGAAGAGGCTTTCGCAGGATATGCAGAGCAGATTATTTTTGTAGTGAGAAGCAAAGAAGCACTGGAGACACCGACACTGTCCAAAGCACTTGCAAAGTTAAAAAATATTCAGATTTATTATGATGATTTCTCAGAGATTATCAATACTCTGGGAAGGCGTATGTACGTAGATCCGGACAAACTTCCGCTGATTATTGTGACGAATGGAACCCTGAATGGGATTTATGCGACCAGCGGTTACAATGTAGGAACCGGGGATATGCTGCTTAGATTAATGTAACAGAGCGATAAATAAGATGCCCGGAGATGACACCTGTGAGCATCTTCTGGTATTGCCGGATTACATTATTGTATAGATGTAAAGGATTGGATATTGAATTTGCATTTACATAAAGGAGATAAAAATCATGTATCAGTTTAACAGAAAAGAATATGAAGAACGTATGAAATGGTATCAGGATGCCCGTTTCGGAATGTTTATCCACTGGGGATTATATTCTATTCCTGCAAGAGGAGAATGGGTACGCAGTACAGAGGAGATGCCTGAGGAAGAATACCTTCCGTTTATGAAAGAATTTGATGCCAGAGACTATAATCCGAAACAGTGGGCAAAAGAGGCAAAGGCAGCAGGTATGAAATATGTGGTTCTGACTGCAAAACACCATGATGGTTTCTGTTTATTTGACAGTAAATACACAGATTATAAAGTTACCAATACACCTGCAGGAAGAGATCTGATCAAAGAATATGTGGAAGCTCTTCGCGAAGAAGGTCTGAAAGTCGGTCTGTATTTCACCTTACTTGACTGGCATCATCCGGACTATCCTCATTACGGAGACCGCATCCATCCTATGAGAAACCATCCGGAATGCAGTAATGAAAACAGAGATTTTTCTCGTTATATAGAGTATATGTACAATCAGGTGGAAGAGGTCTGCACAAATTATGGAAAAATCGATATTATGTGGTTTGACTTTTCCTATGACGATATGCGAGGCGAGAAATGGGGAGCAACCAGACTGATAGATATGGTCCGCAGATTACAGCCGGGAATCATCATTGATAACCGTCTGGAAGTCAGTGGTGAGGGAAGAGGATCTCTGTATGACTGCAATCCGACACCATATCATGGCGATTTCGTAAGCCCGGAACAGATCATCCCGCCGGAAGGAATCTGCGACAAAGAAGGGAATCCGATGGTATGGGAAGCATGCTTCACCATGAACAATAACTGGGGCTACTGCGCAAATGACCACTATTACAAACCTGCTTCCATGCTGATCAAGAAGCTGGTAGAGTGCGTTTCCAAAGGTGGAAATATGATTTTGAACGTAGGACCTGATGCGAAAGGTAAATTCCCGAAAGAGTCCTCTGCGATTCTGTCGGAAATCGGACGCTGGATGGATAAGAACCATGACAGTATCTATGGATGCGCTCCGGCAGCAGATATCCCGAAACCGGATTACGGACGTATCACCAGAAATGGAAACAAGTATTATGTCCATATTTATGAGAATACATTAGGACCACTGCCGCTGATCGGATTTGATAAGAATAAGATTGTGAAAGTACGTGCCCTGGATGACGGACATGAAGTGCCGATCTCTACTTTATGGGTACACAGCGATTATCCGGATATCGCATTTGTTGACCTTGGTCCGGATCCTGTACTGCCGGATCCTGTAGACTATGTGCTGGAAGTGGAGATGGCTGAATAAAGCTATAGAATACAAAAAAGCTGCCGTATGGCAGCTTTTTTGTATTTCTTAACCGAATTGAGATGCAGGTGTCTGCCTGGTTCAGCATCGGTTTCTCTTGTTTACGAAATAATTCAGAATCCCACCGCCTACGATAATAACAAGTGCAACAGCAACAACACGTTTCGCTGCTTCCTGCGGCATCTGGCTTTTGGAACCGATGGAATCGGAATAGAAAGTCAGGGTATAATTGATCTCATGAGGGGTACCCATGGCGGTAGTGTCTGCGATTACCGGCATGCTCTCATCCATAATGGTAACCGGGATCTGGAATTCAGAATTCGTTCCTTCCTCATTGACAGGGAGATATTTTTTACCGTCAACGATCATGTAGTCATAATTAGAACTGCTCCACTGGATATCGGCAGTTACTTCGCCGTTTTTCACAGTGATCAAAGTCGGTGAAGTGACACTGGCTTTGCCGCTTCCGCCTTCCAGCTCTACCTGGATGGAATACTCCCCATCTTCTTTATCAAGAGTGAAAGCCTGTGCAGCAGGAACAGAAGTCCATACTGACAGACAGCAGATCAAAGCTGCCAGAACTGCAAAAATCTTTCTCATATTTCTTTCCTCACTTAAATTCGATAATTTTCATCATCCCACAATTGAAATTAATTGTCAATACTTTGTTGAAAAAGTTATCCTGTTTTAGTATAATAAAAAGTACTGTCCGCACGCAACATCATTGAGAACGTAGTGAACAGTGAGCACAATAAATGAATATCTGTGAATTGCTTTGCTGCGAAGCAGCTCCTGCAATTCTGATATCATAAAAATATATATGCAAATCACAGGAGGATATGGTAATGAGAGGAATTTTATACGGAGTAGGAGTTGGCCCCGGAGATCCGGAACTTATGACATTAAAGGCAGTGCGCCTGATCAAAGAGAATGATATTATTGCAGTACCGGGCGCAGAGGTGCGTGAAACAGTTGCATATAAGATCGCAGTACAGGCAGTACCTGAGCTTGCAGACAAAGAACTTCTGCCAATCTATATGCCAATGACACACGATAAGGCAGAACTGGAACTGAACCATGAAAAAGGAGCCAAGGCGCTGGAAGCAGCACTTGATACAGGTAAGAATGTAGTATTTCTGACACTTGGAGATCCGACTATCTATTCAACATTTTCATATGTGCAGAAGAGAGTAGAAGCAGATGGATATGAGACAAGACTGGTAAGCGGCATCACTTCCTTCTGCGCAACAGCAGCACGCCTGAATATCCCGCTTACAGAGTGGAACCAGCCTCTTCATGTACAGCCTGCAGTTCACCGCCTTGACAGTGAACTTGATCAGCCGGGAACCTATGTGCTGATGAAATCCGGCAAAAAGATGAATCAGGTAAAGGAAATTCTGGCAAAAAGCGGACGCAATATCCGTATGGTGGAGAACTGTGGAATGCCGGATGAGCATATTTACAACAGTGTAGAAGAAATTCCGGATGATGCAGGCTATTATTCTCTGATCATTGCAAAGGAACAGGATGGAGGATTATGATCGAAACCAGAGATCTGACAAAAACCTTTGACAATTTTACAGCTGTGGATTCCCTGAACCTGAAAATTGAAAAAGGGGAATTTTTTGGCCTTCTCGGACCGAACGGAGCAGGCAAGACAACGACCATCAGCCTGCTGTCAACCCTTCTTCTTCCCACAAAGGGAGAAATCCTTATAGACGGTCAGCAGCTTACAAGAAAACGTCCTGATTTGAAGAGAAAGATCAGTGTGATCACCCAGGAATATTCCATGCGTCAGGATATGAATATGGATGAGATTATGGAATACCAGGGACGGCTCTATTTTATGCCGCGAAAGCAGATAAAAGAAAGAACAGAAGAACTTCTGGAGTTCTGTGACCTGCTGAAGTTTCGCAAACGTACAGTCCGTAAGCTTTCCGGTGGAATGAAGCGTAAGCTGATGGTCTGTCGGGCATTACTGACAGATCCGGAGATATTGCTTCTGGATGAACCCACAGCAGGAATGGATGCTCTTTCCAGGAGACAGATGTGGAATCTTCTGCGTAAGCTTAATGAGAAAAACCTGACGATCCTGCTGACTACTCATTATATGGAAGAAGCACAGAGTCTCTGTAATCGTGTGGCACTGATGGATCATGGTAAGCTGGAGGAGGTAAGTACTCCGCAAGCATTGATCGAAAGTCTTGGTGCTTATGCAGTGGACGAGATGACAGCAGATGGAACACAGAATTACTATTTCCATACACGCCAGGAAGCAATCCGGTATCTGGAAGAGCTTACAGGGCAGGCGTCTCTTCGTGAGACAACACTGGAAGACGTCTTTGTAGAAAGAGCCGGGAAACATTTGATTTCAAAATAGCAGATATTAACTGAATCAGGGAAGTCCCCTGCGGAGGTTGCGAAAAAAGTTAGAATAATCTGGAGAAAAATGTATGGGAATTATAACAATATTATGGGAGAAGTGGGTAGAATTCCGCCGGGACTTCTATAAGATCACGCTGGCGGCAATGATCGCACCGCTAATGTATCTGATCGTATTCGGAATGGGAATCCAGACCACTTCTCATGGACAGCCATACCTGAATTTTCTGATTCCGGGTGTGGTATCACTGACAACTATGAACGGAAGCTTTAACGCCATTGCGCAGAACCTAAACGTACAGAGACTGTATGAGAAGGCTTTTGATCAGGTGATGATCTCCCCCACACCATTATGGCAGTTTATTGCCGGACAGATCATCGGGGGAAGTCTGCGCGGTCTGTATGCAGGAGGAATCATACTGCTTCTTACAGCACCTATTGAGACAGGACTGATCTTCAACGGATGGTCCTTTCTGGTGATGTTCCTGAACGGAGCAGTATTCTCAGCCATCGGCGTGGTGGTCTCCTTTCTGGCAAAAAATCACGCAGACGTGCCGAGGTTTTCCAATTATATCATTATGCCTATGGCATATTTGTGTAATACCTTTTTCTCAACAGAGAAACTTCCGGGATTTATAGGCAAGTTTGTATCAGCCTTGCCATTATCCCAGACCAGCCATCTGATGAGAAGCATTTCATCAGGTGAGGCGGTGAATTACACTGGTATTGGGATTCTGCTTCTTTATCTGCTGGTGTTTACTGTAGCAGCATCATGGTTTATTTATAAGAAGAAAAACCTGTAACTGACTGACAGGGAGGAGCCTGTGCTCCTCCCTGACTTATTTTGTATCCGACTGACTGCTACTCAGAAGTATCAGCGGTATTTGTGAGAACATGAAGATTATCAATTTCTCTCTTTTTTTCAGCAGAGAGATAAGGATAAACTTTGTTTATACCTGAAGTCACAGCATCATCTGACGGTACTTTTATCATGGAATAGACATCAGAAGGGTAGTTCTTAATGATTTCCATGAGATAATCTGCGAATTCTTCGTATTTTTCAAGTCCCATATAACAGTAATCGTAATAAGTAAAAAGCGTGGAATCAAAAGCACCTTCCTGTTTCCGGGAATTGCACAGATCCAGAGCAGTCTGGTAATCTTCCTGTTTGACAAGGGAATCCAGATGATCATAAAATGCAGCAGATGCTTTACATTCTGTCATGCATGTATCGTATCGTTCCTGTACATCCGGAGACAGTTCCCCCTTAATATCCTGAAGGTCTGTATAAAGCGGACTTTGAGAATGGATATTGACAGGCGGGTAATGTTTGTCCAGAAAATTAAGAATCACCAGGGCGGCATTATCATAATCTCCTGTCTTATTATAAAGTTCTGAATAAGTCAGGGCACCGGCGAAGGTGTTTTCATTTCTTTCTTTTTTGGAGTCCAGTATCTTTTTGGCATTTGTATAGTCCCCTGCTTCCATGGCTGCCTCTGCACGTGGAACAGAAGTGGAGTAATAGTCATCGGAAGAGTTGTCTACGTCAGGATCAGGCTCCAGGTAAGCAGGACGTGCATTAGAGGTGGCAATTCCGTTTCTTATCCATATATATCCCACATTTGCAGCGGAAAACAGAGCGGCTACAATGGCAAAAGCACAGGCAGCGGTAAGCTTTTTCCTGTATTTGTTTCGTTTAAAGGAAGATGTCCGGCAGACTCTGAGAATATTCTGACCGTATTGTGTGGAGTTGATTTCTGTTTCTTTTTCATATCCGGAGGATTTAAATGTCTCCAGTATCTGCTGTCTTTTCAGAATTTCTATAACAGATGAATCCATAATGTATAACCTCTTTGCTTATAGCAATTCTATAAGTTTTTTATGATATCATTCTCAAAACAGTAAACGGCAGCACAAATCCGATCAGAAACTTAAAAAGATAACACCATTCAGGCTGCTGTTCAAGGCAAAGCTGATAAAAGGCAAAGTGTCTGCCAAGATGAAAAACATCAGTAGTCAGGATTACAGAAACTGCTACTGCAGGAAGGATCCAGGCAAGTGAAGGTGAGGGGCAGATCAGGAATATCAGAAGATGAAAAAGTGCACAGTAAATCAGGGAAAAAATACATATTTCCAATGGTTTTCCACTCCGAAGACCTGGCAGTATGTGGAAAAATTCCGGAACAGGCATTGTGGAAGTGGACAAAAGAGCGGAAATGTCTTTTTTCAAATGTGTAACATCCTTATATCTTCTGGAATAATCGGCAGTACATTTATTGATTATTTTGCGGACTGATTTAGACAGACTGCTTTGAAATTCTTCTCTGCTCATCTGTTTAGGTGATTTACCGGTGAGCATAAAGGCAAAAACACATCCGAGAGAATAGATATCGACTCTGTCTGTAGGTGTCTGGTAATCCAGAATCTCCGGTGCAGCATAGGGATTAGTACCTGCTACGGTAGTGACCATATGATGGCTCCCCTTTTCTTCTCTGGCAATATCAAAGTCTATCAGTTTCACAGCTACATTCCGGCATAGTTCTGTGATACTTTTTCCGGTGGAAGATGTGGGCTGCTGCTGCTTTTGGGAATTCAGGGGAAGGACATCTGTAAGCAGGATATTCTGAGGAGAAACATCACCATGTACCAGAGAAAGTTCCGAAATATTTTCCAGAGCTTCGCAAAGCTGAAGAAGGAAAATAAGTGCTTCTTTTTCGGAGAGTGTACGCATTTTCAGAATAAAATCCTCCAGGGTGAGGCTTCGCATTTCCAAAAGCTCCTTTGTGGGATAACTGAGGCAGGCGGGTTTCTGTATAAATTCGTTGATTGCCAGAGAATGTCCGTTTTCTGAGAGAACACCATACACAGTTTCGATATAAGGCGACCATCTGGAACTGATTTTTCTGTAAATTTCAGTTAAGGAAGCAGGAATCTCTTTCAGGACTACACTGCATCTGTCAGGCGAAAGGACAGCGTGTTCCTGCCTGATTTCAGAAACATAGGTAGCATAGTAATTTCCATCTTTTTTTAATCTGGGCGGAGAAAGCTGATCTGTAAAATCAAAATCAATATAATTTTTAAGCCTGGGATAGAAATAATCTAAAATAGTCATAGAAACCTCATATTGCTGTAAATACATATAACGCCTGCTCTCTGAGAAGAAAACAGGCGCATTTTTCGGTAAGTGATCGTGTCAGCTGTAATACATTGTATCACTTCCGGATCAAAATATAAATGATTTTCTGTGAAAAATATATAGCAATTCCCGTTGCTGCAGGAATAAGATGAGCAATAAATCAGGATAAGATAGAAAGTCCATTGTTCATGAGAAGTTCATTGATGTCATCTACACTTCTATGTGCTTTAATACCTGACATAATAATAAAATCTCTCTGGTTTTTTGGATAAAAGTCAGATTGCAGTGTACATTTTAATACTTCTCTGGTTTCCCTGAGATTTAATTTCAGAACGATACAGACGATGATCAGTTTGTCCCGTCCGAGATTCTTGGTTCCTTTCAGAAATTCATGAAGATGGGAAGGATAAATACCACACAGATCTGCAAAATGATTAATGCTGGAAGGCATTTCTGTGATCTTGGCATATAGTTTATCCCTCATTGTATCAGGAGAAACAAATTCTACTTCTTTTACATCTACCGGTTCTCCTTTTTCAATTTTGGCAAAGATATCATTTGTGCTTAGTTTCTTAGTCATAATTTCCCCTTTAAGTTACTGTATCCGGCAATAACTTCCTTAAAATTCGTGGATATGATGTCAGTGCTAAAACATTCTTAACCTGACATTATATATGTACTATATATCTCAAAGTGAATCTTTGTAAAGAGAAAACGGGGAATTATATACTGACAGTGTATGAAAACGTTGCTATTCACTCTGTTCTCAGTAAAACTTTTACCGGTGAACAGCGCTAAAACGATATTTCCAATTATTGACTTTTATCCTTTGAATGATATACTTGAATTATGCATAACCGAGCAGCTGTTTTTGACATCTGTCCGGTTAAATTTTCACACAGCCATAATAACAGAAGAAAGGGCATACATTATATGAGTAAGCTAAAGATATTAATCGTTGATGATTCACAATTAAACAGAGAAATCCTTTCCTGTATGCTGGAAGATAAATATGATATCTGTGAAGCTGAAAATGGAAAGCAGGCAGTTGAAATCCTTGAAAGATGCCATAAGGATTTTAAGCTGGTGCTCCTTGACCTGATCATGCCGGTAATGGATGGTTATCAGGTACTTGCTGTTATGAAGGAAAAGCAATGGCTGGATATGCTGCCTGTTATCTGTATTTCATCAGAGACTTCCGAAGATAGCATCCGTCGGGTTTATGGGCTTGGAGCAAGTGATTACTTCACACGTCCCTTTGATGCAATGACGGTCTTTCATCGTGTTGAGAGTACGATTGCGCTGCATGATAAGATGACGGGAGACCTGCAGGATGCGATGAAAATGTTATCATCTATTTTTCACCGGATACTCAAGATTAATCTCTCGACAGATACTTATACAGTTATAAGAGGAAAAGACAGTACTGTTTCCATGCTTCCAAGTCTTTCTGAAAGCCTTAAAATGATGGCTGATTATAAGTATATTTATGAAGAGGATCAGGAAGAATATTTGAAATTCTGCAGTATAGATAATCTGAGAAGAGAACTTGCGAAAGGCAGAGAACGCATTTACCTGAACTACAGAACTCTGATAAAACAGGAGTACCGCTGGGTATGTATGGAAGTCATCAGAAGTGCAGAATATAAACCGGATGACCAGATTGCCATGATGTATATCCGGGATATCAATGATGAATATCTGAAACAGCTGGATAAGATCATACGTCATGCAAAAGATGCGTTTGCCTCAGTTACAGTAAATATTTCGGATGGAAGCTGTATTATGGCAAACAGCAGGATTGCTTCACTGGAGCTGAAAGATGTAAATGAACCACTGGATTCTTATATTGAACGGATCAGTCAGTCTATTCCGCAGAGAGAAGTGAGAACTCAGTACAGAAAGGTATTTTGTGTAGATAATCTGAGGGAGTGTCTGACACAGGGAAAAGATATGATCCAATGGGAATGTCCTGTGTATGCCGCAAAAGGAATCAGTCTGAGGATGATCAGAACCACAGTTGAGATGGTCCGGAACGTTTCTTATGACAGGCTGGAAGCACTGATCTATTTTTCTGATATTACAGAGAACTATTTTTCAGAGCAGATTCCGCATATGCTGTACAGAAAGAATTTTGACAGAATAGAGATTATTGACGGGCAGAGAGACTGTGTGAGACTGGATCATCCGGGTATCTGTGCCATGGAGATGGTTTTGGCAGAAGAGATCAGTTATTCCGGTTATGTTACTGAAGTTATGAAGAAATTTGTTCCGGATGATGAGAAATCCGTATATGAAAAATGTGTGCGTCTTGATACCATTCGGAAAGAACTGCAGGAGAAAGATAGATATTCTTTCTCTGTTCATCAGTTTAATAAAAAAGGGGAGAAATGTTTAAAGAACTATACATTTTTTTACCTCAATAAATTTTTTGACATTATTGTAGCTACAGTTGAGGATATTACGGAGAAATTTGAACAGGATATTCTGACGGGCGGATATAACAGACAGGGTTTTATCCGTCATGTGGAACGGATCCTGAAAGAAAGTGAAGACAGAACCGGATATGCGGTTGTATTTTTCGATATTAAGAATTTCAAGGCAGTCAATGAGCTTTTTGGAACAGAAATCGGAGATATGATGCTGCGCAAAGTGTACGAAGATGTCCGGAAATCAGAGCTGAAGCCTCTGGTATCGGCACGTGAGGACGCAGATCATTTTATCTGTCTGGTAGAACGTAAGAATCTCAATCTGGATATGCTTACCGGAATGTGTCAGAAGAAACTTACCCGGGGAGGAAAAACACTTCATTTGTCTGTCAAATGTGGGATTTTTATGCTTGAAAAGAAAAAAATGTCTGTGAATGGAATGATTGACAGGGCAAAGATTGCCCAGAGATATATTACAGATGAGTTTGTCCAGTCATATAAGATTTATGATTCTTCCATGAAGAATACATATATAGATAAAGCAACATTAGCAGGTGAACTGGAGGAAGGGATTGAGCAGGGACAGTTCAAAGTATATTTTCAGCCTGTTGTGGATGCAATGACCGGAAAGATTGCATCAGCAGAATCTCTGATCCGGTGGTTCTACCCGGAAAAGGGATTTATTTCGCCGGGTGTATTTATTCCTGCACTGGAGGAAAGCGGACATATTTCCGAACTGGATCTGTATGTGCTGGATTCGGTTAATGAATTTCAGAAGAAACGTTATCAGTCCGATAAGATCACAGTTCCGGTATCAACTAATCTGTCATGGATGGATTTCTATGATGAGACGATCATGAACTGGCTGGAGAAGAAATGTGCAGATGCTTCCATGCCGTCCGGTCTGTGCAGAATGGAGATTACAGAAACTTCCTATGCTGCCATTGAGGCAGACAGAAATGCAACTCTGGAGGCATTAAGAGAAGCAGGGATTCTGCTGCTCCTGGATGATTTTGGAAGCGGATATTCTTCCTTTGGAATGCTCCAGAATTACAACTTTGATATTATGAAAATTGATATGAGTTTTGTGCGGCAGATAGAAACCAATACCAAAACACGCAGTATTATCCGCTTCATCATTGAAATGGCACATACTATGGATATAAAGATTATAGCGGAAGGTGCTGAAACTAAAGAGCAGGTCGAGTTCTTAAGAGACAACGGCTGTGATTATATCCAGGGTTATTATTTTTACAAACCGATGCCGGAGGAAGAGTTTGTGAAACTGCTGGATGCCGGCAGATAACAGTTACATATAATAGTCTCGCACAAACTGTACAAACTGCTTCACATGGGGTTTCAGAATCCTGTTTTTGCTGTAGACTATATAGAAACTGCGCTTATGGGCAGCTTCCTCCAGCGGAAAGACAAGAATCTGCTTTGTCCTCTGCAGGTCATTGACAGAGCGTGATGAAAGAATAGAGATTCCCAGACCATTAACAATGGACTTTTTGATGCTTTCCAGGTCATTCATGCGGGCGATCACATTCAGATTGCCTGTTGTGACGCCTGTGCGCTCCAGAAAAAGGTCCATTTCTTTTTTTGTGCCGGAGCCCTTTTCCCTGAGGATAATAGAATCTTTCAGGAAATCATGAAAAATAGTGGGTGTTTCCCTGTCCTTGAGTGCAAGATAGTGATCTGTTACAGGAGTTGCAATGACCAGTTCATCATGGCAGAAAGGAATAAACACGCAGCTCTCATCACGTGTATTCTGGCCTACCAGAGCCAGATCTACAGTTCCGTCCAGTACCCGGCTGATGGATTCTGAACTGTCTGACTGTATGGAGTGAAAATAAACATCCGGGTGCGTTTTGCCGAAAGCAGCAAGCAGTTCCGGCAAAAGATAAGAAGAAGGAATGGTAGATGCAGCCAGATCTATCATATGTTTGTGGGCACCTGTAAAATTTTCAAGCAGGTTATTTCTGATTTCCAGCATACGGACTGCACTGTCATAAAGCTGGTAGCCTTTGGCTGTGATTGTTGTTTTCTTTGTAGTACGGATGATCAGTTTCATATGCAGTTCATCTTCCAGGGAACGTATATGCGCACTGATCGTAGGCTGTGTCAGATAGAGGCGGCGGGCCGCCTCTGAGAAGCTGCCGTAGTCCACGACAGCGACGAATGCTTCTAATTGTTTAAATTCCATTGTGAAACTCTCCTTTTATAGCAATCCTCTTAAATAATAATGCATTTAAGAGGATTGCTATAAATGCATCATTTGCGGGGATTGCTATAGTAATGCAGATAATGCATCTAAAGCAATATCCAGTTCCTGTTTTGTATTCTCGGATCCGAAAGAAAACCGGAGAGTACCTTTCGGGTATGTTCCAAGGGTTTTATGGGCATTTGGTGCACAGTGAAGGCCAACTCTTGTCATAATTCCGTAAGTACTGTCCAGCTCAAAGGCGGCCTGAGCCATGTCCATATGTAAGGTCTGGACGGATACAACTGCACAACGGTTTTCAATATTTTTTTTACCGATAATACGCAGAAATTTTTCTTCAGGATCCAGATTCAGGATACCATCTATAAAGTATTGTGTCAGCATTAATTCATGTTGGCGGATTTCTTCCATGGACTGTTTCTCCAGATCACAGAGTGCGGCATGAAGTCCCAGAATCCCAGGTATATTGGGAGTTCCGGGCTCGAAACGATCAGGAAGAAATGCCGGTACTTCTTCAGAATGAGAGGCGCTTCCTGTTCCACCGCTGATAAGAGGCTCAATCTGCGCTGCCAGTTTATTGCGGATCAGAAAGCCACCTGTTCCCTGTGGCCCTCTGAGTCCCTTGTGACCTGTAAATGCCAGTGCGTCTATGTGACATTTCTCCATATCAATGTTAATGGTTCCTGCCGTCTGTGCAGTGTCCAGAATAAAAAGAAGCCCATGTTCTTTGCAGAAATCTCCGATTTCCTGTGCTGGCATGACAGTTCCGCATACATTAGAAGCATGAAGACAGACCACAAGCTTAGTCTCAGGACGAAGGAGTGCGGTCGCTTTATCAAGCAGAAGACTGCCGTCAGAAGCGCATGGGATCCTGTCAAAAGAAATTCCATGTTTCTCCAGCTGTACAAGGGGACGCATCACTGCATTATGCTCCATGGCAGTTACAAGTACATGATCGCCGGGTTTCAGAAGTCCTTTCAGAAGAACATTCAGACTGGCAGTGATATTTTCTGTAAAAATAACATTCTTACCCTTTCCGGAAGTAAAGTGAAAGAGCTTCAGAAGCTGTTCTCTTGTCTCAAAAATCTGTTCTTCCACAGAATAAGCTGCCCGGTATCCTCCCCGGTTCACATTCACAGCAGAGCCTGCCAGGTAATCATAAACTGCCTGTGCAACAGATGGTGCCTTTGGAAAAGACGTACTGGCCTGATCCAGATAGATTTTATTCATAAATAAATCCTTTCGTTTGTCATGGGCGGAAACCCACTGCCTTTAGGCGGTGGGAGGAGCCTTGTAAATTGTTATCTATTATCCTTGACTCTCAATATATTTTTGTATAGTTGCTGATGACACTTCTCCAATGCTGCAAGCAAAATAACCATATGGACAAATTTTTTTCCTCCCAATACTGTCTTGATAAGACCGAACTATACTTTTGCCATAAGTAGTATGTTGTTTCCTGCTTTACAATTTTGACAATATCGCAAACTCTATCTGCTGTATCGTAACTTAATAAGAAATGTATATGGTCTTTGTCAGTTTCTATCGCAATAATTTCTTGGCCACGTGTATTAGGTATATGGAGAATCTCTTGTTTAACATCATCGGCAATAGAGCCTTTTGGTAGTTGTTTGCGGTATTTGATTACAAGGCCTATATGTACTTTAAGGCTGTATTTTCGTGATTTCCTCCATTTCCCCGCGCCTTCGTTGCGCGGACACAAATATATAACCAAACTCAAATCCACCAAAACTATAGTGTGCCTCTCGATATAATAGTATAATCAAAGAGAGGTGGTATACTACAGAGCACG
>ENA-OZYV01000091-OZYV01000091.1-human-gut-metagenome-genome-assembly--contig:-NODE-91-length-34678-cov-6.643907_pt1 | contig 34678 bp, 46 predicted proteins | sample MGYA00243638_ERZ654133 | MGnify/ENA primary metagenome ERZ654133 (study PRJEB26926, sample SAMN06165116) | human gut metagenome | biome: ENVO:00009003; feature: ENVO:2100002; material: ENVO:00002003...
CGTCGGCAGCGTCAGATGTGTATAAGAGACAGCAAGAAAGGAGAAAAAAAGAAATGAACGAATTATTAAGAGTTAATTATGACAGTGACAGAATCACACTGTCAGCAAGAGAACTTCATAAGTTTTTAGAAGTTACTGAAAGATTTGGGAATTGGTTTGAGCGTATGAACCAATATGGATTTCAAGAAAACGTTGATTATTTAGGGCGTAAAGTTTTTAACACCCAAGCTCATCAAGAACTTCAAGATTATGAAATCACTCTAGACATGGCAAAAGAAATTGCAATGATCCAAAGAAGCGAGAAGGGTAAACAAATCAGACAGTACTTCTTGGAACTTGAAAGAAAGTGGAACAGTCCAGAAGCAGTAATGAACAGGGCTCTTGAATATTCAAGAAAGCAAGTTCAAGCACTTCTTCAGACAAATGAGAAGTTAGAACTTGAAAACAAGATGAAGGATCAGCAGCTAAATGAATTAAAGCCAAAGGCTGATTATTATGATCAGATCCTTCAGAGCAAGTCATTAGTATTGATTTCACAGATTGCTAAAGATTACGGACTTGGAGCCCCAACGATGAATAAGAAACTTCATGAGTTGGGTGTTCAGTATAAGCAAGGTGCCAGTGGCTTCTATATAGCAAATATCAGAACAAAGGCTACACACATTCTAGAACTATCAATATCACAAGAAGTGACGGCCGTTCTGATGTGAGAATGCAAACAGAATGGACACAGAAAGGAAGACTGTTCTTGTATGAACTTCTTAGAAAGAACGGTATTCTTCCAATCATTGAGCAGAATTAAGGGGTGATCATCATGGATGAATGGAGTATCAGCGTTGAGGAAGTCATGCAGATTACCCATAAAAGTAGAGACTTCATCCTAAACGCTATAGAACAGGGCGTAATGCCTGGTTCAGTAGTAAAACACGGCTCAGGTAAAAGAAGTACATACATCCCTAGAAAGGCTTTCATGGATTACATGAACAATTATTATAGAGCTCCTTCAGATAAGTTGATTGCAGCAGTGGTAGAGGAGCTCACTAAAAGAAAAACAATTGAATAAGTAGCTTTAGTTGCTCGTAGGCACCTAAGGCTAGGAGACAAATAATAATTTGTAGAATGAACTGCAATACATAATTTAACATTTCTCTTTTTGGGTAATTCCATTGACTATACATACCTACTGTATACGGTCTCCTGGCGCTAAGTGCTTATGAGCACAAAAAAAAGAACACACGACAGCCATCGTGTGCTCCCACTCAATCTTGGAAAAGATTGATAAAAATCAGACAGTGCTAATTATAGCACAGAAAGAGGAAATTATGAACAATTTTGAAAAACTAGTAATTATCTTATTAAACATCTTTGTACTAGTGACACTAATTAGCATGGTGCTCACTGGCAACAATTGGGAAAGTACAGGAGTGCATATCTTATGTGCGTGCTCTCTTGGTGTCAATGTCTTATTCGCAGAGTACGTAATTTGTGGAGGTAAATAGCATGATCAAACACACAAAAAATCCATTCTTACACCTTGAGATTAAAGACGGGAACTGTGAAGTAACAGGAACAGGAAACACATGGCAGTACTTCTTGCTATTTGCTTTCATCGTTAAAGAAGCGAAAGAAGGAAGATTTACTGAAGGGTTCGACAACGAAGGAGAAAAGAAGGAATTTATTAGAATTCTAAATAAGGTGTATGAACGACCAGACGCTGCAATTGAAGCGTTTGGGCAGTTAGGTGATGTAAATAGTTACGATGCTATTTCAAAAGCCTTAGAAGCGCTAGACAGCTTGTTTGAGGGGGATTACTTAGATGGAGAATAAGAAAGATATTCTAGAGAGCCTGTTTGAGGCTCTTACTAGAACTAGAAAGTGGAGCGATGAAATCGCTGAAATGATTTACAACAAGGATAAGAACGGCAATGAAGAGGTTCTTGTTAGATTGTATGAAGGTAACGCTGAAATGTTTATCGATGTCACTGGTGACAGTGGCATGGCTCTCATTAAAGATGTAATCGCAGCTTTAGAGGAAATACGATGACCTCTTTTAAAGGATTGTTCGATTGTCTCTATGATCCTATTCCAAAAGATAAAGAAGGGTGGCTCTCTCAAAGAAGGAAGGGGATTGGTGGTTCAGATGCTGGAATAATCGAAGGTGTCAACCGCTACACAACTTTACATGAACTTTGGGAAGACAAGACAGGCAGACAAAAAAGGCCTCAAATAACAAATCATGCTATTGAAATGGGGAATCGTCTAGAACCTGTAATGTTCAACTTATTTGAAGCACTCTACGGCGATGACTATGAAGTTATCGATACAAAGGATTACTCCTTATCAAAGAAAGATAAGGAATGGATGCGAGCCAATTTGGACGGTGCTCTCATTCGTAAGGAAGATGGATCAAGCGGAATACTTGAAATAAAATCAACAACCATTAACAAGTGGCAGTACTTCCAGGATGAATGGGGCGATGATTCAATGCCTCAGACATATTACTGTCAGTGCTTGCACTATATGAATGTGACAGGTGCTGAATTCGTTGTCTTATTCGCTATTGCTATGATGCCGTGGTGCGATGAAACCAAGACAATTATTAGAAGAATTGAAAGAAGCGAGGTGCTTTTGGATTTAATGCAGCTAGAAGCAGATGAAGAAGCCTTCTGGCAAAAGCACATCGTGGAAGATATTGAACCAAATTTTATTTAAAGGAGAAAAAAGAAAATGATAACTAGAACAAGGGCTAATCAAGATATTAGAGACATGTTAAAGGATAATGGCCTCACTCAATGGGATTTATGTAAAGCGCTAGGAATTGGGGAAACTACCCTATACAGAAGATTAAGAGATGAACTACCAGAAGACCAGAAGCAAGAATACAAGAAAGCTATTGAAATGCTTATCAATCTAAATGCATAACGAAATTTAAAGGAGAAAAAGAATGAGATTTAAACAAGAAATTAAAGACCGTCTCTATGGCGGTCACATCGGAATCGAAACAGACAAGATTGATTTTGAGATTCTCAAAGTCATGCTTGCAGATGACAACAAGAAGATTGCAGATGGAAAGCCAGTAACTGAACTAGCATGGCCTTTTGGAGCAATTACAGCACTCACTGCAGTTAATGACAATGGTGAAGTATTCGCTGACAAGCAGATTGACATCAGATACGAACAGGTGAAGTTCAGGGATGCAATCATTGAAGAAGAAGATACACAGCCTATTGATGCAGATGTCAATGAAGTGGCTGAAATGCCTAGTTTAAGCGTTGTGAAGGTCATTCCAGCGCAGATTGAAGGATGTAACGTAAAACACTTCAAAGAGGCTGTAAAGTCTTATTTGAAGCGCTATGACGGCATTGTAGTGACTGCAGACAACTATAAAGAGTTATCTGATGTTGTTTCTAAACTGAAGAAAGAAAAAGACAATGTCAATGAAAGCAAAAAGGCAGTCAAAAAAGAAGCAATGAAAGTCTACACAGACTTCGAGAACGATATGAAAGAAGTTCTTAAGATGTTTGATGCTTCTATTAGTTCATTATCTAGTGATATTAAGGAATTCACAGATAAGGAAGTAGCAGAGAATGACATGGTTGTAAGAAAACTCATTAATAAGGCTCTTAATGATTATGTGCATAGAGATGACTTTGATGGATACTGTGCAACTAAGGTTTTCTCTATTGATCCACGCTGGAGTTCATTAAAGAAGTTTATCAACAGCAAGAAACCAACCAAAGCATTAGTAGATGCAATCAAACAGGAATGCGAAAGAACTAAAGAAACATATAAATCATATATGCAGCGCTGTGAGTCTTTAGACATCTATTTAGAGGCTAGATGTAAAGAAACTGATGTTGATCAAGAGATGATTGATGTAAGTGTCTATAAAGATAAGTTAAGAGACGGCTCTTTTGAGGACATTAAGCCACTACTAGAAAGAAGATTTAGAGAAATCATCAATAGACGAGATGAACAGGAACATCAGAAAGAAGAAGCAAAGAAGGAAGAAGTTAAGCAAGAAGAAAAGCCTGTAAATGTTTCTTCAGAAGAAAAAGAGCTAAAGATGTTGGTTGGTAAAATCGTAGGAACAAAAGCAGCACTAAATGAGTTGAAAACATCTCTAGACTACCTCAAAGCCAAATATGATGGTTGTTTCGATTATGATTTAAGATTCCCTAGAAAGAAAGAAGGTAAATAAAAATGACAGTTAAAAACAGTTTAAGAAAAGACACAACAAACAAAGCAAAATTCAGTACTTTTATCGCAAGCCCAGCAGTACAGAGAAAAATCAATGATGTTGTTGGCGGTAAGAATGGAACACGTTTCATTGCTTCTATTACTTCTACAGTTGTCAATGATCCAAAGCTTCAAGAGTGCGAACCCAACAGTATTATTACTGCCGCATTCCTTGGTGAAGCGCTCAACTTATCTCCTTCTCCTCAGTTAGGACAGTACTACTTTGTACCTTACAATACCAAGAGAGGAACAGTGGCACAGTTCCAATTAGGTTATAAAGGCTACATTCAGTTAGCCATTAGAAGTGGACAGTATAGAAAATTAAATGTTATTTCGATTAAGGAAGGTGAATTAATCCGTTACGATCCTCTTAATGAAGAGATTGAAGTCAGATTGATTGATGATGAACTTGTAAGAGAGTCCGCTAAGACAGTCGGCTATTATGCAATGTTTGAATATACTAACGGATTCAGAAAAACAATGTACTGGTCAAAAGAGAAGATGGAAGCACATGCGCTTAAGTATTCTCAAGGATATGCAGCAGACAAAAGAAAAGGCACTAACTGGACATTCTGGTCTAAAGATTTTGACGGAATGGCATACAAGACTATGCTACGTCAGCTGATCAGTAAGTGGGGTATCATGTCAATTGATCTGCAGAATGCTATTGATGCTGATATGGCGGTAATCAATAGTGATGGTACAAAAGAGTATGTTGATGCTCCTGTTACATTTGTAAACGAGGAAGAACCACAGGAAGAAGCACCTAAAGCAATCGCAAATGAAAGTTCAGCGCCTAAAGCACTACAGCCACATGAAGAATCTGACAAGGTTCTAGAAGATGCTGGAGTCAATACTGATTTCGGCGATGCTGAATTTGGCGACTTCGATGATGGTTATGATTATGAACAGTTCTAATTAAAGAAAGGAAGACATGAGGGATGGATGAAAAAAGAAGATGGATCAAGTTATACATGATGGACTACGATGAAGTCTATCATGATTCAAAAATGCTACACCTTTGGATTGACATCCTTCTTCATGCCAATCCTGTTGATTACTATCATCATGGTGACTTGATCAAGAGAGGACAATGTATCTTGTCTCTAAGACAGGTATCAGAAAGATGCGGGATGGCAAAAAACACTATTACTAAATATCTTCATCTCTTAGAAGAGTGCGGAAAAATCAAATTAGATATATCTAGAAAAGGCACTCTTATAACAGTTGAGAACTGGGATAAATATCAGAACCGTGTCTCACCAAGTGTCCTAAAAATAGGACAAGAAGTAGGACAAGAGGTAGGACAAGAGGTAGGACAAGAGGTAGGACAAGAGGTAGGACGTAATAAGAATAAAAGAATAAAAGAAATAAAGAATAAAAGAAGACTGTCTGTCAGTGACTCTGACTTGTCTGATTTAAAATCTTTTCTTATTGAAAATGACTTTGAAGAAGTTTCCGATGAAGTAATAGAAACATGCAAACTCTATGGACTTGAGAAAATAACCAATCTAAAGAACTTTGCTTTAGCAGTAGCAAAAGAAAAGAAATGGTACCAGAAGAAAAAGAAACTTAAAAAAAGAGTAACTGAAGAGGATAAAGAAGAATTAAGACGATTAACGGAAGAACTAGGAGGGGATTTATAATGACAATTGTGAATGATAGGAAGTTAGAAGCAGTCGCTAAATTCATTGGTGAAACGGAAGTCGAAGGCAATTGTATTTGTGACAATTTTAATGAAGTACTAGAAGAAAATAAAATCAATGTTCCTTGTACTGCTAGCAATTGCAAAAGCAACTGCCCATTCTATTCAAAAGAAAACTTTATCAAGTGGATTAAAAAACCAGACAGTATATATGATACTGAAGATTTTAAGAAACCTAAAAAAGAGGACTTTATAGGAATTGACATCCAAAAAGGTACGCTTGCTTTGGATAATGATTACATCAAAGCATTAGAAAACTATTGCAATGATTTAGAGAACGTTCTTGCGGACACTGAATATGATTTAGAAACTTCTGAATGTGATAATAGAGAACTGACTAATAAGTTAGAAAAGATTAGAGGTGTTCTTGATGGGTCGCATTGAAGTAGATGAAGAGAAAATGAGACGTTTTGTTAATGCGTCTTTGTTTACTTGCATGGATTTAAATTATAACTTATTTCATAAAAAGATATGTCATGATGAGTGCTGTGACTGTCCTCTAGATAGTGTCGAAAGCATGATTGAATGGCTAAAGGAGAAAAAACATGGCAATGATTGAAGTGGATGAAAAGAAACTAGATGCAGTATTGAATAACTCGCTGATTAGTTGTTTAGGTATATCTAGTGATTATTTTGGCGATAGATCATGCGAAGAGTTCAATCTTGAAGTCAAATCATTTTCGTGCTCATTATGCTGCCTTAAGAATAAGCAGAGCATTAAAGAGTGGTTGAAAGAAGATTAATTATTTTGGAGGTAGATTAATATGCTAAATGCGGAAAAGAATAAGAAAGTAATACTAGATCTTACAGAAGGAGGCTATTATTTTGCGGTTAGAAAAGATGGACAAAATATTGCAAGAAGCTGTGATGGTCTTAACTGTGAAGACTGTATTTTTGATGAAGAAGAGGATTGCGGTTGCAGTTTTTCGCGTATGAAATGGATGCTCTCTGAATATAAAGAGCCAATCAAAGTGAACAAACTAGAATATGATATTTTGAAACATCTTTCAGACAATACAAAATATTTGTACATTACAAGAGACAGATGCAACAGGCTTTTTCTTTACGGCATGGAGCCAACTAAAGGTGATGGCTATTGGCAAGGCAAATACTATGCTGGCATGTCAGCGTTTAATAAATTATTCCAATTCATTAAGTGGGAAGATAGTACTCCTACACCGATCAAAGATGTTCTTGATAACTGCGAGGTGGTCAATGATGCTGAAGAATAAAGAAGAGAGAACCTCATTCTTAAGAAATGAGAAGAACTGGGAAGTTGAGTATTTAACACCTGATATTAAAATGCTGACTTTAAAATTAACACCTAAACTATATGTCAGAAAAATTCAAGTGATGGGTTTTAATAAATATTTTAAAAAAAGTGGATGGTATACGCAGTTTACTAAGTTCTTTTATCCCGATGATTTATATTATAGTCCTAATACTTCCGATACAGAATTATTGCGATATTTAACTGCGCATAAAAATGATGATTACATTGAAGACTTAGAAGCGAAAGGAGAACAGTAAAATAACATGAACACTATTTCAATGGAACTGCATGAAGAGCAGATAACAGAACTACAAAGTCAGATTGAAGAATTAGAAAGTGAAAAACATTGTTTAGAAGAAGAATTGGAAGATTTAAAGGCTGAATATGAAGATTTAGAAGATAAGTGTAAAAGTTATGAAAAAGCAAACCAATCTGTATTGAGTATTTACAATGAGAATTTAGAAACGACGAAGGCTCTTCAGGAGTTAAACAATAAACTCATTAAAAGCTGTAAAAAGGCTAACAGAGATTTCTTTATTCTTGCAGTAGCTTATGCTGCTACACTGATGTTGATGATTTACTTGTTTATCAGATAGGAGTGATATAGATGTTTTTATTGCAGGTATTAGAAAATGTATTTTCTGTGTTTGCTATCGTTATGCTGATTGTTGCTGTCCTTATTGTGATATCAGTAATTGCTATTGCGGTGTTTGTTATCGTGTCGGTCGTTGTGAATGGCATAGAAGAAGATAAGGAGAATAATAACTTATGACAATAAATGACAAGGAGGAACACTATTAATGCTTAATCGTGCTTTATTAGTCGGAAGACTTACAAGAGACCCTGAACTAAGAAGAACAAGCAATGGAAAGGCTGTTACTTCTTTCAATCTAGCAGTAGAAAGAAACTTCAAGAGCGATGATCAGGAGGCTGACTTCATTAACTGCGTATGCTGGGGGAAGATTGCGGAAAACACAGAGCGCTACTGTTCTAAAGGTTCGATGGTTTCTATTGATGGTCGCATTCAGACAAGAAACTATGATAATTCGCAAGGACAAAAGGTATATGTCACTGAGGTGATTGCTGACTCTGTTCAGTTCATTAACACTAGAAAAGAAAATCAAGCTGCACCACAAGCACCTGTTAACAATTATGTACATAATGAACCAATTCAGCAGTTTGAGGATGAAGGCTTAATCATGGATGAAGAGGATATCCAATTCTAATGAGCAAGTACAACTCAAGAAAGACTACAGTTGACGGCTTCACATTCGATTCCAAGAAGGAAGCCAGAAGGTATTTAGTACTTAAGAAAATGGAACAGGATGGAGAAATAAAGAATCTCCGTCTTCAGGTTCCTGTCGAGTTGGTACCATCTTTTGAAATTGTGGTTGATGGAAAGAAGAGAAAAAGAAGAGCAATGCGATACATCTGTGATTTTGTCTATGAAGTCAACGGAACAACAGTCTATGAAGATGTAAAAGGCAGAAAAACAGAAGTTTATAAGATTAAGAAAAAGATTTTTGAATATAAATTCAAAACAACGATAAAGGAGACATAGAAAAAATGAAAGTAGCAAGAAAAAACACATACTATGTTTACAACGCTGAAAACGGCGAGTTCCTTGGTTGTGGGAGCCGTTGCGACATAAGAAAATATTTTAATGTAGGATTAGAACGCATAGAATCATGTGCAAAAAGCAGAGAGCCGTTAGTTTCAACAAAAAATGACATAATACTAAATATTAGCAAAGTAGAAGGAATAGTTGAAAATATACCTTTTACAGTCGGGCTTACAAGAACAGAATGTAACTTTGTAGAAGTTTTCAAAATATTCAGATGCCCAAGAAACGAAGAAGAAAAGGAATATATGAGAACGCACTTTTCAATTATCAACCTTGATAAAGTAAGGTTCGAACTTGATACGAGGTCATTTAATGACGGATTCCCATTCAGAATTAATTTCACAGGAAAAGGAAGACTGCGCTCAATTATTTTTAGCGAAAAGTTCTATAGTAGAAAATTAGCAGAAGAAAGGCTCAGATATTTACAGGACTTTCAAGCGAAACAACGTAGCGGTGATTTCTGGTATTTTAAAGATAAATACGACGCTTCAAGAGTTGTATGTGTTGACAGGACTAGAAGCGGAAAGAATAAGATTATGTCACCTTCTCGTGACACAACAAAAAAAACAAATTATAAAGAGTATTTAGATCTAGTTCAATTTCTACAGTCTGAATTCATCAGATAATCAAACAGGGCATTGAGTTCTTTATTAGATTTTATATACTATCAAGAAAATTTATTAGGACCCCTCATACTTAATAGATTCTTTTCTAAAAGCAAGATCCTCACATGGACTTGATGCCCTAACATATTTTTCTATTCTAAAACCAACAAACAACAGCAGTGTCATGGCTTTGCTTCAATCTCATTCACCTTCTTTTGCAAAGAATAAGAGTATGAAGCGCTAATTTTGCTATCCAACTATAAAGTTATGATGTTGCTGGGAGAAGAGAAGACACAAATTGAAAACCAATAGGAAGAGTAAAGGACTGTTTTCTTCTTCTCCAGAAAGGAGGTTAAATGGGAAACTTTGTTTTATATCGTAACGGAAAAAGAACCGATATAACTGGATCAATAGAAAAGATAAGTCAGTATGTTGATGCTACTCAATTAGCTCTAAAACATAGATGGCAACGTATATATAAACATGAAAGTGTATTTTCAAATGAAATACCTATTAAAATAGGGAGTGCATACGATAATGAGGAATATATGGCAAATGTATTTGCTCATAGAAAAGTACACAAGAAAGAAAAGAAAAGAGCAAGCTATGAAGATAGGCAGTTCTATGTTGTCTATGACATGAATGACAATGTAATTGTTGCAGGCACTGCTGAAGAATGCGCTAATAGGCTATCCATTGGATTAGCTAGTTTCTACTGCAAGGCAAGCAATCAGCACAGCGATAAATACAATGCAAGGCATCCTAGCACTGCCCCAAGAAAATATTATGTATATACTTTAAAAGATAAGGAGGAGTGAAATTAATTTGTTTTTCATTTTATTTGTACTGGTGATAGTGATTTATTTATTTTTTATTTTTGAGTAAGGAGGTAACGTATGACAGCCGAAGAAGTCAGAACATATTTAAAATCATATAGAAATCTAAAGGACAAAGCAGACTATCTACAGAATAAGTTAATAAACGTTAAAGCAATCTCATATAGAGACAGTCCAACAGGTTCATACAGTGAGCCCAAGACGCAGAATGACTATATCTTGATGAAGGATAGGTGTTTAGAAGAAATGGCTCTCATACGTCAAAATATAGACAAACTAGATGATATCAATCATAGGGATGTACTCTTTTATCGATACATCGAACTAATGAGTATCTATGATACTGCTGACATGCTGCATGTATCGCAGAGAACAGCAGAGAAGTATATACATGATGCAATTGAAAAGATGATTGTTATTTTATCTTAACGTGAATACACGGTTATAAACGTTAAACGGCGCAACATTGCGCATTTAAATGTTATATAATGGTAAAAAGAGGCAAATTAAGCAGAGAGGCATAATAAAGCCTCTTTTTTTATTGCTTGATAAGAAAGGGGTGCGACTATGACAGAAAAGCAGAAACTATTTTGTGATGAGTATCTAAAAGATACTAATGCTACAAGAGCATATCTAACAGTCTATGCCAATTGTAAAAGTGCCACCAGTGCAGCACCTCTTGCTTCTAAGCTTTTAAAGAAAGAAGAGATACAAAAGTATATCTCTGAAAAGATGGAAGAGATTCATAATGAGAATACTGCCGACATTCAGGAGATAGTTGAATATCTAACATCTGTTATGCGCGCTAAATCAGAGTCTTATGTAATGATCATGAACGGTAACGGTATGCAGAAGGTCATACAGAAGCCTCCGGACGAGAAAGAAAGGCTTAAAGCTGCTGAATTATTAGGCAAGCGTTTTGGTATGTTTACGGAAAATGTAGATGTTACATCGAACGGCAAGACAGTAATCGTGGATGATATAGATGAAAGTTAGTTTAAAGTCCATTATTGGTCCTGCTTTCTATGATGTTCATAAGCATATCAAAAACAATGATTACACGCACTATTGGTTAAAAGGTGGCCGTGGATCATTGAAGTCTTCATTCATTGGTACTGAAATTCCTTTAGGCATCATGAGGGATGCACAAAAGGGACTGATGAGCAATGCAGTTGTTATCAGACGTGTAAAAGATACATTGAGAGGTTCAGTATATGAACAAATCAAATGGGCTATTTACATGATGAAAGTTGAAAATGAATGGGAGATGCCTGACTCAAAACTGCAGATGACTTACAAGCCAACAGGACAAGTCATCATATTTAAAGGTGCTGACAATCCTAAAAAGTTGAAATCAACAAAGGTGTTTGTAGGTTATATAAAATATGTTTGGTTTGAAGAATGTGATGAGTTTGAAAGTTATGACAAGATCACCAATATCAATCAGTCTTTGCTTCGTGGTGGTCCTGAATATTGTGTGTTCTACTCTTTTAACCCTCCTGAAAGCCAAAGAAATTGGTGCAACAAAGAAGTTTTAGTAAAAAGGGATGATACATTCGTATCTCACACTACTTATCTTCAAGCACCGAAAGAATGGCTTGGAGAACAGTTTTTAATTGAAGCTGAACATATGAAAAAAGTTAAGCCTGAAAAATACTGTCATGATTATTTAGGTGAAGTTACTGGTACAGGCGGAGAGGTTTTTACAAACCTTGATATACGTGAGATAACCGACGAGGAAATACAGGTATTCGATAGATTAAAAAACGGATTGGACTTTGGTTATGCTGGTGACCCATTGGCATATGTCAAAGCAAACTATGACAAGACGCGCAGGCGTCTTTTTATTTTTGGTGAAGTATACGGAACTAGACTATCCAATGCCAAGGCCGTAAAACTCATAAAAGAGATTAACCCACTCAATAAGCTAGTCACTGCTGATTCAGCTGAGCCAAGAACCATTAATGAATTCAAGTTATTAGGTCTCAATATCATTGGTGCAAAGAAAGGCGCTGACAGTGTAGACAATGGAATAAAGTTCCTTCAGGACTTGGACAAGATAATTATAGATCCTGTTAGATGCCCCAATGCTGCACGTGAATTCAATGACTATGAAATTGAAATGGATAGAGACGGCAACCTTAGAGGGGAGTTCCCCGACAGAAACAACCACACTATAGATGCGGTTAGATATGCTATAGAAAATGAAATCCTTATGAAGAAGGCAAGAGCAGGAAAGAGGAGATTTTAAAAGATGTATTATACTTTCACGATTCCACGAGAAAAATTCGACGAGACAAACATAGACAGAAGCATGATCCTTCGTCTCATTGCTAAGCATTATAGTATTCGTGCTCCTGAGATATTGAAGAATGTCGGCTATTACTTTGGTAAGCATGCCATCATGAACAGGAAAAAGAAGTTCAAGAACCAGCCGAACAATAAGATCATGGTAAACCATGCTAAAGATATATCAGATACAGCAACGGGCTATTTTCTTTCAAACCCTATCACATTCAAGAAGAATACAGAAGACGGCAATATTGACAAGCTGACAGGTGCTTTTGTTGATGCTGAAACAGATGATACAGATTCATGCAATGCTATCAATATGTCACGTGCTGGTGTCGCTTATGAGTATGTTTACTTATGTGAGCATGAAAGCAAGCTGATGACCAAGACACTTGACCCATTGTCAACATTCAAGGTTTTCGATGCTTCAATTGAGCAGCATGAACTATTCAGCGTTTATTATTCGATTGAAAAAGATGATTCTACTGACAGGTTCAATATCATCGCAACAGTAACAACTGAGAACTATGTCACAAGAATCGGAATCACATGCAATGAGGAATTTGAAAAAGGCGAGTTTTCAGAACTAGGTGAGCCTTACCAACATTTCTTAGGTGAGGACCCTATCATTGAGTATAGAAACAACATGGACTGCATTGGAGACTATGAACAGCAGATTTCTCTTATCGATGCATACAATACATTATGCTCTGACAGAATCAACGATAAGGAGCAGTTCATTGACGCAGTGCTTGTTGTCTATGGCGCTCTTTTAGGTGATGACGATGAAGAAGCAACAAAAGCGCTCCAGGCTATCCGTAAGAATGGTGTTATGGAACTTCCTAGTGATGCACGCTCTGAATATCTGACTAGAACATTTGACGAGAATGCGGTGGAAACACTCAAGCGCTCAATAAAGGAAGATATCTATTCACTTTCTCATGTTCCTAATCTGACAGATGAAAACTTTGCTGGCAACAGTTCAGGCATTGCCATTCAATATAAGCTTCTAGCACTTGAGACTCTCACCAAGACAAAAGAGAGATATTACAAGAAAGGACTTAAGAAGCGTATAAGAATGTTCTGTACTTACCTCAATCTAAAGGCAATTGCTGCTGATCAGTCAATGATTGAGCCTGTATTTACAAGAGGACTCCCACAGAACCGTCTTGAATTATCACAGATTATTGCGAATCTTAAAGGTGTTGTATCAACTAAGACACTTCTTGCACTCCTTGACTTTGTTTCAAACGTCGATGATGAAATGAAAGAAGTCAAGAAAGAAAAACAGGAAGCACTTGAAACACAGAAGCAGTTATTTGATACCGAAAATCAGAATACTCCTCCAGAAGATGAAGAAGAAACAGATGATCACAAGGAAGATGGTAATAATGATGATGACAAAGACAAGGAATGATAGTGCTCTGTTATGACTAACATCAAAAACATAAAGTACTGGGAGATGCGAGAAGCAAGGAACATGTACAAGGATATGCAGTTGGCTGAGGACTGCGCCAAAGAGTTGAGCGTAATCTATAGCAAGGCTGCAATCTACACTGCCAAGCAGATTGAGGGGATATTCAATAGATTCGCTTCAAAACATCATCTGACAAGAGACGAGGCAATTAATCTTCTTTCAGAGGCTGACAGTAAAGATTTCGAAAAACTGCTTGAAGCATACAAGAATAAGACGGGTGCCCAAAAAAGAGAGGTACTGGCAGAATTGGAAGCCCCAGCATATAAGAATCGTATGAAGAGGCTTGATGATATTAACAAGTCAATTAATAAGCTGATTAATGCCATTGAATCCAAGGAAAGAGATGCTATAGGGAAGACAATGCGAAAGGTCTATGAAAGCAGTTATCACCATGCAGTATATGAAGCTGCAAGAATGAGCGGTCTAGATCTTCAGACAGGCCCTATTGATGAAGGCGCTCTTGAAACCATTCTGAAAAAGAAATGGTCAGGTCAGAACTATTCCGAAAGAGTATGGAACAATACTCAGAAGGTGGCCGATGCACTAAAAGAGGAGCTCATGATAGGAGCACTTACAGGAAAGACAGAGAAGGAAATGACCGACTCAATCAACGAACAGTTCCTATCAGGTAGAAATAAAGCTAGAAGACTTGTAAGAACCGAATCATCATACATCCACAATGAGGCGCACTTTCAGGCTTACAAGGATTATGGCATAGAGGAGTATAGATTTGTTGCAACACTAGACCTTAGAACGTCTCAAATTTGCCGTGAGAGAGACGGAAGTGTATACAGGGTGAATGATAAGAAGATAGGCGTAAACGCCCCTCCAATGCACCCATGGTGCCGTTCTACAACTATTATGAATCTTGATGATGAAACTATGTATAATCTAGAAAGATTTGCAAGGGACCCTGTTACAGGTGAAAGGATGAAAGTTCCAGCGGATGAGACTTATAAAGAGTGGCATAAGAGAATGGTTGAAAAGCATGGTACTGAAGCTTCAAACGTATGGACAAAAGAAAGACTTGTATCCAGTGGAAGAGAAATAAAAGAAATGGATAAAATGGGCAGAAAGACCACGTTTGATTTAAATTCCAACGAAGAAAAACGCCATTTTATCGTATATAAAAATGATAAGTACAAAAATATCTATTGCCAAACAAACACACGTAACGCTCAGAAAATGAGCGAATTTATAAATGAAAAGGTAAATATAGAGGATAGATACGGAGAGCTAGACCATATTATTATTGTAAAGAACAATTCATTACGAGCAATTGCTGGATATGATCATGTAAATAACGATCTATACATCAGTGAAGAGCTGATAGACTCTAAACTGTTTAAATCTTTAGTTTCGTCTGAATATTTCCCCTCAAAAAATGTGGAGGATATTTTAAACCATGAACTTGGTGGGCATAAAAAACATTGGGACGCAATTAAGAGATATCAGGAGCTTTATAATCTAAGTATTGACCGAGCCAAAGAAAGTTTGGAGGAAAATTTAAGAAAATATGTAATAAATCAACAAAGTAGTGATACAATATATTTGAAGAGATTTGTTAGTAAGAATGCTTCCGATAACTTTGACTACAATAAACAGTTAAATGAAAGTATTGCGGATGTATTTGTTCTTTATTCACAAAATAAAATGAAAGACGAAAATCTTACAAAACTGGTATTGGAGGTACTTAATTATGATGATTAATCCGTCTAAAGAAAGATTAAAATTGCTAGATATTTATTATGATGAACTTTCTCCATGGCTTTATTTCGATATGGAAACTGAAAGCAAAAAAGTTAAGGATGACGCACCTCAAGAAATCAAAGAAAAATTTTTAATAGTAAGCAAAAAACTAGGGTATATCAAATGATAACCGACGATATGTCGGTTTTTATTTTATACAATCTCAATGAAGGAGAACAACATGGCAAGAGATGATTATCATGTAATTGTTTATCAGATTCTATCCTACCTGTATATGCAGCTAAAGCAAGGCAAGGATATTGATGCATCACTCATAAGACACGACAGTAAATATCTTCAGATCAACAGAAAGTACTGGACTTATGTCATTGTGAATCTGTTGAATGAGGGATATATCAGTGGGATAGTAATTGACCAGGATATAGACGAAAACATAGAAATATACAACCTTGATAAATGTGAGATTACACCAAAAGGAATAGAATACCTTACTGATAATTCAACTATTGAAAAAGCCAAGCGATTTATGAAAGACTTGAAAGATATATTACCGTTCGTATAAGCCGACTATCTAGTCGGTTTTTATTTTGCTCAATTTCAAGAAAGGAGAACCATATGGCTGAAGGATTGAAACCACATCATCACCAGTACTTTGAGTATGACTGTAAAAGTCATTTTGACAGCCGTAGGCACGTCATTGTCAAGAAGGTGACATATATGTGCATGATATGCGGAAAACTCTCACACGAGACATATGAAGAGTACTGTCCGCCTCCCAAGGAAAGAAAACCTAAAGCATTGATGAAATACAGAAGCAGACAGAAGAGCGGTTGATGTTCTTCTTTTTTTCTGTTTGTCCATAACGTGCATATGACATTAAAAGGTGCATGGATATAACAGTCATACGGACTATAAACGGAGGAATTAAGTTATGGAATATATTAAGAATATGATGCCTTTGAACCTTCAGCTTTTTGCGGAAGAAGGGGAAGAGGGGGAAGAAGATAAAGGCGATGAAGGGAATCCCGATAATGCGCAGTCAGGTGAACCTGAAGATGGTAAAGCCAAAGTAACAACCCTCACAGAAGACGATGTGGACAGAATCGTCCAGAAGAGACTTGCCCGTGCAAGAAAGAAGTGGGATAAGGATCATACGGAAGCCGAAAGGCTTCAAAAGATGACAGATGATGAAAAGAAGCAGTATGAGGAAGACAAGAGAAAAGAAGAACTTGACAATAGAGAAGCAGCAATTACTCGTAGAGAACTGACTGCAGTTGCCAAGGAACAGCTTAATGCTGCAGGAGTTCCAGCAGGCATGGCTGACTTCATTGACTACACTGATGCTGATTCCGTAAATGAATCTGTCAAGAGACTCTCTAAAGCATTCAAGGGAGCGGTTCAGCAGTCTGTTGATGACCGATTAAAAGGGAAAGCACCTTTAGACAAGGCAAAAAACAATGTATTGACTGCTGAAGAAGAGAATGCAAGAAAAGCATTCGCGAATGCACTTAAATTTTAGAAAAGAGGTATAGAACATGGCAATTAACACATTACAGTATTCAACTATTTTTCAGACTGAACTAGATAAACAGATGGAGCATCTCACTCTTACATCATGGATGGATGCCAATGCCGGACAGATTAAGTATGACGGTGGTGCAGAGGTAAAAATCCCTAAGATGTCATTAGTGGGCTTAGGAGACTATAACAGAGACGAAGGATATAAACAGGGTGCTGTTACTCTTGAATATGAAACATTCAAAATGACACAGGACCGTGGAAGAAAGTTCCTTCTTGATGCAATGGATGTAAATGAAACTAACTTTGTGGCATCTGCTGGCACTGTCATGGGAGAATTCCAGCGTTTACATGTTGCTCCTGAAGTAGATGCTTACCGTATTTCTAAGGTTGTTTCTGATGTTACAGAAAAGAAATCAGCCAACATCCTAACAACTGCATTGACTGAACAGAATATTCTTTCTGAATTAGAAAAGGCAGCGGATACTATCCGTGATAAAGGATACCAGGGTGATATCATCTGTCATATTACATATGATACTTTAAGATTATTAAAGGAAAAGATGGTAAACAGCAATCTTACATCAGGTAAATTAACTATTGGAAATATCACATTAGACATCTATAAGCTTGATGAAATCACATTCATTCCTACACCAAAGAACAGAATGTATTCAGCTATCACGGTTGATGCTGGAGCAACAAAAGACAAAGGTGGATATACAAAAGGTGATACTGCTAATGATGTAAACTTCTTAATGGCGCCAATCAATAGTGTTATTGGTGTTACTAAACAGGACAAGACAAGAGTATTTGACCCTGATACTAATCAGGATGCAAATGCTTGGCAGATTGACTATAGAAGATATCATGACTGCTGGGAAAAGGACAACATGCTTGACCTAATCATTGCTAACGTCTCAGCTGGTGCATAATGATCATTGTAAAAAGAATCAACGTTGAAAGGGCCATCCATGAGGATGACCTTCAGCGTTATACAAAACAGGGATATCGTGTCATTGAAGACAAGAAGAATGATGAAGATACTCCTGTAGAAAACAATGAAGTGACGGACCTCAACGATATGACTGTTGACCAGTTAAAGACTATTGCAAAGGAAAAGGGCGTTAGCGGATATTCTAGTCTTGTTAAAAAGGAATTGGTCGCAGTTCTCACTAAGATGCAGGAGGAGTAATCTATGGATTTAGTTGAGATTGTTGCTGAAAGAACAGGAACGAGTCAGGGGCGTGCAAAAATCTATGTTGAAATGGCAAAACAGCGTGCTCTTGCACATACAAACCGCACTGTATACATCACTGCAATGGATTTCTGTGTGGCTGATCTAGCATGTGCCATGTACTTCAGAGAGGGCATGGTCGGAGAATCATCACATTCAGAAGGTGGCATCACATCTACTTTTCAGTCTTCCACCTATGAAGATATTCTCTCAACTCTCAACAATTTAAGACTGATTCGCGCAGGAGGAATCGTGCACGAAAAGAAGCCGGAGGGGAATCAATGAGACTTTCAGCGCTTAAGAACTATCCTGTATATGAGCCTGTCATTGAAAAAGATGGTGAAGGTGTCACCACTGAAAAGTGGATCAAGAGAAAATCAATGCTTCTTGAGATATGGCCTGCATCCGGTAAGTTACAGGCTGAAATGTATGGGGAGAGACTGAACTACATTCTTAATATGATTCTTCCTAAGAATAAGGATGATGATTTCATACCCACTGAAAAGTGGGGAGTGAATGTCTATAATCATTCAATCGATGAACCGGATTATAGAATCATCAGCATGAAGGAATATAACAGACACTATCTCTATGAACTGGAGAAGATTATTAAATGAGTCTCAATGGTGCTAATGAATTATTTAGAAAGCTTCGTGCTATAGATGCCGTTCTTGAGAATCCTGAACAGGTTCTTGGAAAGGCTGCAGAAACCATAAGAAGTGGGTGCGTTCTTGAGTGTCCTGTTAATGATGGTGAATTAAGAAACTCCATTAAGACACGTGTTGAAGGAGACAAGGGATATGTTTATACAAATAAGGCATATGCCCAATATGTCGAATTCGGAACAGGTCGAAAAGGTGCTGCAGACCATGCTGGAATATCTCCATATGTACATCCTTCTTATACTATGGAACCTTGGTGGATTCCTGAAGAGAAGTTATCAGAAGAAGCAATAAATAACTATCATTGGGTAGTTATCGAGGTTGATGGAAAGAGATATTACAGGTCGGATGGACAGCCTGCACAGCCATTCATGTACCAGGGAGCAAAGAAGACTGAAAAGAAAGCAGTAAAAGATGCTGGTATAGTAATCAGCCAGTTAATTGAAAAGGATTAAAAGCATATGATCAACATTAAAGATAAAGTATATAAGGCTCTGACAGATGAGGGCCTTGAAGTCACTGATATCTATCCTAAGGACTGGGCAAAGCTTCCAGCAGTTCAGTATGTTGAGGAAGATAACAGCGTGGCAGAATGGACGGATGACAAGGAGCAGACATCACATGTCCTTTACAGAATCGAAATCTGGGATACTAAGAGTACATCGGGTACAGCCTTGAAAGTTGATAAGGCATTATCAGCAATGGGGCTAAAGAGAGTATCATGCAGAGATATTGATGATGCATCAGGACTTAGACACAAGAAAATGAGTTATGAAGCATTTTATGATAGTGATTACATCTATCACGGTATGTAACTGATAAGGAGGAATTATATAATGCTAGCAAATGGCGCTAAATTATCTTATGACAAGACAAACAAGGGAACTACTTTCACTGACCTTCCAGGGTTGAAGAAGATTCCTGACATGGGTATTGAAAAAGAAAAAGTTGAAAACTCTTCACTTGATGATACAGTTAAGGTCTATGAGTTTGGTATCGGAGACCCTGGAGACCTTGAATATACATTCAAGTATGACAACAGCAAAGCAACATCTTCATACAGATTAATGAGGGAACTAGAAAAAACAGGGGCTACCGCAATGTTCAAGGAAACATTGAAGGACGGCACTACAACTACATTCTCAGGACAGGTCACTGTTAAAAGAGCGGGCGGTGGTGTCAATGATGCTATTGAATTTACTGTTGCAATCGCATTACAGTCTGAACTCACTATTACTGATCCATCAGAAGCAGCAGCATAGAAAGGAAGATATAGATAAATGGCAGAAAAAGCAAAAAGAAAACCGTTCATTATTTGGAAAATCGGTGAAGAAGAATACAAATTAAAACTGACAACAGGAGAAATCTCTAGACTAGAACAGATGTATGGTGGAAGTCTTATCAACCTTCTTAATACAGAAACAGGCATGACACCATTATGCACTATGCTGGACATCACACATGGTGGTCTTCAGAAATTCAACAGCAACATCGACAGAAGCGATGTGAATGATATGTTTGATAGATACATCGATGAAGGTGGCTCACAGACAGAGTTCCTTAGTAATGTTCTTATTCCATTGTTCCAGGTATCGGGTTTTTTCTCTGGGGCTCTCGAAACGAAAATGGAAAAGGAAATGGCGGAAGCCAAGAAGAATCTCTAGAAGATATCCTGATTACAGATTACATATACAAGGCGGTCTATGATCCAGCGCTTGATGCTGGAGTAGACCCCTTTTCATTTTGGAATTATTCGTTAGATGAGCTATACGATATTATTTCAGCGCATGAAAGAAAGAAAAAAGAAATGGTGCGACAGGAAGCGATATCTCTTCAGATACAGGCCCTTCAGATAAGGGATTGTATTTCTGCTGTCCTTAATGGCAAGGATGATTCATTCACTCCTGCACAATTGTGGGACTTCTATCCTTCACTTTTTGAAGAGGATAGGAAAGAGTTTGAAAAAGAGAAGGAAAGAAAAGGGATTGCAAGCGCTAGATCTTCTCGTATTGCCTTCAGTAGAAGACATAATGAAGCACTAAGAAAAAGAAAGGCGGTGATGCAGAATGACGGTAGAGGAACTGCAGATAGTAATATCTGCACAGACGAAATCAGCGAAATCAGAACTGAACAGCGTGAAGAATGAAGTCACCGGCCTAAAGAATCATGTTGATAAGGTCACAGGCTCAATTGGCAATTCATTCAAGAGTATCCGCAATATTGTGGCGGGTCTTGGTATTGCTTCTCTGATTAAATCAACGATATTAGGGAATGTTGATGCTGCAATCAAGAGAGTCGATACTCTTAGCAATTATAGCCGTGTGATGTCGAATCTAGGTGTTGGGAGCGTTCAAGCGAATGCATCGATACAGAAACTAAGCAATAAGCTTATTGGACTTCCAACAACCTTGGATGATGCATCAGGCGCAGTACAGAGATTCACATCAGTAAATAGTAACATCTCTAGATCAACAGATATGTTCCTTGCACTTAATAATGCTATTCTAGCAGGTGGTGCAAGCTCTGAGATACAGAAATCAGCACTTGAACAGTTGTCACAGTCATATGCTAAGGGTAAACCTGATATGTTTGAATGGCGTTCAGCGATGACTGCAATGCCTGCACAGATGAAACAGGTGGCTGAGGCCATGGGTTTTGTCAATGCTTCAGCATTAGGCGAGGCATTAAGAAACGGAACTGTATCTATGGACCAGTTCATGAATACTCTTATGCAGTTAAACACTCAGGGCATTAACGGCTATCAGTCATTTGAGGAACAGGCAAGAAATGCGACAGGTGGAATTTCTACATCAATCGCTAATATGAGAACAGCTATTGTTAGATGTATGTCCGAAGTAATGAATACAATCGGGCAGTCTAATATTGCTGGATTCTTTACTAATATTGCAAAGGCAATTAACTCATGCGTCCCATATGTTGTTGCATTCACTAAAGTTGTTATGGTCGCCGTTGGGTATCTGACGGCACTGTTTGGTGGCAAGTCAAAGAAGTTGAGTTCTTCTTTTGGTGGAGTGTCAAACAATGCTAAGAAGGCAGCAGGAAACACAGGGGCTCTTGCAAAGAAAATGAACGATGCTTCCGACAGTTCGCAGAAGCTTTCTAAAGGCGCAAGCGGAACAGGAAGAGGATTAAAAAAGGCAGCAGGTAATGCTTCTAAACTCAAGAAGGAATTGAAAGGAGCTCTTGCTGGATTCGATGCAATCAATAACATCAATTCAAGCAATGGTTCAAGTGATCCGTCTTCAGGTGGTTCGGGCGGTGCTGGTGGTTCCGGTGGCATTGGTGATATAGGAAGCATAGGTGCTGATGCGTTTGATACTGGAAGTATGACTGCACCACTCGAAGAAGTAGACAAGCAGTTAGAGGAAATCAAGAAGAAGGTTGCGGAATTCTTCCAGCCATTAAAGCAGTCATGGGATAAGTTTGGTGCGCCGATGATTGCAGCTGCAGTATATGCATTTAATGGTGTCAAGAATCTTCTTATGGAAATAGGCAAGTCAATGTACACAGTGTGGGAAAATGGCACAGGTGCAAAGACTGTCGAACTGATATTGAAGATATTCACTAACATATTCAAGATAATTGGCAATATCTCTCAAGGATTGGCCGATGCATGGAACACTGCAGGCCTAGGTGATTCAATCATCCAGCATTTATGGAATATATTTAACTCTATATTGAAGATCATCAATGAGATTCTGAAAATTGTGAGAGATATTACTAAAGCGATTGACTGGACTGTTGTACTAGGTGCAGTGAATGTGGTTCTTGGTATCATTGACGGGTTATTCTCTTTCATAGCAGATAATGTAGGTCTTATTCTTGGCATACTTTCAGCTATTGCGGGATTATCATTATTTTCTACTCTTGCTGGAATTCTTGGTACTGTTATCACACAGATACAGCTTGCAGTAGGAGTATTTTCAGGTTGGGCATCACTTGCAACTGCATTGAGTGGTGCATTTGGAATTCTTCCACAGATTTTTGCATCTATTGTAATGGCTGTGAATCCTGTAAATGTCATCATTGGGGCAGTCATTGCTACAGTGGTAGACTTATGGCAGAAGAGTAAGAGTTTCAGAGACGACATCGTAAGCATTCTAGGAAATATCGCCACTATTGTTCAGAAGGTATTTCTAAATATTGTGGCACCTATCATTGATACAGTTGGTAAAATCATCATGGATTTTGTGGGCGATGTTCTCAAGCCGTTGTGGAACGCATGGGAGAATGTATTCCAGAGCATAATGGGATTATTAAGTGATTTTCTTAAGTTCGCTACGCCTATATTCAGCACGATTCTTGATATTCTAGGACCTGTATTCGAATTGGCCTTAACACTATTGAGAGGTGTATTTGATATGGTATTTGCTGCAATTAGGGGAATTATTGAACGCGCAGACAAAACAATCTGCGAAAGAGTCAACAATATCAGAGAATTCTTCCGTAATCTAGGTGAATGGATGGAAGGAACTTTCGGCTTCAAATGGAAGAATGTGTTTGAAACGGTTAAGAATGCCGTCAAGGCGTTCAGAGACTACGTGGGCCCTATCATTAATTCATTGGAAGTTGTTTTCTTGGGTCTTACTAGCTTTATCAGTGGTGTATTCTCAGGCAACTGGAGAAGAGCATGGTTTGGTGTCAGACAGATATTTGAAAGTATTGTTTCCGGATTAGGACACATCTTCAAGGCTCCATTGAATTTCATGATTGATGGAATCAATAAATTCTTAAGCGGCATTGGCAAGGTAAAGATTCCTGACTGGGTTCCTGGAGTCGGTGGAAAAGGATTCTCTATCCCTAGAATTCCTAGACTAGCAAAAGGTGGTATCGTAAGTGCATCCACTATCGCCAATATTGGTGAAGCAGGAACAGAAGCAGTAATACCATTACAAAGAAACACACAGGGACTTGATATGATTGCTGAAAAGATTTCAGAAAGATTATCACTTCCTCAGAATGACGGCACAGGCGCTACCTATGTCATTAAATTAGTACTTGATGACGGTAGAGTAATCACAAAGATGGTGATTGACAATATCAAGGATTATGAAGCACGCACAGGCAAGCCTGTATTTGACTATTAGGGGGTGGAATAAATGGCAGATGAAGCGAAAATCAAGATAAACGGAACACTTATTCCGACTCCTTCAGAGATTAGCGTAGAAATCAATGATCTAGATTCGGATAGTGTCAGACCTGTCTCAACAGGCATCTTAAGAAGAAATAGAATACGTTCTAACATGCTTAAGATTACATGTACATATAAGTTGAATACATTTACAGATGTAATGAATATTTTGAAGGTACTCACTCCGGCAGAGTTCACGGCAGAACTCTACATTCCTGATCATGGTATCAGAGGAACCAAGAAGATGTATGCTTCAAATAAGAAGTACAATTATAAGAGAGTGCAGTCTGGTCTAAAGGCAGATTCATTCTCTTTCTCTCTGATTGAGGTGTGATCATATGCTTATAAAGTATGGAGAGACAAATGTAACGGACAGACTTCTTGATTATAAGATGTCTGTCTCTTTTGCTGACTGCCGTATGATAGGCAACGTTCCATCAATTGAATTGACAATGAAGTTCGATAACTATGACGGCATTCTTGACAATATCGACATCAGCAAGTACTGGGAAGTCAAGGAGAATGATGCATCTGATACAAGATACTTCAAGGTGTATGACCAGCCGGAGAAGTACACCAAGGAACTCACTCTCAAGATGTATGACAACAACTATTCTCTTGACAAGGCATACGATACTAAACTGTCTTATCCTGTCACTATAAAAGACCAGCTAGACGAGATTGAAAGTCTGACTGGTCTTTCTATTATTCGTGAAGGAATACCGCAGTACGTTCTTGATAAGAGCGTATCATGGTATGATAACACGATTGTGATAAGAAACTATCTTGGGTGGATTGCTGAACTGTTTGGGGCTAATGTCTATGCAAAGGGAATTGATTCTATTAGATTTGTTCCAATTGAAAAGACTGCATTTGCAACTACACAGGATTTAACAGATTATGAGAAGAATGAAGTGTATACACTCACAAGAGTATATGCTGAAAATGGTCTCAATCCTCTTTCTAAAGGCGACGAGACAGGAAATACGCTATTTATTGATTCAGCAAATCTATATGCAGATGAACAGAGCATTATAGACAGCATCTATGACAGACTTAAAGGATTGACTTTCAACCAGGTGAAGAATGTCACAATGATATCGATTGATAACCTTCTTCCCGGTGCTCTTGTCAATTATAACAATAATGAATTCACTTTCTTTGTATCGGATCTAACTGTCAATTACAAAGGTGGACAGTTCTCTATGTCTACGGTTGACGGCAGTGTGACAACAAAGAATGAAGAAAAGACAGTGAATCGTGTATCTAATACAACACGAATCAGAAAGCTGCAGGTCAAACAGGACCAGGAATCATTGAAACTAGATATAATCGCAAAGGAACAGGAAGGCATCAATGACAAGATGGCGCAATTAAGCCTGTCCAATGAGAAGATATCACTAAGGGTTTCAGAAGTTGAAGAAAAGGCAGGAGAAGCAATCAAACAGGCACAGGGTTCAGTTAAGAAGTTTGTTTGTGAGTATGCTAGTTCAACAGATGGAGCTACACCACCAGAAACAGGTTGGTCAGAGACTGCACCGACATGGCGTCCTGGATTCTATATATGGCAGAGAACAGCTACGACGATCAACAATACTGTCACATACAGTACACCAGTATGTATAACAGGTGCAAAAGGCGAGGATTCTATATTATTGTGTATAGAATCATCAAACGGCACGACATTCAAGAACAGTGATGTGGCAACTATATTCACAGTGAATATCTATGTGGGCGGAGTTGTGATTGATAACTCTTCAAAATTGAGAGAAACATTTGGAGATAATGCATATCTGCAGTGGCTCATTAAAAGGCACGGAGAGACAGAATTCAGCAAGATCCCGTTAGATGATTCAAGACTCAACGATAATGGGTTCATGTTTACCATCTCAGCGAAAGACATTAAATTCAAGGCAGTATTCAACTGCGAATTAAACATTTAGGAGGAAAATTATGGCAATTAAGGCTGTAAATCAAATTGATGTAATTGACTTAACCGATGGATATTCCGTCGTATTGACAAGTGATAGCCACACATTTTTAGGCACTACTACTTCTGTAAATGGTACACAGACAACTACTACACAGGTAATGGCATTGTGTGGTAATGAACAGGTTCCGTGTACTGTAGGAACTATCACATGTCCTACAGGAATTTCAGCAGTGTCTGACGGCAAGTCACCAATGCCAACAATCACAGTTACTGCAACATCTGCATTAACTAAGAGTGGCACTATCACTATTCCTATTGTTGTGAATGGTGATATTACAATCAACAAGACGTTCAGTTACTCAATCGCATTCAAGGGTCAGACAGGTCAGAATGGGACAAGTGTTACCGTAAGTTCTACTTCTGTAACTTACCAGGTCGGTGCAAGTGGAACTACTAAGCCAACAGGTGAATGGAGCGCTACTGTTCCAAATGTACCTAATGGTCAGTTCCTTTGGACTAAGACAGTAGTTAGGTATTCTGATGGCAAATCAACAGAAGCCTACTCAGTCTCTTACAAGGGTACAAACGGCTCAAATGGTTCAAACGGTACAAGCGTTACTGTAAGTTCAACATCTGTTACATACCAGGCAGGCACAAGCGGCACTACTCCTCCAACAGGAACTTGGAGTACTACAGTGCCTAGCGTGGCAAATGGTCAGTACTTATGGACAAAGACTGTTGTAAACTATTCGGATGGTAAGCATACTGAATCATATTCTGTATCTTACAAAGGTACAAACGGAATCAACGGAACAAATGGCAAGGATGCTATTACCATGGCTATCACCTCAAGCGGTGGAACAATCTTCAAGAACACTGCTATCGCTACAACTTTAACTGCTCATGTTTATAAAGGTGGAGTTGAAGTGACTGGTTCTGCGTTATCTGCATTAGGAACCATCAAGTGGTATAAGGACGGCGGAACTACTGCTGTAGCAACAGGTGCGACATACACAATCGATGCTGGTGATATCACAAACAAGGCAACATTCAGCGCTCAGCTAGAAGGTTAATTATATGGTTAAGGCATCGGCTAGCATGACCCTCGTGAGAGTTAATGATGGCGAGGACGGGCAGGGAATTCGCTCAATCACTCCGGAGTATTACCTATCAGATTCAGCAACGGAAATGCCCGATGCAAGCAGTAACGGGTGGAAAAGCGTTCCCGATGACTACATTGACAAGCATTATTACTGGGTTAGGTCGAAGATATTATGGGATGATGGAACATATACAACGACCACCCCAGTGCTTGCAAATGACCTAAAGTCAATCATTGATGATTACGACAACAGAATAAACAATATGAACAATCAGCTGCAGCAGGCAACTAAGAATACTTCTTCGTCTATAGAACAGACAAAGGCATCCATCTTACAGACAGTATCAGAGAATTATTACAGTGCCTCTGACGGTGCAAACCTCGCTTCTACTGTATCTACTATTCAGCAGACAACAGAAAGCATTCAGATGGGATTTGTAAAGAAAGAAGACTTTAGTTCTCTTTCTGATACTGTATCAAACAATCAGACTCAGCTGAATACTTATATCAGATTCAATGCAGACGGCATAGAGATAGGTAAGCAGGAATCTGAATTCAAGACAAAACAGACAAACAGCAAGTACTCTATTCTTCAGAACAATGATGAAGTAGCGTATTTTGCTAATAACAGAATGTATAACTCAAACATCGAAGTTTCTAGTTCATTAAGGATTGGAAACTTCGGATTCATTGTTAACCGCGATGGATCTTTAACCTTTAAGAAAGTAGGTGGTGACTGATGGCAACATATGCAACATGCAGTGCTTCGTTTGGTGGCGGCAATGGTAATGTCACAATGACAATGACACGAACAGGTGTCAATGTTGACGGAAACTATGATTTATGGACTGCTACGCTGACAAAGTATTATAAGTGGAATATTAATTCAAATGCTACTAAATACGGCTCTATGTGGGCAAATGGCGCACTCATCTGGTCGGGCGGTGTGACTATTGGAGGAAGTGGAACAAAGACACTTGCGACGGTTACTAATATTAGAATCCCTCATGACAGTAACGGTGGCAAGCATTTTGATTTCTCATTCTCACAGGAATTGAAAGTAACTCTTTCGGGTAGTTATGTGGGCAGTGTATCTGCTTCGGGTGGTGTTGACTGCGATGTCATTCCTAGAGCAACTAAGCCTTACTGTTCTCCAACATCAGTTTATTTTGGAAACAGTGTGACAATCAAGACACCTAGGGCATCATCTGACTTTGGTCATGTAATCTCATACAGTTATTACGATATGAATGTACAGATTGCTGATAATCAGTGGAATGACGAATTCAGATGGACAGTACCGACTTCACTGATCAGCAAGATGACTAACACGTCATATTCATATATGACATTCAAGGTAGATACATACAATCGTGCCGGAAAGTACATCGGTACTAACTACTGCCGATTGGATTTAGTACTGCCATCGGGCTATGAGCCAACTGTAACAGGAATCACATACACAAATGAAGATGCTGCAATCGCAAAAAGATTCGGAGCATCAACAATTATACAGGGCGTTTCGAAAGTCAAATGTAATGTATCAGCAACGGCGAAGAACGGTGCTTCAATTACTTACTATTACAATGAGATTGATGGACAGATCATACCTGGACCAAACAGTTTCTTTACAACTCAGCCGTTGAAATCATCTGGCACAGTTACACTTAAATCGACAGTTACAGATTCAAGAGGACAGAAGGCTGCATTGTCAAAGAATATTGCAGTCACACCATGGTGGTCACCGACTGTTAAGAATGTCAGTGCACAGCGTTGGAACGTGACATCTAACAAGGCCGACGATGAAGGTACAGCAGTTAAGATTACTTATTCATTTTCAGTTGCACCTGTTGCAAATAAAAATGATAAGTCTGTCATGATTCAGTACAAAAACGGTGAAACATGGACTACTCTTGCAACTTATACAGATTCATACAGTAGCGAGAATAAGGTATATATATCATCCGCTGGCAAGTTCAATATAGATAATGCCTATTCCTTTAGAGTGCTTGTGAAGGATTACTTCACGACAGACGGTGTTGCATCTTATGCTGCTATTGCTCCTTCATTTAAGCTGCTTGATTTTTCTGCTGACGGCAGAGGAATTGGAGTGGGATGCAAGGCAGAAGGTGGCAAGTTAAAGGTGGATATGCCTCTTGAAGCGCAGTCATTTAATGGGTACACGTTTGATTTTGATACAGAGAATCAAGTAGATACGTGGGTTCCCGTGCTCACGGATAAGAAGATACAGCATAGAGTTATTGGCTGGTCTGATTGGATCTCTTGTGGAACTAATGCATGTGGTATCACACTGAAATACCGATATAACGACGGATTGAAACTCTGCGAAATAAACTGGGATGGTTTGGTAAGCGCCCCAATCGGAGGCAATACTATGGGGTACATGTGGACAGGATTTCCTGCCGACAAAAAACCAAAAAGCAATATGTTCATTCCCATAGCAAACCCCGCTGCAGACGCTGGGCTAGTCATCAGATATTACCCTATAACCAACGATGTCACAAAAGGTAATTTTACTTTGACTTCACTAAGAAACACCATAAACGACGTTTATATTTGCGGTTTTTATACGTACTCATATGCTTAAAGGAGAAGGAAAATATGAAATTATATGATACATCATTAAAATACATGGATGCGATTAACGCAATCGGAGGCACTATTGTAGCAGTATTGACTGCTGCATTAGGCACACATTGGTTTTTATTCGTAGGCTTTTTGACATTAAACATCATTGACTACATCACAGGAATTAGAAAGTCTAGATTAACAGGCAAAGAAAATTCCGCTAAAGGAGTCAGAGGTGTATGGAAAAAGTTAGGTTACTGGCTCATGGTGCTAGTAGCATTTCTTGCATCTTCTATTTTCATTGAGATTGGACAGACAATTAACATCGATTTGACTATCACAACTTATGTTGGATGGTTTACATTAGCATCTCTCATTATCAATGAATTAAGAAGCATCATTGAGAACTTCGTGGAAGCCGGAGACAACGTACCATCTGTTTTAACTAAAGGCTTAGAAGTAGCAGAAAACGCAATTAACAAAGGAGAATAATTATGGAATTACAAGACACTGTAGAACTTATGAATAGTTCTGATTATAAGGATAGATTTAAGGCAGAATACTGGCAGGCTAAAATCAGATATGACAAGTTAGATGATATGACTGTCAAATACGAAGCACGTACTTTGACATTCATTCCTAGATGCTCACTAGATTTATTAAAAGAACAAAAGAAGTATTTAGAAAATTATATTCGCACTCTTAAGATTAGAGCAGAGATTGAAGGAATTGAATTATAAGAAAGAAGGTATAAAGTATGAATTTTAACATTCACGGTGGACATAGTTTAAAATGTCGTGGCGCAAGTGGACTATTAGACGAAGTCAATGAAGACAGAAAAGTTAAAAACAAAGTAATTGAGTTGTTAAGAGCAAACGGACATACAGTTTATGATTGCACTGATGATAACGGAGCAACACAGAATGCTAACCTAAAAGCAATTGTAAGTAAGTGTAATGATCATAAGGTTGACTTAGATGTATCAATCCACTTAAACGCCGGGGGCGGAACAGGAACAGAGGTATATATCTATAACAGTAAATCAAAAGCAAAAGATGAAGCTGAAAGAATCATCAAAAATATTTCTAACACTCTAGGCATTAGAAATAGAGGCGTTAAAACATCTACAAAGTTATATGTGTTGAAAAAGACTAAATCTCCAGCACTACTTGTTGAGTGCTGCTTTGTTGACAACGCTATTGATAAAGTGAAGTGGAATAGTGACTTATGCGCAAAGGCAATTGTAGAGGGTATCTTAAATAAGAGTGTTAATGAACATCCTACACCTAAACCACAGAGTAATACATCTAACGCATTAGGCACTTATATGATTACTGCTAGTGATTTAAGTGTCAGAACAGGACCAGGAGCTAACTATAGAAGAAAGACATATGAGGAATTAACTAAGAATGCTAAGGCTCACGATTACGACAAGGACGGCTGTCTTAATTACGGAACTCATGTCACAGTTTCTAGATTCGATGGAGATTGGGCAAAGATTCCAAGTGGTTGGGTTGCTAGAAAGTATTTGAAAAAAGTCTAATTTAAGTTTTATTATGAGTTTATTCATAAAGATGTTGACTAAACTCGACTAAATCTCGACTAAATCTCGACTACACAACAATTTAAAGCATAAGAAAAGACCAGGGCTTAATTGCTCTGGTCCTTTTTTGCTTTTTCAATATCATCTCTTATAAGTTTTTTAATGTAACCCATTTTAGATTCGACATGATCAAGTTTTTCTAGAATGTCTGCATCTGTTTTCTTATTGAATGCAAGATTGACACATTTCGTCATCTTCTTAGCATAGTTTGCGCTAGCTTTCTTCTGCGCTTCAGTTGACACGATTATACCTCCCTTAGAATAATTTTGAAATCAAGAATACTAATACTGCAATAAGTCCAATCAATTCGATAGCTTTTAAAATTAATTTTTCCATTGTTTTCTTTGAAAAGTGGTTTTATAATAGTGATAGGAAGAGAGGACAAGCCCCTCAACCTACTTAGTTAAATAGTTTGATTAGAATCAAAATCCAACCAATTAAGGAAATTACTCTAATCACTAGCGTTTCGATTAAGCCAAGAATTCGAAGCGCTTTTTTTAATTTCTTTTCCACTTTTCTTACCTCCTTTCTTGATTATAGTATATCATAAAATTATGCATACATCAATGTATATTGATATATGCATGAAAATATTATATAAAAAATCTCAGTAAACAATGATAGTTTTTGCGTTTTAATTTTGTTGTTTCTAACGCTCATTTTGAGTGTTAGAACTTATCAAAAAATAAAAAAATGGCTTATTAAGGCATAAAATTAGAATCATAAGTGAGCGTTAAATAAGTGTTAGAATGAGCGTTATAAATATATGATGCGCCACTATGTAAGTACTAAACTAGTAACAAATCAGTAACAAGGGGCAAAAAGTCTAGGAAACAAGCCAATTTTAACATCACATACAAATGTTTCATAATAAATATAACCCCTTTCATTGGAAGATAAGTTAATTATATCTATTATTTAAGAAAAATTTAAGGTGAAAGTACACAAATAATACATTTTTCTTTGTTAAGATAGTGCAATAGATGAGGAGTGGTGAATATGAATGAATTAAAAGGCCTCTCACAACAAGAGGTACAAGAAAGAATAGAACAAGGACAAGTGAATTATACAGGTCAGTCTATTTCTAAAACAAAAAAAGAAATTGTGAAGCAGCATACGCTTACATATTTCAACTTTCTAAATATATTTTTAGCTGTTTTGATTGTGATTTCAGGACAACTGCAGAACTTAACTTTTATTGGAGTTATGGTAGCTAATACAGTATTAGGTATCATTCAGGAGTTCAAGGTTAAGAAAACTATTGATAAGCTAAGTGTTGTGACTGTAGAGAAAGTGAAAACATTACGTGATGGTAACTTGATAGATGTTCCAGTAGAAGAGCTAGTTATGGATGACATTATCTTTCTGCAAGCTGGTAATCAGATTGGGACAGACTGTCAGGTTATAGAAAATCATGCATTAGAAATTAATGAATCTCTTTTGACTGGGGAATCAGTACCTGTTAAAAAGAAGGAGAACGACGAAATCTATGCAGGAACCTTCGTTGTGGCAGGAAGTGGTTATGCAAAAGTAATCCGTGTAGGGAATGCGAACTATTCTACAAAGCTAGTGAACCAAGCTAAACATAAGAATCTTGCATCTAGTGAGATGAGAGATTCTATTGAGAAGATTATCAAGGTTATGAGTATTATTATTGTGCCAGTCGGTCTATTACTCTTTAGAGCACAATATAAGGCCATGCCAAATGACTTTAATACCGCATTAGTTAAAACAGTAGGTGGGGTTATTGGGATGATTCCTGAGGGACTTGTCTTATTAACTTCTTTATCTTTTGTATTAGGTGTTGGTCGTCTTGCAAAAAAGAAAGCACTTGTTCAACAGATGGAATCCATTGAAGCATTAAGCAGAGTTGATGTACTATGTCTTGATAAAACAGGGACTATTACAACAGGTGAACTTAAAGTTAAACATATTGTTCCTATTAGTGATCAATATACGCGTGAGATGATTTGCGATATTATGGGTTCATTTGCTTTCTTAGTAGATGATATCAATCCAACTCAGAAAGCTTTAATGAATTACTTCACTAAAAATGATAAATATCATAAGAAATCAGAAGTACCATTTTCTTCAGAACGTAAATATCGTGCCATTACTTTTGATGATGATCGTTCTTTTGTGTTAGGTGCTCCTGAATTCTTGACTGATAATAAAGAAATCTTAGATCAGGTCAGTGGTTATTCTGAGTTTGGTTTACGTGTATTACTGTTAGGAGAAGCAGATTATTTAGAAGAGGGACATTATCATTCTCTTACTCCAGTTTGTCTTATTGCTATTAGTGATATCATTAAAGAAGATGCACATGATACATTTGATTATTTCAAATCTCAGGGTGTTTCTATTAAAGTCCTTTCAGGAGATAACCCTCTTACAGTTTCTCGTGTATGCACCCTTGCAGGGCTTGATAACGCAAATAATTATATGGATGCTTCGACTCTTCCTGATACTGTAGAAGAAATGAAACAAGTATTAGGAGAAACATGTGTCTTTGGTCGTGTTAAACCAGAACAGAAACAATTGATTATCAAAGCTTTCCAGGAAAATGGTCATGTCGTAGGCATGGTCGGTGATGGTGTCAATGATGTACTTGCGATTAAGGATGCAGATTGTGGTATTGCGATGGCCAATGGAGCTGATGCGGCTAAGCAGGCAGCACATATTGTATTATTAGATTCTAACTTCAGTTCAATGAAGGAAATTGTAAACGAAGGTCGTGTCATCATTGCGAATATTGAAAAGGTCAGCTCACTATATCTAACTAAGACTATTTATTCTACAATTCTTAGTCTGATCTTTGGATTCTTCTGCTTAACTTATCCATTTACGCCTTTCCAGCTCTCTTTGGTAAGTGGTATGGCAATTGGATTACCATCATTCATTATTACTCTTGAACACGATACAACAATGAGTTCTAAGGGCTTCTTAACACATGTGATTCATACAGCACTTCCATGTGCTTTAAGTGTTGTAGTGCTTGTACTGTTTAATTTTTTATTAAAATGGATGTTCTTCTTAAATGCGAAATACTTTTCTACATATAGTTTCTTAGCTGTCTCTTATACACATCTCCGAGCCCACGAGACCTCTCTACATCTCGTAT
>ENA-OZYV01000229-OZYV01000229.1-human-gut-metagenome-genome-assembly--contig:-NODE-229-length-19136-cov-4.987055_pt1 | contig 19136 bp, 14 predicted proteins | sample MGYA00243638_ERZ654133 | MGnify/ENA primary metagenome ERZ654133 (study PRJEB26926, sample SAMN06165116) | human gut metagenome | biome: ENVO:00009003; feature: ENVO:2100002; material: ENVO:00002003...
GTGGGCTCGGAGATGTGTATAAGAGACAGTATTTACTGTATAGAAGACGTCCGAGTTTATGTGCAACTTTTGCTTTGAGACCTTCACCATCGCTTGAATTGCTTGAACGGGCAGCACACACATTTGCTCCAGCCCTATGAGCAATTTTCAGATCCATAAAGCCAAAAGCGTTTGAAGTTACTCTTAAGACATAATTGTAGTGATTTGCTTTAACGATATCATAAAGTTGCTTTTTGAATGCACCTCTCGATACGGACTTCGGCGGAATTCTGTATATTTTTCCACCTAGAGCCAAAATTTCTTCTTCATAAAAGCATTTATCAAATACATTTATGCAAAAATCCATTTGATATTTCGTTTTATCCAACTGGCGATACAATTTCATCAAGAATGTTTCTGCACCACCGGCATTCATGCCCGAAATCAGGCACAGTACTCTCTTCATATGTTTCTCCTCACTAATTCTTATTAAAGGGAAGTGTACGCATTACAAAATATCTGCTTTTTTTCCGAATGAAATCATAAGTTAAACCTATATTCTCAATTGCTTTTCCAGTGTTTTTATGGTTTCTTCAACGGTGTATTTCTTAGCCTCATACAAGCAAGACTTCTTCTTTTTCAGTATCATGGTCGGATCTGTTGCCACTGCATACAACAATTCCGTAAATGCAACATTATCTCACGTCTTGTATACATACCCAACATTTTCATTTACAAGCTCCACATTGTATTTCCAATCACTCGCAATTACAGGCACTCCTGCAGAATACGCACCAATGAGTGTTCCTGCAAAACCTTCGCCCTCATAATACGTAGGAAGTAGCAATGCAAAGTATTCTTTCAGAGTTTCAACACTTTTCTCAAACGAGATCAGTCCACAATAGCTGATGTAATCTGGAAATTTTTTTCGCAATGTCTCAAGCCAATCATGTTTGTGACCACTTGTATATATTACTACTTCAGGACCCATCATTACATTTTCACCAATAGTTACCGGTCCGTAAACTTCATAATCAATTCCTACATCAGAATTATTTCCAAATTTTAATTCTGATGTAAAAAAAAGCATTTCTTTCGATATTTACATTCCTTCCAAATTTTTCAGCAATTCTTTTTCCAAAGAATTCACGCATTTTCTTTGACAAAGAAGAATGCTGGCTAATTGGCAACCATTGTGCTGTCAATTTATATAATACAAATAGAATCTTACTCTTTTTTTGTCCACATATTATTAAACCACCTACATCTTGATTTACAAAAGGTGTCCAAGAAATGTTTTAATTACTTTATTAGGCAAAAACTGCTTACTTTTTTTTATGCAATTCAATTTTAAAGAATTTATTTGCCCCGTACTTCTGATAATATCGAACAGCTTTCGCTTCAAATCATTAATGTTATTAAACTCATAACCAATACCCGTAACATAGTCTTCTATAACATCATCAAAGCTCTCCCATTTTGCAGAAATAACAGGTACTCCTGCCGCATAAGCATCTATAATTGTACCAGGTATTCCCTCTGTATAAAAATGTGTTGGAAACAAAAGTGCAAAATACTCTTTTATAATCTCAACACTTTTATCAGCATCTACACAGCCACAGTACCTAACAAAACTAGGAAATTCTTGTCTTAAATCTTCAAACCATTCTGTTTGATTAGAATCAATTTGGCCATAAATGTCAAGTTCATATACAATTCTTCCTATTTTCTTATTTACAGCTTCAACCGCAATTATAGCATCTTCAATTCCTTTTTTTTTCATAACTCTTGAAAAAGTACACAATCTATAAGGCTCAAATGTGTTATACACAAGTTCGTTTTCTTTAAGTATATTCAATTTTTTACAGTTTGGCATAATGAACACATTTTTTAAATCAAGAGTTTCCAAAGCATCCTTCATCGTGGCAGTTTCCACATAAATTCCATCAAATTTTTTCAACACTTTCGTAAGAGATTTTCGTTGTGTCAAAAAACTCGGAAGCCATCCGCCGATTACAACGTAATGTAATCTTCTATTTTTGAAAAAGAGCCTAAAAAATGATAACAGGGGTACATATACCCTTAATCCATTTTGTGCTGGAAAAATTAAAATATTTCTGCTGCTTTTTAACGCATAAAAAGATTGAAATGGTGCTTTTAGAAACGTTTTCCATCCGCCGCGTGTATCTATTTTCAAAACCTGTTTCCGTCCGAGCCTTCTTTGCAATTCTTCAGTGATGATTTTAGTTTTTACAGTCTGTCCATTCAGAAGGGTTTCTCCCCTTCCAAAGTGTCCAAGTACGCTTACCTTTGCAATCACAAAGTCACCCCTTTACATATCTGATTTTCTTCAGAACACCCCAGAAGAGATTTCTAAGAGTAAAAATATCTGAAACGAGTGCGCTCCTCTTTTCTGCCTCATGAAAAAGCCTATAATGCCAGCCAATCATTGTCTTGATACTATGTGTACTTACACTGCCAACACGGCCTTTTCTATATTGTCCTAAGCACTCATCAAGCAAATAACAATCAGCCTTTTTGCAAACTTTTAGCCACATGGCATAATCATTATTTTTCTTTATATCGGATATTTGGATAAGACCAACCTTTGTTGCATCGTACATTACCGTCAAACATCCTGGCCAACAATAATTATACATACCTGTTCTAGTAATCTTTTTAGGACCAGTTACAAAAACGCCTGTCATGTTTCCCTCTGCATTGATCTCTTCATAATCAGTGTATGAAAAGAAATAACCGTTTTCTTTCATAAAGCGTATTTGCTTTTCAAGCTTTTCTGGCATCCAAAGATCATCAGAATCAAGAAATGCAATCCACTGACCCTTTGCTTCTCTCAAGGCTCTATTCCTGCTAACTGCAGCGCCAGAATTTTGTTCATTTTTCAGATACTTGATTCGTTTATCAGTAAGATAATTTTTTACAACCTCATCGGTATTATCTGTAGAACAGTCATCAACGATAATAAGTTCCCAATTCGTATACGTCTGATCCAAAACAGATTTAATTGTTTTCTCTATATACTGTGCTGTGTTATATGACGGCATGATTATTGAAACCAAATTTGGTATTCTCTCATTTCCGTCGTCACCATTTAATATCATTTTTGCTTTATTTTGATTCATCATATATTCTTTTGAAGATATCTTCCCCGTCCTCAGCAAATAATCCCCAAAATCCTCAGCAGTCGCCATATCTTCCTGAGTTATACCCTCTTGCTTTATAAACGCTTTCTTCACAGTATCAAATATGATCTTGACATCACCCGCAAAACTTACATTCTGAATGTATTTTCTATCCCATTCAAGCTTTTCTTCCCATGAAATGCCGTTACGACCATTTACCTGAGCCAAGCCTGACAAGCCTGGTTTTGCAGTATGTCTAGCCCTTTGTTCTTTCGTCATAAATGTCATATCTCTGACTAATTGTGGACGTGGACCAATTACAGACATTTTACCATTTAGAATATTAAATGCCTCCGGAAGTTCGTCAAGACTTGTATTTCTCAGCCACTTGCCAAACTTCGTAAGTCTCACATCATCTGGAAGAAGCTCACCATTCTCATCACGTTCATCAGTCATGGTACGAAACTTGTACATTTTAAATACCGTTTCCTTGCCGTCTTTGCCAATCAGACCAGGACGATCCTGAGTAAATAGAACCGGACTTCCCAATTTCAGTTTAACAAGCGCTGCAACGCCCAAATATAGCGGAGAAAAAACAACTATAGCAGCCGTAGCGCAGGCTATATCGAGTATTCTCTTGCCATACTTCTCATATAAGCCCATTTTTCTTTTTTCAATAGGCTCTATCAAATCTGCTTCATATGTAGTTTTCTCAGCTTTTTTCTTCATAACATGAGCCGCAATTGCAGTAGCACCTACAACAGCACCCGTAAGCAAAGCAAATTTCTTACTCTTTTTCAAACTGCCTCTCCTTACTCAAAACAACTCCTGATAACCCGAATAATTCTCTCCTGCTGTTCCTCAGTCATCTTATTATCGCTAGGCAGGCAAGCGCCTCTGTCAAAGATATCAGCGCCCACATCTTCTGCACCGCCTGCGATATAAGCATTTGTGCGGCATCTAATACTGCCGTCGCGACCAACGCACTCGTGCATTCTGTACATAGGCTGCATGTGCATTGGCTTCCATATTGGTCTTCCCTCTGCATTTATGCTTGCTATCGCTTCCAAAATTTCAGTAGGACAGGTCTTGCCGGCTTCTTTGATGTACAAAGCCTCGCTGTCATTTCTGACCTGCTTGCACATTGCGTCTTTATCTATGATAAGTGCAGACAGCCAATAATTTGGCTCTGTTCCCTCAACGATAGGATTCATTTTAACAGGAAGTCCTTTAAGACCCTCTTTGTATCTCTCGTATATTGCTTTTTTCTGCGCAATATGCTCCTCAAGATGCGGATACTGACCACGAACGACTCCAGCAATAACATTCGACATACGATAGTTGTACCCGACCTCTTCATGCTGATACCATGCCGCATTCTCACGAGCCTGCGTTGACCACTTACGAGCCCTGTTTGCATCTTCAAGTCTGTTCGTCAGCAAACATCCGCCGCTAGAACCTGTTATTATCTTATTGCCATTGTAGCTTACAGCACTGTAATCGCCAAAACTTCCGCACTGTCTGCCGTCAATGGTAGCACCCATAGCCTCAGCAGCGTCCTCGATCAAAAGCGCACCATGCTTTTCGCATATTCTCTTTATCTCGTCCATTCTTCCAGGAAAACCGTATAACTCAGCGCTTACTACCAGCTTGACTTCAGGATACATCTCAAAAGCCTTTTCAAGCGCCACAGGATCCATGTTCCAAGTATCTCTGTCAGTGTCGATAAAAACAGGGATACCGCCCTCGTAAACAACTGGGTTGAGAGTAGCGTCAAAGGTCATGTCACTGCAAAAAACTCTTCTGCCCTCAAGAGCGCCATGAGATATAGCAGGCTTGCCATAAAGCCTCTCGCCAGCAAGCTTACAGCACAAGTGAAGCGCAGCCGTGCAGCATGAAAGGCCAACAGCATACTTGACTTCAGACTTCTCCGCCGCTATCTTCTCGACCTCATTTATATTCTTACCGACTGTAGACATCCAGTTGGTATTATAAGCCTCAGTAACATATTCAAGCTCCTCACCATGCATTGTAGGTGACGCAAGCCATACTTTTTGTTTAAAGGGTTCTATTTTTTTCATTATTTTTCCCTCTTCCATATTTACTTCATATAAGTAACAATAATTACACTTGTTCACGTTAATAATTTTATCACAAAATTTAAATCTAGTCAAGTATTTGCCCCATACTTATGTATAATTTTTCAAGAATCGTACATTTTCAGTGTAATATACAATGCTAACCATTTACAAAAAGCTCAGTTTGTGCATTTTTATACTAAGCTGAAAGCTATAATTTTCTTCATTTAAAATTGTTAAATCATGAAACGTTTTGAAAAATATTTTTACCACAAGATTTTCGTTGCAGACAAAAGCTGACTTGATTTTTATCTGCATTTTACACGGCTTTTATTGATTATCAGGCAAAACCAGCATATAATCATAATAGTAATTATGGCGAAGTATGAGAAATATGATTGGAGCGGTGTTTATGATAGTAAAAATTTTCTGTGCGGTTTTGGTAGTCCTTGGAGTGAGCGTTGCAATTGTTCTAGGCGGTCTGATAATTTTGGCTTCTTGTGTTAGTGGCAGAAAAAAGCCTGCTGGTGACAATACCGCTGATGACGAGGACACATTTATGTACACAAATTATATGCAGGGATTTTACCTATAACTTTTTCTACACTGCCACGCTTTTTATATAGTATACAAAAAGTGGAGAGTGATTTGCCCATAAGCATTCTCCACTTTTGTATACCATTTTTTATTCTATCACTCGACCCCAAAAAAAACTATTGACACAGCCCGAAACTTGTGCTATACTCTCAACAAAATCAAATGAAACTACACGCAGAAAGGGCGTTTTATAATGACTGAAAAAGGAAAAATGCTTGCGGGCAAGATATATGACTCCTCCGACAAGGAGCTTGCAGAATTGAGGACAAAGGCTCACAAGCTTTCACAGCAGTACAGCAGTTTGTATGAAGATGATGAGAGAAGAAAAGCTATCCTTGACGAGCTTCTGCCCGACCATGGCGAGGGATTTTTTCTCCAAGGTCCTGTGTATTTTGACTATGGCGTTTTCACAAAGTTCGGCTCAGGCTGCTATGCAAACTTCAATCTGACAGTGCTTGACACCTGCCCTGTGACGATTGGCGACAACGTGTTTTTCGGTCCCAACTGCACCATTGCCACACCTGTTCACCCATTCAGATGGCAGGAGCGTAACATGAAGAAAAAGTCTGACGGCACTGTTTATGATGATGAATACGGCAAGCCTATCACAATACACTCCAACTGCTGGATAGCGAGCAATGTTGTCATCACAGGCGGAGTTACCATAGGCGAGGGCTGTGTTATCGGTGCAGGAAGCGTTGTCACCCGTGACATACCGCCAAATTCTCTTGCGGCAGGAAATCCATGCAGAGTTATCCGTGAGATAACAGAGGAGGATTCTATCAAGTACAAAGCAGAACTTTTCTAGGCACACCAAAATACCCCTGACCAGAAAATGATCAGGGGCATTTTTATCGTCTGTCGGATCATTGAGTATAGACCCATTTTCTATCGGACCACGCTCCGTTATAAGTCTTTCCGCCTTTGACAGTGTAGCTTCTTACACGTACGTAATATTTTTGATATCTTGCAAGCCCAGAAACTGTCTTTTTATCGGTGCGGTTGTTTGTTACCTTTACGCTTTTTGCTCCCTTAAAGTCGGAACGCTGTGAGTATGATATTTCATATCCCGTGGCAGACCCTTTCTGTGCATAATCTATAAAGAAGCCTGCATATGTGCCGTAAAGCTTCTGTATCACCTGCTTTGCAGGATAGATAGCAAAGCTTTTGGTGATAACTCCGCCGTAAATGCCCTTGCCTGTGATAGTCACCTTTGCGGTGCCGACCTTTGTGTTTGCAGAATATTTCACAGTGTAGTCTGTGCCGTTTTTAAGGGTCTTTGAGCCATATTTTACTGTGATCTTCTGCGTTATCGCCTTGCCGGTAAAGCTTTTTGAAGAAATACCGCTGACCTTTGCGTTTGCAAAATTAGTCTTTGCCGTAACAATGCTTTTAGCGTCTGACCAGTTGCCGTAATAGGTCTTTCCGCCCTTGACAGTATAAGAGCGAACTCTTACATAATATGTCTTTGAAGCCCCTAATCCAAGTACCGTCATCTTATCCGTCTTGTTGGTGGTGGATCTGTAAGTGGAAGCATCTGAAAAATCAGATCTTGTGCCATACTGGACCTCATAGCCTGTTGCAGATCCTTTCTGCACAAAATCCACAAAAAAGCCCTTATATCTTGTTTCAAGCACCTGTATCTGCTGTTTTGCAGGATTTATAACAAAAGAAACGGTCTGCTTGCCCTTATAGTTGCCGTAAAATTCAACTGTTATCTTGCCCGTGCCAACATTCACGTTTGAGAAATACATCACCATATAATCAACATAACGTTCAAGGGTCTTATTGCCGTCCTTTATAAGCACATCAGGTGTTATCTCCTTGCCGGTGAACGACAGTGGTGTAGCGTAATAAAGCTTGACCTTGGAAGCGTCCTTTGGCTGGATAGTAAAGCTTTTTGCAACAGAGCCTCTGTATTCGCCTTTTCCAACAAAGGTCATTTTTGCAGGTCCTGCGTTACGATTGGTCTTATAATAAACAGTGTAATCCACGCCCTCTTTAAGCTCTTTGCCCTCATAGGTGAGCGTTACGTCAGGCTGTTCAATATTCTTTCCCGTGTATGTGAAACTGTTCTTGAAGCCTGATATCTCGCAGTCTGCAATAAGCTTGCTGTCAGAATACTCCGCTGTGACAGTCATATCCTCTGTGACGTTTTTATAGTCCTTGTCCCAGCCTGTAAAACGCAGACCCTTCATAGCAGGGGCTTTCGGAGCTTTTGCAGACTTACCATATTCCACTGTCTGCTGACTTATAACCTTGCCGTCCTTATCCACAAACGTAACGTTATATGTATAAGGCTTCCATGCGGCATAAAGGGTCTTTGCGCCGCCTGAATATGAGATGCTTTCTATTCTTTCACCTGAAAGTGCAGCGTTATCATACCAGCCTGCAAAGTCTGCACCCTCTTTTGTCGGCTCGGAAAGCGTCACGCTTTCGCCTTTGCTGAGGTATTCTGGATTGCCTGTGCTGTTCGTGCCGCCATTTAAAACATAGTCGATAGTGACAAATTTTGCTTCAACAAGCTTTGCCTTTACTGTGCTGTCAGCAGTATAAACTGTGTTTGCATCGACAGCAATGCCGTTCTTGTACCATTTAAGAGCATAACCGCTTTGCACTTTGACAGCAGGATATTTCACCTTGCCGTCCTTATCAGTGCAGGCATAATGCTTGCCGTCGGGAGCTTCAAATGTTATCTTGTGCGAAGCCTGCTCCCCAGGACGAGTTAGCCTTGCTTTGCCGCCTGCCATTGTCCACCTGCCGCTGTCTGTCTGCTTTCCGCCAACGGTATTCAGCGAATAAGCTGCAGAGCTTGTAACGTTAGACAAAGCCGTTTTCTTTACCTTGCTGTCAGAAAAGTTGCTATTATACCAGCAACCGGCAGATTGCTGTCCATAATAAAAAGCGTCATTATCGATACTGCCCACCATAGCTTTAGCATTTGAACTGCTTGACTTTGCAAGGTCTGAAGCGCACTCTGTCAGGGTCAGACCACCTGCTTTGCCCACGATTCCGCCTGCCGAACTTGTACCCTTGACAGTTCCGCTGAACGTACAGCGTTGGATAGATACCGCATCAAATTCACCAACGACCCCGCCTGCGTACTTACCGCTGACAGTTATTTTCTCAGCACTGAGATCTCTTATCTGCGCTCTGTCCTCAGCATAGCCGAACAGACCTGCATAAGAATTGTTTTGGATAACAGCGTTTGTCAGAACGTGTCCGTTTCCGTCAAAATATCCGCAAAAAGGCTTTGAAGCCGTTCCTACTGCCGATATCTTTGCACCACCGAAGTCGATGTCTTTTTCAAGCACAACACGCTTTCCTGCAAAGCTTTCACCGCCTGATACACGCTTTGCGAAGTTTTTCCAATCCGTCGCTGTCTTTATAACAAGGCTTTGTTCCTTTATCTCTTTCGCCTTTGCCTTTATAAGAAGCTTGGCATTGGTGATATCGTTCTTTGAAGCGTTTTCATCTGCAATAACTTTCTTGCCGTTGTTGACCTCACGCTCATAACCGCTCTGCTTTTCATACTTTGCCACAAGTGTTTCAAGCTCGCTTTTATCAGACTTATCTATATCATCGGTATAGGCAAATATTATAGGCTGACCAGTATAAGCGTCCTTGTCGGTAACGTCGGTCCAACTGTCGCCGTCATTGGAAATATACGCCTGACCAGGCTTCATGACCCCGTCTGAATAGCCATAAACGGTCACATAACCTGAGCCGTCATCACCGCTGAATGTCATCACGACAGAATATCTTTCACCCTCGTCAAGCTCAACATCAGGGATATCCACGGTATAGAATCCGTCGCTCTGCACCTTTCCGCTGACCTCACATTCAAGTATCCCCACAGGAGTGCTGTCTGAAACAGAAGTGTAGACCTGCACGGTGTAGTCAGACTTTCCAGTGTAGCCAAGATACATAAAGCCCACTTTGTCAAGAAGCTCGTCTTTTTTTGCTGTAAAAACATCAGCACCGCTCATTTTGTTTTCATTGCTAACATAAAATATAGAATTATCCTTATTAGCAGGATAATGGTAATTATTATCACAGCTTTCAGTGAGGTCGAACGCCACCCAATCGGTCATTTCTGCCTCTTCATAGGATATCCAGTAATAACCGTCTGTGCCACCGGATACTCCCCAAGAGCCTTTCACAAGCCATGCCCCGTTTTTCTTTGGCTGATAGCCTGCAAGGAAATTTGACTTGCTATAATTATCGTCCCAGCCCACTACGCTTACGGCATGATTTATTCCACTATATTTTGTAGTTTCCGGATCGTAATAGCTTTTGTTATCAAAGGTCATATACAGGTCGTCTGCATAATAGCTCACCATTACTCCGCCAAGCTCTTTTATCTTGTTTTTAATGGCGTTTCGTCCGCCTGTGATAGTGGAAGCGTAATTAAGCTGATATTCGCAAACGCCCTTTTTCTCCTCAGATACGATAGTGGCTTCCGTTCCGTCGGACACGAAAGGCTCATATTCATCATAGCAAAGTCCTCTATGAGCCGCCATTGCAAGGGACGAATCCATCCACGTTCCGCCGCAATCCCATATTGACTCGTCAAATCCGCCGTTAGCATATGTAGAGAGGACAAGGCTCGGCACAGAAAACTGCACGTTTTGATTTTCAAGCCCCTTTTGGATAAGATTGCTCTCTGTGCAGGAAAGTGCCGCAAACGCCCAGCAAGTGCCTGTCTGGAACTGGTTTTTGATAGTCGTCAGCGTATTCTTAGATCTGGGGTCATATTTCGCAGGCAGCGAAGCCGTTGCCTTCTGTGCATAAGGTGAAACCCCGTCGTCCGTATCGGCCAGATCTTCATCAGCAATCTCCGGTTTTTCCAGACCTTCCTTTTCGTAGCCATAACCATTATCAGTAAAAATTATCCTGCCCATCTTGAATTTTGGGCTGTCATTATCTCCGCCATGCTCCATATCCGCAAAAGCTGCGCAAGGAAACTGCACTGACAATATCGCTGCCGTCAAAATGGCGGCACATTTATAGATCACCTTCATAAAGATCTCCTTTCTGCTTTTCTGTTATTTAGTTGCACAAAGTTTCTTTTGGTTACTATTTTAATGATTACTTTTTTATCTTTTTCTCCCCACTGAGATAATATTTTTCTTAGTAAGCACAAGTAGCACAATGCCAAGCAAAAGTATCAGCGGCCAAGTAAGATACGGTCTTTTATCATTATCAATATCGGTCACGACCTTATCAGGCTCACCATTTTTATCAGTGTTGTAATACACGTTCACTTTTTCGTTCTGACTCACATAATATGTTCCTGTGAAGATCTCTCTTGTGTACTCCTTGCCGCCAACATCAAAAGCGACAGTTATGTAATATGTTTCAGCTTTGTTGCTTGCCTTTTTGTTATGTCCCCAAGTTTTCAACTCATGGTCTATCCACTTCACATAGCCTGTGGTTTTCTCAGCACTTGACATGAAAACCCTGTTTGAAACATACTTGCTGAGATTATAGATAGTAGAGAAACCACCCATAAGAATAAAAACGATACTCAGAGCGATAAGCCCTGCATTTTGCTTTTTCATTTGATATACCCCCTGAACAGAAATGTTGTGTTAATATGAATTTATTATATCATATGAGAACATGGAAAGTCAATAAGCCTATCCCATCTTTCCATAAGTCTTATGGACATATTTATTAGTACGGTTTTGATCGTTGAGGTAAGCCGCTATTTTCTTTCTGCTGTAAGGACTTTTTTTATGAGATCATGTTGAAACTTTATTTTCTTCATTTTTTGAACAATTCTTGACTTTGTTATAAATCTGTGTTATACTAATCATAAACGAACGGTCGGTACGCATAAAAGGAGCGAAGCAACATGAAAACAACTGAGCAACAGCACAATGAGCGGAAACGTGAACTAATGGAAAAGTGCTTCGAGTGCTATGCGGAAAACGGGCTCACAGGCACAGGAATTAAAGCACTAGCCGATGCGTGCGGATGCACGAAAGCAAATTTGTATTCATATTTTAAAAACCTTGATGAACTGATCATTGAGTCAACGGCATACTGTATGGAAAAGGTTGAGGACGACTTTATGGAGATGGCACCCACCGACCCCGAGGATGTTGTCCGTTTTGTGAAGGAGGTCCCGTATTGGACAGCAAAAAAGCACGGAAAAAAATATCGCCTGATGTATCAGATATATACGCACCCGAAGTATATCGAGCACGGCAAGAAATTCTTTGAAGGCGTGAACGAACGCTATACGGAATATGCTAAATCGTTGGAGCCTAAGATCGGCATTCCCTATACGGTCATCACGCCGCTGATCTTTATATTCGTCCGCGCCTGCGTTCATTATGCGATGTTTGAGGATGAATATTATCTGAAAACCCAGATGGAGGTCTTAAAACAGGGGGTCGCCCTGTTTGTGGATAAGTACAAAGCAAACCAAGCATAAGCCTATCGACCGCTGCTCATTTACGGCGTGGGCAGCGGCGCAAAGACCCGCCGTGATAAACAATTCCGAACGGAGGAAAAAAGATGAAAACAGAAAAAAAACTACTCACAGGTACACTTTTGGCGCTTTGCACCGCTCTTTTGGTGCTTTGCAGCGTGCTTGCAATAGGATGGAGCAAGGCAGCAAAAACAGGCGACGCACTGCCGGAGGTACGAAACAACGGCACGGCGATTCAATGGAAATACAGCGACGAAGCCGACTGGCACGACCTTGTGGCGCTTACCGAGCTGCGGGGCGCTGCCGGAGAAAACGGAAAGAACGGCACAGACGGTAAAGACGGCTCTAATGGTGCCGACGGTAAGAACGGAATAAACGGTACAAACGGAAAAGACGGCATTAACGGAGTTGACGGTAAAGACGGAGCCGATGGGAAAAACGGCAAGGATGGAATTGACGGTGCCAATGGTAAAGACGGAGCCGACGGCAAAGACGGTATCAACGGCACTGACGGCATTAACGCCAAAAGCATAGAGGTGCAGCGAGCTGAAACCCACATACAGTGGCGTTACGAGGGCGATGAGTGGCAGGACCTTGTGGCGATAGCCGACATCACAGGTCCCACCGGGCAGAAAGGTGCAGACGGAGCAAACGGAAAGACACCGGAGTTCCGTGTAAGCGAAAACACCCTGCAGTGGCGCTATGTCGGCGATGAAATATGGCTGAACCTGTACGATCTTTCGGTTTTGAAAGGTCTTGACGGCAAGGATGGTATAAACGGAAAAGACGGAGCCGACGGCAAGGACGGAACAAACGGACAAAACGGCTCTGACGGTGTGGACGGAAACACCCCGTTTATCGGCGAGAACGGCAACTGGTGGATTGGAGAAACCGACACCAGCGTAAAAGCCGCAGGCATTGACGGCACAGACGGTGTTGACGGCACAGACGGCGAAAAGGGAGACAAAGGCGACAAGGGAGATAAAGGCGAAAAAGGAGATAAAGGCGACAAGGGCGATGCCGGTCAGAACGGCAGCTGCCCGGGGTATTTTCATGCAAAAGCGTCAGTAGGGACGGCTCTTCTTCAAAACCATTCCGCAAGAATTGGATTTACTGAAAAAATAAACAGAGGCGGTCTGATTTCAGCTTCCCCAGATGAAATTACGCTGAAAAAGGGGCATACATACAATATCATCATAAGCGGCTCTCTGGGAGTCGGCTCGAACGCTCCCGGGAGCACCGGTTATTATTGCATCCAAATGACAGACAGCAGTGAGGATGCAGATTTTTGCAGGGATATCACACGCATAAAAAGAGATGGAACAAAACTTCCGTATAGTAACGACTATCATTCCTTTAACTTCAACAGAATGTATGACGCATCAGCCAAAGATATAACATTGAAATTTATATTTGAGCAATCGGAATACAATACACTTCTTATGGAGTTCATCGGCACCATTACCATAACCGCTCTTGACTGAGCCGATATACACGAAAACAGAGGTAACGGAAAATAAAAAAACGAATACTCAGTATCATGCTCACCCTTTGTATGGTTCTTTGCCTTGTGTTGACAAGTGTATTTGCCGAGGATAATATGGCAGCGAGTGGGACGGCGGAAGTTTCCACAGCGGCGGAACTGGTTTCAGCAATCAGAGAAGATTCATACGGAACAGTCAAACTGACGTCAGACATTACCATTTACACCACATTAGTGGTCAACCGCACCGTCACCCTTGATCTCAACGGTTATGTGCTGAAATACAGCAGCAGTGCAGGGCATGTAATCACTGGGTCCAGTGGTATTTTGACAATTGAAAACAGTGACTATACAAAATCGCACAATTTCCAAAAGAAGTATAATTTATATGTAAATGATTTTTTTTGAATTTTGCTCCGTTTAAAATCATACTAATTTTAGCTTTTAATTTTTTCATTCCAAAAACCGCCCCATTTCGTTCTATAAATTACCTCTTATAATCAAATCATGCAGACATATAATATTATTGCAAACCCGAAAAACAAATGAAAAGGAGATACGAAAATGAAAGGTATCACAACTCAGGAAGGCAGAGAAACACTCAACAAGTTCAAGATGGAAGCAGCTAACGAAGTTGGCGTAAACCTCAAGCAGGGCTACAACGGCGATCTTACAGCTCGTGAGGTCGGCTCTGTAGGCGGTCAGATGGTCAAGAAGATGATCGACGCTTACAAGACAACAGGCAACAAGTAATTTCTCCCAAAAGTCCTAAAAACTCCGCCGCGGCATTCGCTGTGGCGGAGCTTTTTATGCCAAATCTTACTTTAAATTTTCAAAAAAACAATGCCTTGAAATGACAATTTACAAATTGTTTACATTTCGAAAACGTTATACTAAGCAGCCAGCTTAACAAAACGTGGGAATAATGTGATATAATTTCAGTATAAACCAATGCCTAACAGCATTAAATTTAAGAATTGGAGTGATTATTTATGAAGAAGTTATTAGCAACAGTGTTGGCGTTGACGCTGACATTCGGTACGTTTGCGATGCCAGGTGCTGAAAGAGATCTAACACTCAGCAATTTTAGTATTGTTGCCTATGCAGAGGAACGTGATGACTATGGATACATTTACGGCGATTTTCGTTATTATTATGATGCTGGAAATGTGCTGATAAGCAAATATTTGGGCAACGCTGAAGATGTTGTTATTCCATCTGAAATTAATGGTAAAAAAGTAACAGCGATCAGTCATGGAGCTTTTTCTTGGTGTCAAAGCCTTACAAGTGTAACAATTCCAAATAGCGTCACAGAAATTGGGGATTATGCTTTTGATTACTGTGAAAATCTAAAAAACATAATTATACCTAGTAGTGTTGAAAATATTGGGAGTTACGCTTTTGGAAAATGCACACATCTTACAGATATAACAATACCAGACAGCGTAATAAAAATCGGAAAGGCTGCTTTTTGGAACTGTAGTAGTCTCACAGACGTAACGATGCCAAACAGTGTTAAAGTAATCGGAGATTATGCTTTTAGTGACTGTGAAAATCTCAAAAGCGTAACAATACCAAACAGCGTAAAAGAAATTGGAGAAGGTGCTTTTTGGAACGATACAGGTATAACTACCATAACAATACCAAACAGTGTAACGATAATCGGTTTTGGTGCTTTTAATGGCTGTACAAATCTTCAAAATTTACTTATCGATGAAAATAACCCAAAATATTCATCAGTAGATGGCGTTTTATACAACAAAGATAAAACCACTTTAATACAGTATCCTTGTGCTAATCCAAAAACAGATTATACAATTCTAGATAGTGTAGTTGATATTGAAGATCGTGCATTTGACAACAGCACTAATCTTGTAAATATTACAATTCCAAACAGCGTAAAAAATATAGGTGGTGGTGCTTTTGCGAGTTGCACGAGCATTAAAAACGTTATAATTCCAGATGGCGTTGAAAATATAGGTAAAGGTGCTTTTCGACGTTGCACTAGTCTTGAAAGCGTTTCAATTCCAAATAGTGTTGTAAACTTAGGCAACAGTGACGAAAAATGGGTCGGCATTGGCGAATTTGGCGGTGGCGGTCCTACCTTGGGTGTCTTTGGTGGTTGCAGGAATCTAACAAGTATTACATTACCATCAAATTTAACAACTATATCTGCTGGTCTTTTCTCTTGTTGTTCTAAATTAAAAGAAATAACCATTCCAGATAAAGTTACATCTATAAATGATTTTGCATTTTATGATTGCCTATTAAGATCAATAAAAATTCCTGATAGTGTAATTTCAATTAGTGGTCAGGCTTTCCTTGGATGTAGTTTTAAATCGCTGGTAATTCCTGATAGTGTCAAAAATATATCATCCAATACATTAAACTCAACTTATAAATTAAAAGACCTTACAATTGGTGGCGGAATAAAAAAAATATCATATAATGATGTTCGTAAATGTACCTCATTAGAAAAACTTACACTTCGTGAGGGGATTGAAACCATTGGTTCTTGTGCATTTATCACACAACCAAACCTCAAATATGTAGTTATCCCTAAGTCGGTCAAAACTATTGGAGAAAGAGCTTTTGGCTTTGAGTTATACTATCCTGACGGTATGGAAGAAAATTATTGTCACAGATACATTGACAATTTCAAGCTTGGTGTATATGCAGGCACCGCAGGTGAAGAGTACGCAAAAACTTTCAACATTCCTTACGAAATAATATCTGAACACACGCACTCATACACAAGCAAAGTCACAAAGCCTGCCACCTGCACTGAAAACGGCGTGAGAACATACACCTGCGAATGTGGCGACTCCTACACAGAAACTATCCCAGCAACAGGCCACAACTATGGTGATTTCGTTGTTACGAAGTCTGCGACCTGCACAGAAGATGGCGTAAAGACCAAAACTTGTGCTAACTGCAATGACAAGATAACTGAGTCTATCCCTAAGACTGGCCACACATCTAGTGATTGGATAATCGACAAGAACGCTGCGATAAACGTCAAGGGTTCAAAGCACAAGGAATGTACAGTCTGCAAGAAAGTTCTTGAAACGGCTGAGATCCCTGCACTTTCAAGAATTAGCATTTCAAAGGCAAGCGTGACACTTTCCACTTCGACCTACGCATATGATGGCAAGGCAAAAACTCCGTCCGTTAATGTAAAGGTCAATGGAAAGACTTTGAAAAAGGATACTGATTACACTGTTTCGTACAGCAACAACACCAAGGTAGGAACAGCAAAGGTCACTATCACAGGCAAGGGCAATTACACTGGCTCAGTTTCTAAGACCTACAGTATCAAAAATAACTTCAAGAAAGCCACAGTTTCGAGCATTTCCACAAAGGCTTTCACTGGCAAGAACATCACTCAGAGCATTACTGTTAAATACAATGGCAAAACATTGAAAAAAGGCACTGACTACACAGTTTCATACTCTAACAACAAGAACATAGGCACTGCCACTGTAAAAATCACAGGAAAATGCTCATACACAGGCACTATCACAAAGACGTTCAAGATAAATCCTGCCAAGCAGGAGATACAGAAGCTCACGGCAAAGAGCAAGGCATTCTTTGTGGACTGGGCGCAGAAAGGCTCTGCTACTGGATACGAGATTCAGTATGCCACCAACTCAAAGTTCACAAGTGCAAAGAAAGTTACCATAACAAACAACAAGACTGACAAGACCACTGTTTCAAAGCTTTCAGGCAAAAAGAAATATTACGTTCGTGTTCGTTCGTACACAACTGTAAAGGATATTTACGAATACTACTACAATATGTTTACTTAATCAAAAAAAACAGATCAAGCACTGTGCTTGATCTGTTTTTTATATTCGATCTTATTACTTCCTCTTAGAAACCACCATAGCTGCACCTGCAAGTGCTGCCAGACCTATACTTATGCCCATTGCCGCATCTGTATTAGGGTTTGTGGTGCTGTTAGGATTTGTCGTTGTCTTTGATGATGAAGCCGCTGCGCTGCTGTCATTAGTTGCTTCAGAAGAAGCCTCGGAAGATGACTCCTCTGCTTTGCTATCGCTGCTCTCCTCACTTGACGACTCCTCAACAACGTTATTGAACTCAACGTCGTCGTCCTTTGTCATTTCGTCAACGCCGTCGTTAACCAACTCAACTCTCTCCCAGCCGTAAATGCCTTCAATAGCATATGTAAGCTCATAAGCTGCTGTCTTCTGTGAAACAGCTGATGGGTGATAGTCAACTGCATAACCATTGTTTTCGCTGTCCTGAACGCTGAACTGGAAAACTGATACCTTGCTGTCGCCTGTTTCAGTCTTATAAGTGTCAACTGCATCTGTAATAGAAGGATAAAGCTCCTGTCCCATAATACCGAGTGTACAAAGTATCTCAGAATTTGGATTCTTAGCTCTTATCTCCTTGAGGAAATTTACATAGCCCTTTTCAAACTCAGCACACTTATCAGGGTCACCCTTTGTGTATGAGTTATCGTTTGTACCAAGATTTACAACGATAAGCTCAGGCTGATACTGTGAGAAATCCCAATCATAATTAGCTGTCTGCTCACCGTCGAACCAGCTCCATGTAAAGCAGAACTTATCATAGAAATTTGGCACAAGCAGTGCGTCATTTATCTTGCCGTTGCCTGAATAACCAGAGATCACACCTGCTCCGCTTACTGATACAAAGCTGTAGTCAGCGCCAAAATTCTGTGCTGCCTTGTAAGCATATGTCTTTGCGGCGTTCTCGTTGTAGATAGAAAATGACTTTCCAAGTGGATCGTCAACGCCGTATCCACAAGTGATAGAGTCACCAATAAACTCGATAGAATGCTTAGCTGCCTCTGTTGGCTGTGGCTTGCCGTCTACCTCAAAGCTGTCAATTGCGATAACGCTCTGTGCAGCTTCTGAAAGCTTTATGAGCTTAACTGTGCTTTCGCCCTCAGGAAGCTCTACCTCAACTGCGTTTGTCTTCTTATTTTTTATGTAGCCCTGCTTAACAAGCTTGCCGTTTACAAATACGCCAATTCTTGCCTCACCTACGCTGCCGTTTACATTGAAAACAGCCTTTGTGCCTGTGCATTTGAACTCGATACCGCTTGCAGAATAGCCAAGTATCGTTGTGTCGCCCTTTCTGTAAGTACGACCGATAAGCTTAACATTGTCGCTTGTTGCCTCATAAGAGGTGAGCTTGTCCGTTGCTTCCGTGTCTGCCATGACTGTCATTCCCATGCAGCCTGCTGCAATTGCCGCAGCACAGAAGCCTGCCAAAAACTTCTTCATACTATGATTTCCTCCATTGTTTAATTTTTTTGTATCTTTTGCCTTAATATTTCTCGATCCAATAATTTAATTATACTCTATCTGCAAGATATATACACTGTCTCTTATACACATCTCCGAGCCCACGAGACCTCT
>ENA-OZYV01000263-OZYV01000263.1-human-gut-metagenome-genome-assembly--contig:-NODE-263-length-17331-cov-7.568361_pt1 | contig 17331 bp, 10 predicted proteins | sample MGYA00243638_ERZ654133 | MGnify/ENA primary metagenome ERZ654133 (study PRJEB26926, sample SAMN06165116) | human gut metagenome | biome: ENVO:00009003; feature: ENVO:2100002; material: ENVO:00002003...
GTCGGCAGCGTCAGATGTGTATAAGAGACAGGATATAGTATGAGTGCTATAATAAAAAAAATTTTTTATGGCATTTATTGGCAAACCGGTTGAAAAGCCGGAGCGCAAAGCCAGAAGGAGCTAAAGTCAGACTGAAATCTGATCATGCCAACCGGTTGCATCATGCCTCAGTAATAAAAAAAGGTAAATGTTAAATGGGCATTATGGAAAAGTTCCTGTAAAATTTTTTGCAAGGAACTTTTTTGTGTCTTCAAGCGGATATTCGCAACCTCCGCAGGGGACTTACCTGATTCGGTTAAATTTGAGGGAAAATAGAGAAGAACAGCAGGAATGGAGAAAAGATGAAGGGAAAAAGAGTGATTGCAGGCATTCTGCTTGTGGGAATTTTAGCAACTGCCCTGGCAGGGTGCAAAAATGCAGATGTTACTAAAAAAGAAAGAGAAAAGCCCGTTATCACCCTGGGCAGTGACAGTTATCCGCCATACAATTATCTGAATGAAGATGGAATCCCCACAGGAATTGATGTGGAACTGGCTACAGAAGCTTTCAGAAGAATGGGGTATCAGGTGGATGTTGTCCAGATCAACTGGGAGAAGAAAAAAGAACTGGTAGAAAGCGGAGAGATCGACTGTATTATGGGCTGTTTTTCCATGGAAGGACGCCTTGACGATTACCTCTGGGCAGGACCCTACATAGCAAGCCGCCAGGTAGTTGCTGTAAATGAGAGCAGTGATATCTATAAACTAAGTGATCTGGAGGGAAAGAACCTTGCCGTCCAGTCCACAACCAAACCGGAAGGCATCTTTCTGAACCGGACAGATGAAAGAATCCCCAAACTGGGCAATCTGATCAGTCTTGGGCACAGGGAACTAATCTATACCTTTCTGGGAAAAGGATATGTAGATGCAGTTGCTGCACATGAGGAATCCATTGTCCAGTACATGAAGGATTATGATGCAAGCTTCCGTATCCTGGAAGATCCGCTGATGGTGGTCGGGATAGGTGTTGCTTTTGCAAAAGAGGATGACAGAGGAATCTGTGAGCAGATGGATCAGACGCTGGAAGAAATGCGTCAGGATGGCACATCCCTGAAAATCATTAAAAAATATCTGGATGATCCCCAGAAGTATCTGGAGGTGGATGATCTTGGATATTAGGAGAAGAATAAAAGTAAAACGATTTTGGATATTCGGCATTCTGCTTGGAATCTGTGTGACTGCAGCTTCCCTGTATTACTTTTTTCGGGCAGAGAAAAAGGAAGCAGAGAACAGGATGGTGGAAACTGTAAACTATGTCAAAGTGCAGTGTTCCACCTACACCCATTATAATGAAGCTTCGGAATCTAAAAGTCTCCTCCGCGCCATTGAAAGTGCCAGACAGATGAGTACGAATATCGACATGGAAACAGAAAACGGCGGCCGGCTAAGCCAGGAGTTTCTGAAAGAAAATCTGCAGACCCTCTGGGTGGATGGTATCCTTGTGCTGGATGCAGAGGGAAAGACAGTCTGCAAATACAGCATGGATGAGGCTCTGACCAATGAGATCACAGATTATCTGCAAAAAGACATTATCATGGATTTTACCGGATATGAAGAAAGATCTTATTCGGAACGGATTGACCGAGAAGACGGATCACGTATCGACATTGCAGCCTGTGCCAGAAAAGATGCACCAGGTATGGTTGCAATCTATTATTACACATCTTCGGAATTTGTCAGAAACTATACCCTGACAATACAGAATCTCTTAAATGGATATAGTACTCAGAAAGATGGAACGATTATTGTTGCAGACAAGGGAACCATCGTTGCCAGCAACGATGAAAGCCTGCTGGGACAGGATACTGCCGGCAACCAGGTTGTCCAGGCAATGAAAGAGCATACAGACAGTCAGCATATTTTTCATTTAAAAAATGAAGGAACCGGAGGTTACGGAATCATGCTGAAGCAGAGGGATTATTATATTTATGCCTATCTTCCGGATACGGAAGTATTCCGTAACCTGCCACTAAGTGTAACAGCTGTCGTTTTTCTTTATTTACTCATATTCGGTATATTCTGCTTCTGGGGTTACAGAGCGGATCTGGCACACCGGAAACAGGAAAAGGAAAAAGATGAAAAATATAAAGCAGAACTTCTAAGAGCAGCAAAAAAAGCAGAAGCAGCCAATGAGGCAAAAACTGAGTTTCTGCAGAGAATGAGCCATGATATCCGGACACCGATCAATGGAATCTGCGGCATGATCAATGTGGCAGACCATTATGCAGACAATATGGAGAAACAGACGGAATGCAGGGCAAAGATCAAAAAGACATCCCATCTGCTGCTGGAACTGATAAACGAGGTTCTGGACATGAGCAAGCTGGAGTCAGATGAAGTGGTTCTGGAAGACATCCCATTTAATCTGAACAGTATTTTTGAGGAAATACTGGGTGTGATCGAACATATGGCTGCGGAGCAGAACATCCGGATCATTTGGGAAGAGAAAGAAGTTACACACTGGAATCTTATTGGAAGTCCGGTGCATGTGAAACGGATTCTGATGAATATTTTGTCCAATGCGGTGAAATATAACAAAGAAAACGGATATGTCTATATCAGCTGTCGGGAAATCTCATCGAAACAGACAGCAATGACCACATTGGAATTTGTCTGCAGAGACACCGGAATTGGAATGACAGAGGCATTCCAGAAACGCATTTTTGAACCATTTGCACAGGAACATGCAGGAAGCCGCACAAAATTCGCCGGAACAGGACTGGGAATGCCAATTACAAAAAAACTGGTGGAGAAAATGAGCGGAACCATTTCCTTTGAAAGTAAAGAAGGCACAGGGACTACATTTGTGATCCGGATTCCATTCCAGATTGATGCAGATATGAAGGACAGGACTGAAACGGAAGAAAAAACAGAAACTTCTATCCATGGACTCCATGTTCTTCTGACAGAGGATAATGAGCTGAATATGGAGATTGCAGAATTTGTGCTTCAGAATGAAGGCGCTGTGGTGACAAAAGCATGGAATGGACAGAAGGCCGTTGACATATTCAGAAAAAACAGACCTGGAGAATTTGATGTTATTCTTATGGATATTATGATGCCTGTCATGAATGGATATGAAGCAGCAAAGATGATCCGCTCTCTGGACAGAGAGGATGCAAAAGTGATACCAATCATTGCCATGACAGCAAACGCGTTCACTGAGGACAAAATGAGAGCAAAGGAAGCAGGAATGGATGAACATATTGCCAAGCCTGTTGATGGAAAGTTATTAGTAAAAGCGATCAATGAGTTAGTAAAACATAATCAGGAGAAGTTATAATGAAAAAGAAAAAATGGAATAAGATACTTGCTGTGCTTTTGGTGATGGTGACAGCCGTATCACTTCTGGCAGGCTGTGGCGGGAAAAGTGCGGAAAAGGAAGATGCAGAAACCATCACAGTGTATTTATGGAGCACAAAGCTGTATGAAAAATATGCGCCATACATCCAGGAACAGCTTCCGGATATCAACGTTGAATTTGTAGTAGGCAATAATGATCTGGATTTCTATCGTTTTCTGAATGAAAACGGCGGATTGCCGGATATTATAACCTGCTGCAGGTTTTCCCTCCATGATGCAAGCCCCCTGAAGGACAGTCTGATGGATCTTTCCACAACCAATGAGGCAGGTGCTGTCTATGATACATACCTTAACAGTTTCAGAAATCAGGATGGTAGCGTAAACTGGCTTCCTGTGTGTGCAGATGCCCATGGCTTTGTAGTAAACAAAGATCTTTTTGAAAAGTATGATATTCCTCTTCCAACGGATTATGAAAGCTTCGTTTCTGCCTGCCAGGCATTTGATGAGGTGGGCATCCGTGGGTTTACTGCAGACTATTACTATGATTATACCTGTATGGAAACACTGCAGGGTTTGTCTGCATCAGAACTGTCTTCTGTGGACGGACGTAAGTGGCGTACTATCTACAGTGACCCGGGTAATACAAAGAGAGAAGGTCTGGACAGTACAGTCTGGCCGGAGGCTTTTGAACGTATGGAGCAGTTTATTCAGGATACAGGGCTGAGCCGGGATGATCTGGATATGAATTATGATGATGTGGTTGAGATGTACAAAAGTGGTAAGCTTGCCATGTATTTCGGCAGTTCTGCCGGTGTAAAAATGTTCCAGGATCAGGGCATTAACACAACATTCCTGCCATTCTTTCAGCAGAACGGCGAAAAGTGGCTGATGACTACACCATATTTCCAGATAGCTTTAAACCGTGACCTGACAAAGGATGAAACACGCCGGCAGAAAGCAATGAAGGTACTGAACACAATGCTTTCAGAGGATGCGCAGAACCGGATTATTTATGATGGGCAGGATCTGTTAAGCTATAGCCAGGATGTGGATTTCCGGCTTACGGAATATCTGAAGGATGTGAAACCTGTGATCGAAGAAAACCATATGTATATCCGTATTGCGTCAAATGATTTTTTTTCCATTTCCAGGGATGTGGTGTCTAAGATGATCTCAGGAGAATATAATGCAGAGCAGGCTTATCAGTCATTTAATTCCCAGCTTCTTGAAGAAAAATCCACTTCTGAGGATATCGTGCTGGATTCAAAGAAAACTTATTCCAATCGTTTCCATACCAGCGGAGGCAATGAAGCCTATTCTGTTATGGCAAACACTTTGCGCGGTATTTATGGGACGGATGTGCTGATTGCAACAGGAAACAGCTTTACAGGAAATGTACTGAAGGCCGGTTATACAGAAAAAATGGCAGGCAACATGATTATGCCAAACGAGCTTTCCGTTTACAGCAGTGAGATGAGCGGGGCAGAACTGAAGGAAACGGTCAGAAACTTCGTAGAAGGCTACCAGGGAGGCTTTATCCCCTTTAACCGCGGCTCTCTGCCTGTGTTCAGTGGTATTTCTGTAGAAATCAGGGAAACGGATAATGGTTATACATTGAGTAAAGTTTCAAAGAATGGAAAACAGATTCAGGACAAGGATACTTTTACTGTGACCTGCCTTGCAGCACCACAATATATGGAAGCTTATCCGGCAGAGGAAAATATTGTATTTGATGGAGGGGATACCTCTGTGGAAGATACCTGGACAACCTATGTTTCAGATGGTAATGCCATTCTTGCAGAGCCTGAAGACTACATTACTCTGAGGTGAGAAGAATGGATATTAAGAATTATAATACAAACATAAAGAAACGGGTTGTGAGAAAACGATTAAAGACAGCAGTCTTTATTGCCGTATTCGTTGGAATCCTTTTTACTGTTTTCCGATATTTTGAGTTTGTGTCGAAGACTGTTTATGAGGAAAGTGTTTCTCACCTGACAGAAATTTTTCATCAGTCTGATAATATGCTAAGTGAGCTGACAAATAAGAATCTGACTTATCTCCATATATGGGGGGAATATCTGCAGAATACTTCCGATGAAAGTGAAATTCGTGAGTATATAGAGAAAGCACAGGAAGATGCAGGCTTTTTAGATTTTTATTTCCTGTCAGCGGACGGGAACTATAAGATGGTAACAGGTGAAACCGGATATCTGGGATTACAGGAAAATATTGAAGATGAGATCCGGCAGGGAAATGATGTGATAACCAATGCAACAGTTCCCGGAAAATCCCAGCTCCTTGTTTTTGCCACGCCCAAGCCTCATGGAAATTATCAGGGCTTTGAATACGATGCCATTGCCATTGCCTATGAAAACTCTGATATCGTAAATGTGCTGAATATTTCTGCTTTCAATGGAAATGCCCAGAGTTATGTGGTTCATCCGGATGGCCGTGTTGTTGTGGATCATTCTTCTGAGGCATGGGGAGAGGTGTATAATTTCTTTGGGATTCTGAGAGAGCATTCCAATATGTCCGAAAAAGAAATCCTTAAGCTTTCAGAAGAGTTTAAGGAAGGACATACAGATGCAATGCTGATAAATCTGGATGGCGAGAATTACTATCTGATCTATGAGAAATCCAAACCTCAGGACTGGATCTTTCTGGGACTTGTCCAGGCTGATATCGTCAATGCCAGTATGAATGTTCTGCAGCGTAGCACTATGCTGCTTGTAAGTGCAGTAGCGGTGTGTATTGCCGGTCTTTTTATCGGATTTATTCTCCAGAAAAACAGGGTACGCCTGAAGAGAAAGGATACGGAGATCCTGTACAGGGACGAAATGTTTCAAAAGCTTTCAATGAATGTAGATGACGTTTTCCTGATGCTGGATGCCAAAACATATAAAGCAGATTACGTCAGTCCCAATGTGGAAAAACTGTTGGGAATTACAGTAGAACAGATCCGTAAAGATATTTGTGTCCTTGGGAAACTGCATTCTGGGGATGTTGAAGATCCGGAGAAGAATTATCTGGAAGAAATCCAGGTTCATGAGCAGCAGGAATGGGATTTTGAATATGTTCATCAAAAAACCGGAGAACACCGCTGGTTTCATAACGTTGCAATGGGCAGCGAGGTAAACGGGAAAAAGAAATATATCCTGGTTCTGTCAGATCGTACCTCTGACAGAAAAATGAATCAGGCCCTTTCTGAGGCGGTCCGCGCTGCGGAGACTGCAAACAAGGCAAAGAGCACCTTCCTTTCCAATATGTCTCACGATATCCGGACACCAATGAATGCGATTATTGGTTTTACCACACTGGCTGTAAGCAATATTGATGATAAAGAAAGGGTTCGGGATTATCTGGGTAAGATTCTTTCCTCCAGTAATCATCTGCTCTCACTGATCAATGATATCCTGGATATGAGCCGTATTGAGAGCGGGAAAATCCATCTGGAAGAGACGGAAGTCAGTCTGTCAGAGGTTCTTCATGATCTGAAAACCATTATCAGCGGACAGATCCATGCGAAACAGTTAGAGCTTTACATGGATGTCATGGATGTTACCAATGAGGATGTTTATTGCGACAAGACCAGGCTGAATCAGGTACTGTTGAATCTTTTGTCCAATGCGATCAAGTTTACTCCTGCAGGCGGAACCGTTTCTGTCCGTCTGAGAGAGTATCCGGGTACACAGAGAGGCTGTGAACTGTACGAAATCCGGGTAAAGGATAACGGAATCGGCATGAGTCAGAAATTTGTACAGAAGATCTTTTCTCCGTTTGAGAGAGAGCGGACTTCCACTGTAAGTAGGACTCAGGGTACAGGACTGGGTATGGCTATCACCAAGAACATCGTGGATATGATGGGCGGAACCATTGAGGTTCAGACAGAACAGGGAAAAGGTACTGAATTTATTATCCGTCTGCCATTGCGGATTCAGCCTGAGAACCACCGTATAGAGAAAATCGCAGAGCTGGAAGGTCTGAAAGCATTGGTAGTAGACGATGATTTCAATACCTGTGACAGTGTGACTAAGATGCTTGTAAAGGTTGGAATGCGTTCGGAATGGACACTTTCCGGTAAGGAGGCTGTTCTCCGCGCACGACAGTCTATGGAAATGGGTGATGCATTCCATGCTTATATCATTGACTGGCGTCTTCCGGATATGAACGGCATTGAAGTTACTCGTCAGATCCGTAGTCTTGGTGATGATACGCCGATCATTATCCTGACTGCTTATGACTGGTCAGATATTGAAGTGGAAGCCAGGGCAGCAGGGGTGACTGCATTCTGTGCCAAACCTATGTTTATGTCAGATATCAGAGAGACTCTGATGGCTGCAATCGGCCAGAAGCAGGCCGGGGCAGAGGATAATATTCTTCCGGCAGCAGATTCAGATTTCAGAGGCAGGCGTATACTGCTTGTGGAAGATAATGAACTGAACAGCGAAATTGCAGTAGCACTCCTTAGTGAATATGGTTTTCGGGTTGATACAGCAGAAGATGGAGCAGAGGCTGTGGAGAAAGTTAAGAATTCAACACCAGGTGACTATGATCTGGTGCTTATGGATGTGCAGATGCCTGTAATGAATGGATATGAGGCTACTGAGCGGATCCGTTCACTGGATAATCCTTCACTGGCGGGAATTACGATCCTTGCCATGACTGCCAATGCTTTTGACGAAGACAGAAAGAAAGCACTGGCATGTGGTATGGATGGATTTCTATCCAAACCAATTGTTATAGAGGAACTGATTAGTACATTACAAAACAGTCTGGCTACGGCAACTGAATTTGGGTGAAATATCCCGCAAAGTGGGGCGTGCAGATTGCGGGAATGATTTTTCAGACACACTCTAGGGTAAGTTTAACTGAATCAGGTAAGTTTTCTGTTTGAACTGTGATAATGGGATATGAAAAGTGGTTTGATGAAAGTAAGGAGGAGCAACGAATGATTTGTGGAATGACGTATTTTCAGATATGTCTGTATTTTCTTATTTATTCTTTTGGCGGCTGGGTTGTTGAAGTTATTTTTCATGCAGTAGCGTTGGGAAAAGTTATAAACAGAGGTTTCCTGAATGGACCGGTCTGCCCGGTATATGGATTTGGGGTGCTTTCTGTTTTTGCTTTGCTCAATACAATTCAGGGCAGCGGGCGTCAGATGAGTGATGGAATGATTTTTGTGTTTGGAATTGTTCTGGCAACTGCGGTAGAGCTGGTTGCAGGCTGGCTGCTGGATGTGTGTTTCCACGCAAGATGGTGGGATTATTCAGATAAACCCTTTAATTTTCATGGTTACATTTGCCTGGAGTTTTCTCTGATCTGGGGACTGGCTATCGTTATGGTAGTAAAAGTTTTCCAGAAGTATGTAGAGGCACATGCGTTACATACACCTGCAACCTGGGAATGGATTGTGATAGCAGTTTTGTATGCTGTGTATCTGACAGATTTTATTGTGACGGTAGCAGTGATCCAGGGACTGAATAAAAAGCTTACCAGACTGGATAAGGTTCGCTCAGATTTGAGAATTGTAAGTGATAAACTGAGTGATACACTGGCTACGACTACGATTGGCACAGCACAGAAAGTGGGAGAAGGAAAGGTTCAGGCAACTCTTGCAGCAGCAGAACTGCGTGATGCAACTGCCGCACAGCGAGAAAAATCTATTGAAATGCTTCGTATAAAAAGAGCGGAGCTTCAGGCTCAGTTTGAGGAACTGTCCAGTTCTATTACCAATCATACCGTTGTCGGGCAGGGGCGTATCATCAAGGCATTTCCGAAGATGCAGCACAGAGACTATTCCGAACTGATTCAGGAGCTGAAAAAGAGATTAAAATAGATTAAAATGCAGAGGGAGGATTCAGGTGAACAGACAGGCAGTACAAACCTTAAAGACTTATTTTGGATATGATACATTCAGAGAAGGGCAGGAGAGTGTTGTGGAGTCCATTCTGGAACACCGGGATGTGCTTGCAATCATGCCGACAGGAGCTGGAAAATCCATCTGTTATCAGGTACCGGCACTGATGCTGTCAGGAATTACGATTGTAATTTCTCCTCTGATCTCACTGATGCAGGATCAGGTAAAGGCTTTGAATGAAGCGGGAATACATGCCGCATTTATCAATTCTTCACTGTCGGAAAGTCAGATTAGCAAGGCGTTGTACCTGGCAGCAGGAGGAAGATACAAAATTATTTATGTTGCACCGGAACGTCTGGAAAATTATGAGTTTCTGGAATTTGCCAGACAGGTGGAGATTTCCATGGTGACAGTGGATGAGGCACATTGTATTTCACAGTGGGGCCAGGATTTCAGACCAAGCTATGTCAAAATCGTAGACTTTGTAAAAAATCTTCCCGGTCGTCCGATCGTCAGTGCTTTTACCGCAACTGCAACAGAGGAAGTAAAGAACGACATTCTCTGTACTTTAAATCTGGAAGATCCGAAAGTAGTGATTACCGGGTTTGATAGAAAGAATTTATATTACAGCGTGGAAAATATCCGGCGAAAAGACGATTTTGTAATGGATTACATAGACAGACATCTAACAGAGAGCGGGATTATTTACTGCTCTACAAGAAAAAATGTGGACAATCTTTTTGAACTGCTTTTCCAAAAAGGAGTTGCTGTTACCAGATATCATGCAGGACTGAATAATGAAACCAGAAAAAAGAATCAGGATGATTTCATTTACGACAGAACCCCCGTTATTATTGCAACAAATGCATTTGGAATGGGGATTGATAAATCCAATGTGAGATATGTGATCCATTACAATATGCCGCAGAGTATGGAGAATTATTATCAGGAGGCAGGACGTGCAGGGCGTGACGGAGAGAATTCCCAGTGCGTTCTATTGTTTTCTGCACAGGATGTTATGATCGACCGAATGCTTCTGGATAACAAAGATTTTTCCGATGTGGATGAAGAGGATGAATTTTTCATTCGTCAGCGGGATATACGAAGGCTTCAGATCATGGAAGGATATTGTAAAACAACAGGATGTCTGCGAAATTATATTCTGGAGTATTTCGGTGAAAAGACCTTCGGTCCCTGTGATAATTGTGGAAATTGTCACAGAGAATACCATGAGACAGATATGACCAGAGAGGCGAAGTGGGTAGTGAACTGTGTAGCTGAGACGAGAGGAAGGTATGGACTGACAATTGTGATTGGTACTCTGCTGGGGGCTAAGAGAGCCCGGTTGAGGGAGCTTGGAGCAGATAAGTATAAATCTTATGGAGCATTGAATGATCACAGTGAGGCAGAACTCAGGGCACTGATCAGCCAGATGACTGAGATGGGATATCTCTATCAGACACAGGAACGTTACAGTGTGCTGAAACTGGGCGATATTTCTTCGCTAAGAGATGAAAATACTCACGTGATCATGCGTACTTACGAGGAAAAAGAACCGGATAAAAAGAAAAAGCCCCAGAAATCTGTCAGAAAACGCAGTACAGATGCGCTTACGGCAGCAGGTTACGATTTATTTGAAGCCCTGCGGAAACTTCGTCTGGAAATTGCAAAAGAGGAAGCCATGCCTCCATATATCGTGTTCAGTGATAAGACGCTGATAGATATGTGCATCAAATGTCCATCAAATGAAGAAGAAATGCTGGAGGTTTCCGGTGTGGGCGAGAATAAGCTAAAGAAATACGGTCAGAGATTTCTGGAAGAGATACAGAAGTTCTGCCTGGAACGTCCGAATGCGGTTTTGAGTATGTCGGAAGATGAAAATGGTAATCCCTGAGAACAAAGGTTGGAAAACAGATGAATATAGAAAAATATACGGAAGAATTAATCACATTGAGACATTACTTTCATCAACATCCGGAGCTGGCACTTCAGGAAGTGGAGACGTCTGCATATATCCGGAAATATCTGGAGAAACTGGGATATGAGATTGTGCCGATAGAACCTACAGGATTGATCGCGGAACTTCCATCTCTGAGAAACAGGGAGAAACTGGTTGTACTCAGGGCGGAGATGGATGCATTGCCCATACAGGAGCAGACAAATCTACCATACGCATCAGTAAATCAGGGATGTATGCATGCCTGCGGTCACGATATGATCCTGGCAGCAGCACTGATCCTTGCAAAAATTGTGGCAGAAGAGCAAAGAATGCAGGAAAGTTTTCCGGTCAGACTCCGGTTCCTTTTTGAACCTGCAGAGGAGATTGGTGAAGGTGCAAAAAGAATGCTTCAGGCCGGAGCATTAGAGAATCCGAAAGCAGATGCATTTCTGATGTTTCATTACGCAGCGGACATGACATTTGGAATGGCAGTGCATCAGGGACAGGCATCTTCCATGATCAACAGTATGCAGATTCATGTTCATGGAAAATCCAGTCACTGGTGTGAAGCGGATAAGGGGATTGATGCAATTTATGCAGCTGCTCAAGTGATAAGTGCCATTCATGATCTGAATGAAAGTTTTGGAAAACAGCATCCGGATGCAGGGAAATATATTGTGGGTACGGGTACGATCCATGGCGGTGAATATACGAATATTATTGCAGACCATGTGGTATTAAACGGAAATATACGCGCAGTTCATGAAGAAACTTACATGGCACTTGAGCACGAGCTGGAGAGAAATCTGCAGGAAATTGAAAAGCAGACTGGCACACAGATCCGTATGGAATTTCCAAAAGATCCGGTATATGCGTTTGCCAATGATGAGGAACTTACAGAGACAGCAAAGGTAGTGGGTGCAGAAGTATTCGGAGATAAATTTGTTCTGGAAGGAGAAGATGAGTTGTTTCTTTCCGGTGACAACGCATACAGATATTTTAGAGAAACCAGAGGACTTTTCACAGTATTTCTTGCGGGAATACCAGGAGAGAATCATCCTCTGCATCATCCGAAATTTCAATTGGATGAGAGGATACTGCCGTACAGCGTGGAAGCATTGTATAAGATTATAACTACATTATGAGTATTGCAATTTTGGAAAATAGTGAATTGTGATGTGGTTCAGCAGAGCGTGAAATTCTACTGAACTGGATCAATGTATTATTTACGCAGATTGCTATGGAAGGAACGTCAGCAGGATGGATAATTTGTATCTGTTCTGCTGTTTTTTGAGTATACTCGTAATAATTTCAGAGAATACTGTAAATTAACCAAATTAAGTAAGCCCTGCTTCAATTGAGGATATCCACCTGACTCTATAAAAAATCTCATAAATAAATGAAAAAAATTACCAAAAGGACTTGAAAATTGGATTAAAATAGTATAATATAAAAACATAAACAAATTAAGAATGCATAGCAACTATAACTTATTAACGTTGAGTGATAGCAGATTGCTGAATAGTAACGGACAGACGATATACTATAAAGAAAGAATTGAGGGCAGAAACATGAAGATTACAGATACCATTAAATATGTCGGAGTTAATGACCATCAGGTAGATTTGTTTGAGGGACAGTATGCAGTGCCAAACGGAATGGCATATAATTCCTATGTGATTCTGGATGACAAGGTTGCAGTTATGGATACTGTAGATGCCAATTTCAAACATGAATGGCTGGATAATCTTGAACAGGCACTGGGCGGACGTAAGCCGGACTATCTGATCGTTCAGCATATGGAGCCTGACCATGCAGCAAATGTAGCGAACTTTCTGGAAGTATATCCCGGTACTACAGTAGTAGCCAATGCGAAGACATTTGTAATGATCAAGAATTTCTTCGGACTGGATCTGGAAGGGCAGAAACTGGAAGTAGAGAATGGTTCTACACTGAGTCTGGGAAATCATAATCTTACTTTTGTATTTGCGCCAATGGTACATTGGCCGGAGGTTATGGTGACTTATGACAGCACAGATAAAGTTCTTTTTTCAGCAGATGGATTTGGTAAGTTTGGTGCTCTGGATGTGGAAGAAAACTGGGATGATGAAGCAAGAAGATACTTTATCGGTATTGTTGGTAAATATGGCGCACAGGTACAGAGACTTCTGAAAGTAGCAGCTACTCTGGATATTCAGATCATCTGTCCGTTACATGGTCCGGTACTTACAGAAAATCTGGGACATTATATCAGCCTCTATGATACCTGGTCCTCTTACACACCGGAGGAAGAAGGAATCGTAGTTGTATATACTTCTGTATACGGACATACCAAAGAAGCAGTCAATCAGTTTGTGGAGAAATTAAAGAGCAAGGGATGTCCGAAAGTAGTTGTTTATGATCTGGCAAGAGATGATATGTCTCAGGCACTCAGTGATGCATTCCGTTACAGTAAGCTGGTACTGGCAACAACTACCTATAATGCAGGAATCTATCCGTTTATGAATGACTTTATTACCCGTCTGGCAGAGCATAATTTCCAGAACCGCACAGTGGGCCTTATTGAAAACGGTTCCTGGGCACCTCTGGCAGCAAAAGTAATGAAAAATATGCTTTCTGAATGCAAGAAGATCAACTGGCTGGACACCACAGTGAAGATCATGTCCGCAGTAAATCAGGAAAACAGAGATCAGATGGAAGCGATGGCTTCCGAGCTTTGTAAGGAATATATTGCAAAGAATGATGAACTGGCAAATAAAAATGATATGACAGCATTATTCCGCATTGGTTATGGTCTCTATGTAGTGACATCAAATGACGGTAAAAAGGATAACGGACTGATCGTTAATACAGTTACCCAGCTGACAGACTCTCCGTTCCGCGTTGCAGTTAATATCAATAAGACAAATTATTCTCACCATGTTATCAAGCAGACAGGGGTGATGAATGTAAACTGTCTCTCTGTAGAAGCTCCGTTCTCTGTATTTGAACAGTTTGGTTTCCAGAGTGGAAGAAGCGTGGATAAATTTGCGGGACAGAAGGTGAATCGTTCTGATAACGGACTGATATTCCTGGACAAATATATCAACGCATTTATGTCCCTGAAAGTAGAGCAGTATGTAGATCTGGGAACTCACGGAATGTTCATCTGCAGTGTGACAGAAGCCCGCGTGGTAAGTGACCAGGAGACAATGAGCTACACCTATTATCAGAAAAATGTAAAACCGAAACCTGAAACAGAAGGTAAGAAAGGATTTGTATGTAAAGTCTGCGGATATATCTACGAAGGCGATGAACTTCCGGAAGATTATATCTGTCCATTGTGTAAACATGGAGCTGTAGACTTCGAGCCGATTGGATGAAAGATTTCTCTTGTTAAACTGCTAAAGAGTGACATTCTGTTATATGAATAATTGTTGAGATTTCAGAGTGATCTGATTGATAAAATAAAAAATAGAGATTGTCAGTGGTTAAATTGCTGGCAATCTCTATTTTGCTCCAATATGGTACTATTATTAAATGCAGAAAATAGTACAATTACAGTTGTATTGTAAGGATGAATAGACGATGGGATATTAATAGAAACATTATGGGATGTAAAGAAATTTTGATAGACGAATTCAATAGCAATATGTTACACTTTATAAAAGTTAGAATTTAATATATCAAAATATAAAGGGAAGTGTGTCTATTGAAACAAATTAAAAAGAAACTTTCAAAAAGAATATATTGGAATATTATGAACTTTCTGAGCATTATGATGAAATAAAAATGTGGTATGACGGATATCGGTTTGGAAATGTAGAGGTTTACTGTCCCTGGGATGTGATAAATTATTGTGATGAATTGCGTATAAACAATATGGCGCAGCCACAGAATTACTGGTCTAATACTAGCAGTAATGAAGCGGTGAAACGCTTTATTCAGGAGACTGATAAGGGAACGGTCAGAAAGGAAATTGAGAAACTGATAGCAGGAGAAACAATTGTAAAGGAGATTCATCAGGAACTGACATATCAGGATATGTATGCTTCGATTGAAAACCTGTGGAGTATTCTTTTTACTACGGGATATCTCACACAGACCGGAAGAAAAGATGCAAATACGTTCATGCTTACCATTCCTAATATGGAAATACGTAATATTTTTCTGACACAGATTATGGAATATTTTAAGAAAATTGTTTCTGAGAATGGAGAAGCACTTGAAGTACGGTATTGCATTTTACAAAAAGAAATGCAGAGTAATGACAGTTAAATAAATGAAAAACAAATACACAAAAGCAGCAGAACCATTGAGGGATAGTGATTCAATGGTTCTGCTTTTTACTGTCTGTATTGATGAAGTTGCTTAATGTAACTGGAATACTACGGTTTCGTAAGGTTTGAGTACAAGTGTTCCAATTCCGTATTCAACTTCATTTTCTCCGTAATTGGAAATGATTACGGGAGTGTTGCACGGTAATTCAATATCTTCAGCGCCATAATGGAATTTCTGCATGGATGCAGAGAAATTATGCACTGCCAGCCATGTTTCATCCTGGTAACTTCTGGTATAGGCAATTACCGGACCATCTTCCGGGCAGCAGAGTTTGAAATCTCCATGAGCCATTACCGGATGTTTCTTACGCAGTGCGATGAGATTCTGGTAGAATCTGAAAACAGAACAGTCATCATTCATCTGGCTTTCTGCGTTAATGAGTTTGTAGTTTGGATTGACACCCAGCCACGGAGTATGCTCAGAAAATCCGCCGTTTGGACTGTCGTTCCACTGCATAGGCGTTCTTGCATTATCACGGCTGATACTTCTGGATTCTGCCAGTGCTTCTTCAGGAGAAGCTCCTTGTTCGATCATGGTTTTATAATAATTGCGGGTATCAATGTCATTGTAATCATCGATAGATGGGAAGGCAACATTGGTCATTCCCAATTCTTCGCCCTGGAAAACAAAGGGGGTACCGGGAAGTGTGTGCAGATAACATGCCAGCATTTTTGCAGATTCTGACCAGAATTCTCTGTCATTTCCGTAAAGGGAAATCTGACGCGGTTTGTCGTGATTACTTAAAAATCTTGCCCACCATCCGTCTTTTTTTAGGATTTCATAATCTTTCTTAAGATCACGTTTCATTTTCTCTGGTGACCATGTCTGGATTTCAACAATCGGAGGGACAAATGGAATAGCCATGTTAAATTCTTTGCTTGCTGCGCTGGAATAGTTGATGGCATCCTGTTCATTGTTGATATTAACTTCTCCTACACTCATCAGATTGTCGGGAGTCATTGTTTCTGCAACCATTTCACGGATGTAGCGGTGGGTTCCTTCCAGATTTACACACGCTACAGTACCAATGGGTTCATTCATATCTGCACGTCCGTCCAGTCCTTTGTCAAGATAACTGATGGCATCAATGCGATATCCGTCAACACCTTTCTCATTCCAGAAACGGATAATATCAAAAATTTTCTCTTTAGTTTCCGGATTATCCCAGTTCAGATCCGGTTGTTCTTTAGCAAAGAAATGGAGATAGTATTGTCCACGTTCAGGAACATATTCCCAGGCACTTCCGCCAAATACGGACATCCAGCAGTTGGGTGCGCCTCCGTCCGGTGCAGGATCACGCCAGATATAGTAATCACTGTAAGGATTATTGCGGGATTTCTTTGATTCCCGGAACCATTTATGTTTATCTGAAGAATGGTTCAGGACCAGATCCATGATAATGGCGATGCCTCGTTCATGTGCACCGTCGCGGAAAGCATCCCAGTCTTCCATAGTTCCGAATTCTTCCATGATCGCGAAGTAATCAGAAATATCGTAACCGTTATCCACATTCGGAGAAGCATAGACAGGAGACATCCATACTGCATTGATGCCAAGCTCCTTCAGATAATCTAGCTTCTCAATCATTCCCTTCAGATCACCGATTCCATCATTGTTGCCATCTTTAAAACTTCTTGGGTAAATCTGGTAGATCACCAGATCTTTATACCAGTCTTTTTTGTGTTTCATATGTACATCCTTTCGTCTTTTTGCATAAATAAACTCTGAAATTATTATATTGTATTGTGCAAAAAAACGCAATGAAGAAAATGAGATTATTTTTGATAATAGTAACACACGTGTTACTGTTCACATTCCACTATCCCGCGAGGTGTTTTGGCATGAATATGCCAAAATCCCGAGACATACAA
>ENA-OZYV01000264-OZYV01000264.1-human-gut-metagenome-genome-assembly--contig:-NODE-264-length-17298-cov-10.773821_pt1 | contig 17298 bp, 18 predicted proteins | sample MGYA00243638_ERZ654133 | MGnify/ENA primary metagenome ERZ654133 (study PRJEB26926, sample SAMN06165116) | human gut metagenome | biome: ENVO:00009003; feature: ENVO:2100002; material: ENVO:00002003...
CCTTTGTAGGGATGTTCCGGTCTGATCTTTTTGAGGGCTTATGTGTTGGTCATGCACCGAAGAAATGCCGGATCTGCGGCAAGTGGTTTCTGACCACCAACGCAAGGCACACCAAATACTGCGGTGGCTATGCACCGGGGGACAAGCTGCACCGCACCTGTCGGCAGATCGGCAATCTGAAAGGGCGAGAACAGAGGGAACTTGCGGACGATCATCCGCTGAAACAGATTTATGAGAAGCGGCTGAATACCATAAACCGCTATATAAAGCGTGGTACTCTGGATGAAGATCTTGCGGAGGTCATGAAAAAGCTGGCAAAAGATAAGATGCTCCAGGCATTGAGCAATGTCGCTTATGCCAAGGGCGATTATGAAAAAGAAATGGGACAGGCGGCTTTGAAGAAAGAAGCACTAAAAAGAATTTGAATTTAGCTAAGAGGTGAGCAACGTTATGTTAGAAGTAGTATTTAGCGACAGTGCCGCAGGGACTATGGCGGTTGCGATTGGACATAAGGGTTTTTTAGGCGGAGCAACCAGTGTAATTATCTCTGATGGGACAGTTTCAAAAGAAGAAATAGAAAAGTTCCAGCATCAAGCAGAAGAACGGGAGCGTTCTGGTTGGGAGAATGCTATACCGTTGGAGGGAAATCGTAAGGACATAGTTAATCTTCCGTTGGCATTGTCTGTGGGCAACATCTCCGAAGCAGGAATTTGTTTGGAGCGTGAGTCGGCATTATCTTTGCTACTAAGCATACTGCCCGATATGGCATCTGAAATCGTAACTGAACTTCTCAATACATCCCGAAAGAACTATGCTACGCTACTGGAAAAAGCACAAAACGGAGAGCCGATTCGTGTTTGGGTCGGACGAGAACCAGATGATGTGTGCGGATTGTATTGGCTTCTGGAACAACTACGACCAATCGGCTTTGAAAAATTGGATGTTACCATTGTGGAGCTTCCAATGTGGGAAACAAGACCAGATGGATGCATTGTCCAGTATAACGGTTGGGGAGAAGTTGAACCTTATCACTTGGGACGGATGGCATCTCTTGGAAAGAAGTTGCCAACAAATTACCTTCGTAGTTTGGCTAACCGCTGGAGAGAACTCCAACAGGAAAATTCTCCTCTTCGTGCTGTTATAAACGGCAAACTGGTCAGCGTATCAGAAACTCTGTATGATACATTTATTCTTCGAGAATTGGATACACTGGACGACGAGTTTAAGGAAAGCGTGCTTGTTGGACAGGTTCTTGGAAAGAATCCATTAGGGATCGGTGATGGGTGGATTGCTTTGCGTGTGGAACAATTTATCAAAGAGGGACTTCTGGTCCCAATCACAACTCCTGCACCAAATGCACCTATTTATCACCGTATGTTAAAGAAAATAAAGTAATAAATAACCCATTAGTTGACCACGGGATATTTATGAGTATTACTAAACTGGAAGGAGGTGCGCTATGCTGAATGATTTTACATGGAATATGACCGGATACATACCGAAACACGCTGTCAATCCATACGGTGATGGCATCATTCCCTATGTGGCAGAGCGCATCTTCCAACTGGAGCCGGAACCGCCAGCGGTTAGCAATCCAAATGAACATATTCTGTCTGCCTTGCAGGAAAAGAATTTGCTTTATTTTTCGTTCTTCCTGCACCACTACGAACCGCAGCTCAACAAGCGCATCAAATTCTTTCTCGGCGTGGATGGCGGCGATTTGTATGACACAGACCGTTTTATAGATATAAAGCTCTCCTGTCGGGAGCAAATGCTCCAAAAGCTGATGGACTATGATCCTGCCAAGGGTGCAGAGTATGCTACCTACATTTTCCCGTTTATCCGGGATGCTATGCTCCGTTTCCGCATGGGCGAAGAAAAATGGTCGGTGTCCTCTTTGACCAATTACAAAATGGTGCGGTCAATGGCATGGCTGTACCATAACACCAAGGATGCGGTCAGCGAGTTTTCCAAGAAGTACAACTGCGAGCTTGCCCTTGCGGAAGAATATCTGAAAGTTGTCCGTGGCATCCGCAATCAGCAACTGTTCTATGTAACAGACGAGGATGGCGAGGAAACAGGCGAAGATGTTGCCCTTGACGATAGCTGGAACTATACCGACATCCTCTGGAACGGCATACAAGCAGAAAAGGTACAGCGGGCATTTGAGAAGCTGAATTACCGGGAACAGACCTTGCTCGAAAAACGGTTAGCAATCTGTATGACCTGCGGGCGAGTTGGCTCATGGAAGAACCGCCCCACTTTTGAAGAATTGGCGATTATGTTTGAGGGCAGCACAGCCAGCGGTGCAGAGCGAGCCTACCGGAAAGCGGTGGACAAACTGACAGAACTGCTGGTTGCCGAAGGTGCGCTCCATGCTGTCCGGCTGAAACAGAAAACCAAAACCAAGCGCAAAAAGAAAATCGCCGCCGCAATCTACGAATATCAAGCAGACTGCGACGGCGAATGGGGCGAAATTTCAGTTGATTTTGAGAACGGCACAGCAGAGATTATCCGACTTGCTGATTGGGATACAATTAAAACGAACTGGTTTGCCAAGGAGGCGATCCGGTATATTTTATCATTGTCGCCTGATGCTCTTACAAAATATATGCTCGTCCCCCTTGAGCCGCCACTTATATCTTGAATCCTTACAACCACTGTAAGTGGTATTTGCTGCGTTCCCATGCTATCATTTTATTACAAATGATAGGAGGTATTCACATGAAACCCATTTTGAATATTGAAAATTTAACAAAAATCTATGGCAATGTGCCAAGTCAAACAAAGGCACTGAATGGGATCACCTTCCAGGTGATGCCGGGAGAGTTTCTCGGCATTATGGGAAGCAGCGGTTCCGGTAAATCCACACTGCTCAATTGTATTGCGACTGTGATTCAACCCACAGGTGGAAGCATTCAGGTGGAAGGCGATACTCTGCAATCCCTCAAGGGAAAGGCTCTTGCAGAGTACCGTGGCAAAAAAGTTGGTTATCTATTCCAGAACTTTGAATTGCTGGACAACCTGACTGGCAGGGAAAACATCCTGCTCCCGACTTCCTTGCATGGGGTATCCGAAGCAGAAAGCAGCCAGCGGCTGAAGCAGTTGGCTGACTATCTGGAAATCACTGATGTTCTGGATAAGTTTCCGTCCAAGATGTCCGGCGGCCAGCGTCAGCGTGTTGCGGCAGCAAGGGCTCTGATCTTACATCCCCAAATGATCCTTGCCGATGAACCGACGGGTGCGCTGGATTCTAAGAACGCAAGAAGTCTTATGGAGAAGCTGTCCGGCCTGAATCGTGACGAACAAGCTACGATCCTGATGGTAACCCATGATTCCAATGCCGCCAGCTTTTGCAAGCGCATTCTGTTCATCCAGGACGGCGTGATCTTTCATGAGCTTCGGCGTGGAGACGAAAGCCAGCAGGAGTTCTACGGGCGCATCCTGAAGGTGATGGCGCAACTGGGAGGGGGCAGCGCAAATGTTCTCTAATCTCATTCTTCGGAACAGCCACCGCAGCCGAAAGGAAAACGGTCTGTTTTTCAGCTCCCTGGTGATTTCTATTGTTGCCTTTTACATGATTCTTTCCATCTCCACTCAAGATGTGATGCTCTTTTTGCAGAAAATGGAGAGTGACGCAGTTGACAAACTCCTGCTTCTGATTCCTGCGTTTTATGGGATGACCCTCGGTATTCTGTTCTTTTTGATCTATTTTGCCTGCAAGTATCAGTTCGAGCGCAGACGGCATGAGTTTGGTGTTTATCTAATGTTGGGGATGCGTAGAAGTAAACTGTTTGGTATGCTTCTGGCGGAAGATTTCCTGACCAGTATTCTTGCCATGCTCATAGGCTTACCTGTGGCTGTGGTGCTTTCAGAAATTGTCAGTCTTGTCACCGCCAAGCTGGTAGGCATGGGGATCATCGGTCATCAGTTTTCTTTATCCTGGTCTGCAATTGAATGGACGCTGGCAGGATTTCTGGCAATTAAGCTGACGGCACTTCTGATTTTGAGTGGACGAATCAGCCGCCAGGAGATCGGTACTTTGCTATCCCAGCCAACGAACCGCCCCAAAAAGCAAATGCCATCTGTTATCTATGGACTGGCTGCTATATGCGGAAGTGTGATGTTGGCAGTGGCTTACTACATGGCGATTCAGGGAATTGCATGGACAAAGGTAAGTATGATGGGACTGACTTTGCTGTTGGGCATAGTTGGTACGATGCTGCTTTTCTATGGGATGCGTGCGCTGATTGCTTTGATTGTTAAGAAAGGAAAAGGAAATAAGCAGCTTCATGTATTTACCTTCCGGCAGATTCAGGAGAATGTTATTCATCAGTCAACCTCCATGGCCATCAGCTCCCTGCTGATTCTGGCGGCGCTGTGTTGTTTTGGTGCGGGCGTAGGAATTGCAGGAACGAATAGCCTGTCTTCTGGCCATGTAATCGACTATACTTTTGAAGATCATACTGCAGAAGATTCATCGCAGGTTCTTCCGAATATAAAGGCAGCCCTGAAAGAAAACGGTTTGGAAAATCAATTTTCAGAGCTTTTTGAAATGAGGGTTGGGCGTATTCGCACCACAGAAGATTATGATAATGCCTACAGCATGGACGCTGTTATGGACTCTCTTCGGAGCCTGCCCCAGTCGGAAGACCGGGATGTCCTTCTGAACAATCTTGGTTATGCCACATACCCATATTTGATTTGTTTATCGGACTATAATCGTTTGTTGGAATTGTCCGGCAAACCGGCTCTCCAATTAGGCGAAAAGGAGGCCGCTGTCTATATTGATACAGAGTTTACTACGGTAAGTCGTACCACAATGCTGAACCAAGTATTGGCCGGACAGCCCAAGGTGGAACTGGATGGTAGTCCGATTCATCTTACAGGAGAGGTTCAGTCTGTGAATTTGGTCACGGACCGTTCTATAACCTTGTCCTTTGCATTGATTCTTCCGGATGAAGCATTCCTATATTATAGCCAGGGAATGTATGATACCTATGTCAATGCGGTGCTCAGTGAGCAGGCTCTGGATGGAAATAGCCTTATGACTGCATATTTGGATTTGAACGAGAAGCTGGACGAAACTGGCATTGAATATGAAAGCTATCTTCAGAATATAGGTCGTCAGCTTTTCTACACCATAGCATCCAGTTATATTACCCTCTATCTTGCGATTGTTTTCCTGGTAGTTGCCAACACCATCGTGGGTGTTCAGTTCCTGATGAGTCAGCAGAAAACCGGGCGCAGATACCAGACCCTGATCCGCCTGGGAGCTACTTACGAAACCCTCTGCCAGTCTGCTGGAAAGCAAATTACCTGGTTTATGGGACTTCCTGTATTGGTTGCGGCTGTCAGCAGTCTGTTTGGAGTCAGGGCGTTATTTACAGGGATACTCTCGTCCCGAACCCGTGGGACAGTGTCTGAAATGCTGCTTGTATCTGCTGCTATGATTTTACTACTTTGCGTGATAGAATATATTTATATGAGAGTGGTCAAGCGCTCCAGTGATCGGTATTTGCTGACACTGATGCAGCCGCAGAGAGAAGAATAATTTGGAAGGAGGTGCTGTCATGAAAAGAATTGCTGTTGTGGAAGATGAAGTCTATATGCGGGAAGAACTCTGCGATATGCTCCAAAAGGACGGCTATCTTGTGGAGGCAATTACCGAGTTTGAAGATGCCGCTCGGCTCTTGGCAGCCCTCCGCCCTGACCTTGTGATCTTAGACCTGAACTTGCCGGAGATCAGTGGCTTTCAAATCTGCCAGGAGCTAAAGAATAAAACTGCTATCCCCGTCCTGGTGCTGACTTCCAGAGATCAGGTAAAGGATGAACTGCAAGCGTTCCAGTTGGGTGCCGATGAATATTTGACGAAGCCGTGCAGAAAAGATCGACTTCTTGCCAGGGTATCCAATATTCTCAAAAGGTATGAAGGCCGTACCAATCTCATAGAGGGACCAGATTTCCTGTTAGACCAGCAGACCTACACGCTTTATATTCATAATACCTCTGTGGTGCTTCCAAAAAATCAGGGAAAACTGTTGGTCGCTCTTTTGTCCGGCGGCGATGCTCTGGTCACGACGGAGCAGCTTTGCATGGCACTATGGGGAACCACGGAATACATAGATGAAAATGCCTTGCAGGTTAACCTAACCCGGCTGAAAAAAACGATGTCCGCCCTTGAAATGAAGCAGCGAATCGTTGCAGTTCGAGGAATGGGCTACCGTTTGGAAGCGGAGGTGTCTCTATGAAGCAGCTTTGGCACATGATAGAACGGTACTACCCCTGGCTTCTGTTGCTGCTGGGCGTGGATTGCTTTTGCGCTGTCATTCTTTGGATTTCTGACATTCAGGTATTTCAAACCTTGATCGGGTTAGTAGTTCTGACGAGCATCCTTTTGTTTTCAGCGATTCTGTTTGTACTAAACAAGAGGGAGAACACCCACATGGAACTGTTCCGAGATTTCCTCAGTGATCCTACCATCTGCAATGAAGAACGGCTGCTCAGTGCCATTAGTCAGAAAGAAGGAGAATCTGTCCGATTTTTGGCTTCGGTTTTACGGGAATACAAAAACGAGAGTAACAATATGGCGGATGCCCTACGGGACTATGAAGAATACGTGGAGGGCTGGGCACATGAAGCGAAAACGCCCCTATCGTTGCTGACCATGCTCTTGGATAACCGGAACGATGAAATCTCTCCTTCCCTGCAAGCAAAGCTGGATTATGTCCGCAGTCAGCTTCAGGAGGATGTCACGCAGATGCTGTACTATGCCCGGTTGAAGAGCAGTACAAAGGATTACCGATTTGAGGATGTCAATTTGAATGACTGCTTGGGTGAAGTTCTGGAGGACTATGCCCCACTTCTTGAAGAGAAGCATTTTGTCATTCTCAACAAACTGCAATCTGAAACAGTCTATACAGACCGTAGAGGACTTCAGTTTATGTTGGGACAAATCGTTAGCAATGCCATCAAATATAGCAGCGATAGTCCCATGCTTACAATTTCCGTGATACATTCGGAGACTGCAGATATCCTTTCTGTTGAAGATAACGGCATTGGCGTAAAAAAATATAATCTGCCGTACATTTTTCAAAAGGGCTTTACCGGGGATTCTACTGACAGCAGAAAGAAGGCTACCGGTATGGGACTTTACCTGGTTAAGAAGATGGCCGACGATCTAAATCTTCATCTGGAAGCAGCTTCCCAGTGGGGAAAGAGCTTCAAGATTGTCATCTTCTTTCCTAAATTGAGATCCAACGGAGGGAAATAATATAAACAGAAAAACGCCCGCAGGATTTTCTCCTGTGTAAATGTCAATGAATTACTTTACCATTGATACCGAATTTGTTTACCACTATTGACAATGAAATAGTTTACCATTACGGTAAACTGTGATATTGAATTTGTTTACCACCCTTAGCCCTCAACTGGGATATCAGATTGAGCGGCAAACTCAGCCCGATAGGGCTTGCTGGAATTCATATTTAAAACGAAACTACGATATGTCAACCGGTCAATCATTGCGGCTACCATAGTCTGATTTTCAAACATAGTGAGCCATTCCGAGAAAGCAAGGTTGGTGGATACAATAATGCTTTTTCGTTCACTGCGGTCGGCAATGACCTTAAATAGGAGTTCCGATTGATGCCGATTGAAAGTGAGATAACTCATTTCATCGATAATCAGCAGGTCGCAGTTGGCAATCTGTTTCTCTAGCTTCAACAGCCGGCGGCCATCCAGCGCCTCTATCAGTTCGTTGGAGAGATTTGCGGCTGTATAGAATTTTACGTTTAGTCCCTGCATGCAGGCCTTGAGGCCCAAAGCAATAGACAAATGAGTCTTCCCGGTACCGGGATTACCAATTAAAACGATATTCTGCTTGTTTTGGATAAAGTTGCAGCTGGCCAGTTGATGGATTTGAGCCTCAGATACGTGCTCCAGATAGGAAAAATCAAACTCCTCCAGTGTTTTAGTATATGGAAAGCGTGCGGAACGAATTTTTCGTTTGCGATTGCTTTCCTGACGATTTTCAAGCTCTACACGCATAAGAGACACCAGAAAATCATCAAAACCTTTATCCCCATCCAACTGTCGAATCACTTCCTCATACTGGTTGAAAGTGGGGACTCTCAGCTGCTTGGCATACATGGAAATGAGCTGTCGGTTTAATTCATTCATCTAACTGCCACCCCGCATTTCTCGTCATAGTAGGCTAAATTAGTTGGGGTGATATGAACTTCACTTGGAAAACTAATTGCTGTAATTTTTTCGGGTTCTTCCAGATAACTCCGAATAATATCCACAGTAGGTGTAATTCCAGCTGGAATACGGCCCTTTGCAAAGAGTACTCGATTTTCTCCGTAGTCAACACACATCCTCAAGAGACGTACCATATCCTTATTCCCGCCAGGTAATTGCTTTCCTAGTTCAAGGATTTCTTTTTTTATGGTCTGCCGGACCGGTTTTGCCTGAAATACACTGCGAGGCTTCCGCTCCAAAAGACCGATATAATGTTCCAGCTTGTAGGCTGTCTTTCCCTGCCCAGAAAGGCGTTCATATGTAACAATCGTATCTGCATCGCAGATAATGACCACTCTGTTGGCGTATCCCTTGACTGTGACAGATTTCCGTAGAAAACGAACGGGTACAGAATATTCATTCCGGTCAAAACGGACGGTAGAATAGTCACCAACTGTTGGAACAGAAACTCGGGCAGTATCGTAGCGATATGGAGCAATTGGATGCAGATATATCTTTTCTGTCAAGTACATATCACAGACAGACTGAGAACGGCCCTGCACCTTATGGCTGCTGCGGTACTGCAAACATCTCTCCAAAAGCTGCTCGTTCAAACTTTCCATAGATTCAACTCGAGGTACCGGAACCAGAAAATTGTTTCGGCTATATCCTACCAGATTTTCAACCAGACCCTTTTCATTGCCGCTGGCTATATTGCAGAAGTCAGTGGCAAACACATAATGAGCTGAAAACATACGATAATAATCCTGCGCTACGGCATGGAGGCCAAAGCCTTCCTTGACGCCTACTTTTCCATTATCGAAAATAAGACGTCTTGGAACACCGCCAAAATGGTCGAACATCCGCTGCTGAGCCTCCAGAAAGCTCTCTGCGTTTTGATTCAGGCAGGCCATGACAAAGATGTCGCAGCTGTAGCAGAGCCGGCCGCAGAATATCTGGACCACTTTCCGTTCGCCACGCAGATAGATCGTAGCTTCACCCCAATCGATCTGAATAGCATCGCCGGGATCATATTCCAGAGGCATATCTGCCTGCGCCGGAATGTACTGAGCCTTCATGACATGGACAACACGGCGCACAGCAGAGTACGATCCGGTGAATGACAATTCAGAGACCAGGCGGTCATAGATTCGTTTAGCGGTATGCGTTTGCTTTTTTAATCCTTCTTCCTTGTCGTTCTCCAGACATATGCGAATAAATTTCTCGATTTCGGGCGTGATCACGCTCGGCGCACGCAGATAATCCTTACGAACTCCTGGCATAGTTGTTCCTTCACAGTACTTCTTGACGGTTTGTCTGGATATGCCAAGTCGTTTAGCGATTGACCTTATTGATTCACCGGAAACATATGCTTCCCGGATTTGTGAGTAGAGTGACATCCCCACTACCATACCTTTCTCTCCTTGCATATAGAGTTGTCTCTATTTTACAAGGAACATGATGTTGATGGTAAACTTTTTCGTTGTCACTGTGGCCAACTATTAGGATAGCATTCACACTCCTGCGGGCAGCGTGTTGTCAGCTATCCCAAGGCTTGTATTCTGTTACAGTTTTCAAATAGGTTTCGGGATCGCCGTTCAAGATAAGGTCTGCATACTCCAAAGGAGCGTTGTAGATCAAATAATCCAGCTCTGACCGCTGATACATATTGTCAGCAATCTCGTTCTCAACGACGATAGTGTCAATCGCAATCATACTGCCGTCGCTGAATTTCACTTCCACACAGCAATTATCCATATTGTAGGCACAAGATATTAAGGTTTTCATGGTATGTCCTCCATAATTCGTAATATAAAGCGAAAATCCCGTCTGACTTCCTGTTAGAAATCAGACGGGATTTGTCCGTATGCACCCCGGAAACCGTCAGCTAACAGTTGATAAGTAAATTAGTTCCTTATCACTGTTAAGCCAAGGTTTTATTCCCAATGTCTGAAGACTCAATAGCATTAGTTAAATTTTCTCCCTCTCGGTTCTCAACCAATGCATTCCAAGCCATCAGATAAACCTTTATCAATGTTTCTTATTTCATTGACGCTCTTTCCGCTGGTGCTTTGTCCGAAATTGAACGAATACTCACCATTACTGTAATTCCGTACAGGCTTATCCCTCGCCTGACCGAAACCAAGCAAACTTTTTATACCCATCTGCTATCTCTTTCTTTTTGTTCCTGTCTGTGATAAAAACGATTCCATAGATATCGAAAAAAGTTCATAAAATTTTAGCAATTAAAGGCATTGGTTTTTTACTGTAAATTGCATATAATAAAAACACAGATAGAAATATCTGCGCAGCGGTTAGAGCGTCCAGTTAAAATGCTCGGTTAAAAGCGGTTAGATTGTCCAATTAAAACAATCGGTTAACAGCAATGGGTGGAGTAATCCACCCGCTACATCAGGTTGATCTGCTCACTCCTGCTGAAAGAAAAATCACAGAAAAAGAATATTGGGCACAACGCCGTGGACAGGAAAAGCTCGATGAACTGAATCAGAAAATGAAAGAAGATGGAATCACACCAAAGGAAACACGTTACCAGACAGAAAAACAATTTCTTCGTGACGCTATTGATGATGCTGCAAGCACCGCCCAATCACCAGAGGAATTTTCAAAAATCCTTGATGAAAAATATCACATCATCTTCAAGATCAGTCGAAACCGATACAGCTATCTTCACCCTGGCAGAAAAAAATATATCACTGAAAGGAATCTTGGAACCAGATACACAGAAGATTTTCTCTTGAAAGCATTTGAGGAAAACACGAAATCCCATAGAGAACAGAAAGAAGAAATTCTGGAACAGCAGTCTCCGAATACTTCCACAGATTTACCAACTGTTCCTTTCTCTGATACTTCTGCTATCTCTACACCATTCATTTTCATAAAATCAGATCTCCGGCTTGTCATAGATCTGCAAACCTGTATTAAAGCACAGCAAAGTGGAGCCTATGCTCAAAAAGTAAAGCTCACCAATTTGAAGCAGATGGCTCAGACTGTTGCCTACATACAGGAACATGGCTATGATTCTCTTGATGATTTCCATGTAGAACTCAATCAGGCATCAGACCAGACCAGTGCTCCCAGAAAATCTTTAAAAGATACTGAACAGCAACTTAAAGATGTGAATGAACAGATTGAAAAAGTAAAAGATTTATAGACTGTTATTTTTTATCGGCATTTGTCATTTCAAAATTCAGGTATTGAGGATTACTATTTGCCATGTTAAAATAATGATACAGGAATCCATGTTTACTATGTCCCATTCTAAAGGAAAGCAGGTGGTGTTTTTACAATGGATAATACAGAAGAAACATTAGATTTTGAGCAAAAACATAAAGAAGATCTACAACGCCTCAGGGGGTTCCGTCTTTTAGATGATGATTTTATGAGTAAAGTTTTTGAGGATAAGGCATGTGCGGAATTTTTGCTTCAAATCATTTTGCAAAGACATGACCTTAAAGTACAATCTGTGCAGGGACAATACGATATAAAAAATTTACAGGGACGTTCTATTCGCTTGGATATATTAGCTGTCGATACCAATAACCGCACTTATAATATAGAAATCCAAAGAAGTGATCGTGGTGCCGGTGCAAAACGCGCAAGATATAATAGCAGTCTTATAGATGCCAATATAACTGAAGCTGGCGATAAATATGATGCCCTCACTGAAACCTATGTGATTTTTATTACCGAAAATGATGTATTAAAAGCCGGGCTTCCAATTTATCATGTTGACCGCATCATCCAGGAAACCGGTGAACCATTTGGCGATGAAGCTCATATTATTTATGTAAATTCCCAAATCAAGAATGAAACCGAGCTTGGGAAACTAATGCACGATTTTTCCTGTACCAATCCGAAAGACATGTATTATAAAATCCTTGCTGACAGAGTACGTTATTTTAAAGAAGATGAGGAAGGAGTTTTGACTATGTGCAGAGAAATGGAAAATATGCGAAAAGAAAGCTCACATGAAAGAGCCGTAGAAATTGCAAAACGTATGTTAGCATCCGGTAAATTGACACTGCAAGATATTGCTGACTTCTCTGGTTTAACTATTGACGAAATTAAAATTCTTAGCACACAAAAAAGTGCTTAGGTGAGAAATCTTTATAAGTAGTCTACTAATCCACTGATTAATAGACTACTTATAATCATTTAATATTATATAGTTCTTCCAATAAATTTCCTATATTCTGGCGTATTCGATATGTTTGAGGAGCTAACTCATCTCTTAAGTGATCGCCTTCTTCAATCGAACTATTATTAAACATTAACCTTCCATTCTCTATATAATGCATATAAACTGGCGATAAGTATTGACACAATTCTCCCAAACATTGACATATCTTATTTTTCAAATTTTCAATATTTTGTTGTCTAAAAGAATATTTTTTCTTACTCCATTTTCCTAATATAGAACAAATTTCATCTGCCAGGTTAATATCAAATGGTTCAGCTGAGAAATCTGTTTCTATTATGTATTCCATTATGTAAGTTACATCTGATTTAAATTCTTCCAATAAATACCCATCTTCTGAAAAAGGTAAATAATATTTTTCTATCATTTTTAAATCATCCATTGTTACTAGCAGCACAGGAAAAATCTGATTAAAAGGTAAGTAGGTAATCATCCGTATCTGTTTTTTTGTTTTTTATTCTGCTACAATCTCCTTAAAACTCAGGAGGTATTCTATATCACTATGAATAAAGAAGAAAAAGCAAAACTCTGGTCTGACCGTATCCAACAATACCAGACCAGTGGACAAACATGTAAACAATGGTGTGCAGAAAACGGTATCCCTTTATCTACGATGGGATACTGGATCCGCAGACTTGCAAAAGAAGAGCCGGCATCCGAATCTGAACGGGATATGGTCTTTGTCAGACTTCCATCTGAACAGGAAGCTGCCAGAAAGCTGCTCTCTGAGGAATCTTCATCGGTGCGTATTTTTATCTCAGACAGTATCCGTATTGAAATATCTGATTCCTGCAGACCGGAACTGATGGAATCTATACTGGGATTCCTGCAGCGCCATGCTTGACCTGGCAGGAGGAACAACGGTATATCTTTCCTGCGGAGTCACTGATCTGAGAAAAAGTTACAATGGTCTGGCCGCCATCATTAAATTAAAATTTCACCTCGACCCATACTCACGCTGCATGTTTGCGTTCTGCAACCGTCGGCGTACTTCTATAAAAATCCTTCAATGGGACGGATCCGGATTCTGGATCCTGATGAAACGGCTCGACCGTAATGCCTTCCACTGGCCGGATACTCCGGACGAACTCCGTCAGGTGACTCTGAAAGAGATCCACTGGCTGTGTGACGGGCTCTCCTTAAATCCCAGGGGTGCATTTGAGGAACACCATCCAAACATCATCCTGTAAGCATAAGACAGCGGAGCTGTCAATCCCGTAAAAATCATGAAAAACATGGCATTTCCCAGCGTATTTCCTATATCCGTAAGCGCAGTTTTTTATAGGAAAACAGCTGGAACCATGATATACTTTTAATAACGCTAAAGCAGGGAGAACAGGATATGGAACCGATCTTTACAGATAAACAACTGAATAACATGAGCCGGGAAGATCTGATCTCATTGATGAAGATCGTGCAGGAGCAGACAAAGAAAAAAGATACCGAGATCCAGCTGCTGAAAGAAAAGCAGAAAGAACTTGAATTCTTAAATGCCATGCTCTCTGACCGCCTTACCCTTGCACAGAGGAAACAGTTTGGTGCATCCAGCGAAAAGTATGCCGAAGGCTATGAACAGATGAACCTGTTCAATGAGGCAGAAGCCAGTGCGGATGCAGAAACAGAAGAACTTTTTGAAGAGATCCGGCCATCCTCTTATAAACGTAAAAAAAGAAAAGGAAAGAAGGAAGAAGACCTTTCCAATTTTGAGACCGTTGAGACCAGGACCTATAAACTGGAAGGGGAAGCCCGTTACTGTCCGGAATGCGGAAAAAAATACAATGTAGTAACAAAGGAGATCGTAAAACGCCTGCGCTTTGTACCTGCAAAGTTTGCGGTTGAAGAAGAGATCACTTATGTATACAGCTGCCCGAAATGCGGGTCCATGAAACGTCCGGAAAAAGAACCTTCCCTGATCCGTGGAAGTATCGCTACGCCTTCCCTTGTCGCCGGTATCATGAATGCTAAATATGTAAATGGAATGCCTCTGGCACGTCAGGAAAGAGAGTTTGCCAGATATGATCTTGATCTCTCCACAAAGACTATGGCGAACTGGATCATAAACTGTGCAGACAGATACCTGAAACCGCTGTATCAGCTGATGAAAGAAGAACTTCTGGAAAGCAGATATATCCATTGTGACGAAAGCCGTATCCAGGTACTCGGAGAACCGGATCAGGAAGGGACGACCCAGAACTGGATGTGGGTATATCTCACGGATGAATCCAGTGGTTCCCCGCAGATGGTACTCTTCGATTATGAAAGGACCCGTGCGGGATATCATCCTGTAAACTTTTTAGGGAACAGGTTTCGTGGGTATCTGACCTGTGATGGATATCAGGCTTATCACAGTTTAGGAGAAGGTATCATAGTAAGCGGGTGCCTTACCCATGCAAGACGACGTTTTGATGCAGCCCTCACAGCATTAAAAAAAGACTTCACAAAAGAACAGCTGAAAGAGACCGTTGCATATCAGGCGATGTCAAGGATCGGGATCCTCTATAAGATCGAGGAGATGATCCACAATAAAACACCGGAAGAAAAATATGAGGAGCGCCAGAAACAGTCCCGTCCGGTTATGGATGCCATGTTTGAATGGCTGCATACGATGGAAGATTCTGTAGACAGGTCTTCCCTTATTGGTGATGCCATTTTGTATACACTTAATCAGGAAGTATATCTGAGACGGTATCTGGAAGATGGTCATCTCAGTATAGACAATAACAGTGCAGAACGTGCATTGAAAAACTTTGCAGTGGGACGCCGCAACTGGCTGTTTGCCAAAAGTGTACGGGGAGCAGATGCCAGCGCCCTTGTTTATAGCATTACAGAAACGGCACTTCTGAACCATCTGAAACCATACGCATATCTGACCTATATATTGGATGAACTCAGAAAAATGGGAGCTTTTCCTAAAGAGGAAGAGTTAAAGAAACTGCTTCCATGGTCAGAAGATCTTCCGGAATACTGCCGTACTAAACTAAAAAAATAATACTAAGCCATCTGATATAGAATCTGGCAGACAGCCAGAAACAGTATCAGATGGCTATTATAAAATGTCAATATACGGATGATTACCTACTTACACAAAAGGGATAAAAATAAGCGTACCACTATTTCTAATGATACGCCTATCCTCATTAAATCACTTCAAAATGCTTCAAAGCGTCCTTTATCGCTTCCACTTTCTCTGCCGTCGGATGTTTCCTCGGCTGTTTCAGTTCTTCTACTGCATTAGGAGCTTCATACATTGGCAAACCCAACTCCCGCTTCACCTCTGCGCTATATGCGATATGTACTTTGAAACCGTATTTAGCTTCTATGTACTCCTTAATCACCTTGTAGGAAACTCGCTCTTTCGACTAGTAGCTACAGCTCTCTTGGGAATATTATCAAGTAGTACTTTGTCCTCACCTTCTCCGAATTCCACCTTCACATTGATTACGTTGTAGATTTTTCTCGGGATAAAAGGCATACCGTCTCGACATGCACTGTATGCGGGAATAAATCAACGCATGATATCTTTTCTACTTTATATCCGCGTCCCTGAAGCATCTCCAGATCTCTTGCAAGACTGGTTGGTTTGCAGGCGATATAAACCATCCGGTTTACGCCAAAGTCAATAATCTTTCGAAGTGCTTTTGGGTTCACACCGTCTCTTGGAGGATCTAACATGATGAGATCCGGAACTTCTCCCAGCTCATCGATCACTTTCAACACATCCCCTGCCCAGAACTTACAGTTTTCAAGTCCGTTAAGCTGTGCATTTTCTCTGGCTGCTTCCACTGCTTCTTCTATAATCTCCACACCGACCACTTTCTTGGCTACCGGCGCAAGAATCTGGGCAATCGTTCCGGTTCCGCTGTACAGATCGAAGACAACTCTGTCTTTCGTATCCCCCATATATTCACGCGCCTTTTCATACAAGATTTCTGCTCCGAGAGAATTGGTCTGGAAGAAGGAAAACGGAGTAATCTTGAATTTTAAGCCAAGGAGTTCTTCATAGAAATATCCCTGTCCGTACAAAATCTCTGTACCTTCATCCTTGACCACATCTGCAACACTGTTATTGGTTGTATGCAATATTCCGGCAATCTTTCCATCCAAAGAAAGGCAGCACAGATCCTCCACCCATTTTCCCAGATAATCATTCATTTCCTTCTCTGTGGCACAGTCTCTGCCATCTGTTGTCACAAGATCAATCAGTATTTCTCCTGTCTTCACTGCCTTTCTCACAAGTAGATGACGGAAATATCCGGTATGACGCATCCGATGATAATAGGGAAGCCCGCTTCTTCTGGAAGCTTCCACTGTACAGGTTAAAACCTTCCGGTAATCTTCATCCACAATCTGACAATGTTCTACATTTACAATGTCATGAAAACTCCCTCTCTTATGCATACCAAGCGCAAGAGGACCATCTTTGTATTCATCCCCGAAGGAAAATTCCATTTTATTTCGATAGGCAAATGCCACTGGGCTTGAACACACACCTTCCCACACATAATCGCCTTCCACCGCCTCATCCATCATGGCTTTCACTTGCTGTTCTTTCAGACGGAGCTGTTCTTCGTAAGGGAGATTCTGGTACGTGCATCCCCCACATTCTCCAAAATGCGGACAGGATGACGGGATTTCTGTCGGCGCTTTCTCAAGCACCTCAAGAATTCTTCCCTCTGCCTTTTCCTTGCGGATTTTATTTACAGAAAACCGAACTTTCTGTCCCACAAGTCCGTTTTTCACAACTACGATCTTATCTTCTTCTGTAAGCCGAATTTTGCCCTTATTAGGAACTGTCTCTTATACACATCTCCGAGCCCACGAGACCTCTCTACATCTCG
>ENA-OZYV01000333-OZYV01000333.1-human-gut-metagenome-genome-assembly--contig:-NODE-333-length-14867-cov-4.871523_pt1 | contig 14867 bp, 12 predicted proteins | sample MGYA00243638_ERZ654133 | MGnify/ENA primary metagenome ERZ654133 (study PRJEB26926, sample SAMN06165116) | human gut metagenome | biome: ENVO:00009003; feature: ENVO:2100002; material: ENVO:00002003...
CGAGATGTAGAGAGGTCTCGTGGGCTCGGAGATGTGTATAAGAGACAGGAGTAAAGATTTTGATGATCATTTTTATTATGATGGTGATGATTTAGGCAGTCATTATACAAAAGAAAAAACGACATTCAAGGTCTGGTCACCTCTTTCTACGGAAGTTGTATTAAAAATCTGGAAAGATGAAGAAGTTCATTATTATCCTTTAGAAAGAGGAGATAAGGGTGTCTATAGTACAACTATTAAGAAAAATCTAGATGGTTATGAATATGTTTATATTATTGGAATGAATGAACAATCAATAGAAACAGCTGATCCATATGCTTATTCTTGTACAGCTAATATGCATAGTTCAGTAGTCATTGATTTGGATAAAGTTAGAAGAGTAGATTATCCTTTGACAGAACTAAAACATACGACAGATGCAGTTATTTATGAAGTAGGTGTCAGAGACTTCTCTATTGATAAATATGGACAGATTACACATAAAGGCAAGTTCTTAGGATTCTGTGAAGAAGGTACAGTGACTAAGAATGGTTTTTCATCAGGTATGGACTATTTAGATATGCTTGGTGTCACACATGTACAGCTTTTACCAATCAATGATTATGCAACAGTTGATGAAGATCATCCAGATTTACTCTATAACTGGGGTTATGATCCAGCACAATATAATGTACCTGAAGGAAGTTATATTACTGATCCAAATGATGGCTATAAGAGAATATTAGAATGTCAGCGTATGGTACGCTGTATTCATAAGCATAATATGAGAGTTATTCTAGATGTAGTCTATAATCATATGCATGATGTGAATAATAATGCATTAGAGAAGACAGTGCCTTATTATTTCTTTAGAAGAGATGAAAATGGGGAGTTATCTAATGGTTCATGGTGTGGTAATGATTTAAATAGTACCGCAAAGATGTGCCGTAAATATATCTTAGATATGTGTAAGAGATGGCAGGTTCTTTATGGTGTAGATGGCTTTAGAATGGATTTGATGGGTATTGTGGATAATGATACAGTGAATATGATTTATGAACAGGGCCATGCTTTAGATTCTTCTTTTATGTTATATGGTGAAGGTTGGAATATGGGCACTGCATTACCCGATTCAGAAAAGACAACAATTGAAAATAACCATAAAACACCTCATGTAGGTTTCTTTAATGATCATTTCAGAGATACAGTCAAGGGACCTAATCAGATGGAAGTCAAAGGCTATACATCAGGGGATACTTATAAGACAAATGAAGCCATTATTGCGATGTGTGACTACAATAAGTTCTTATCTATAGAACAGAGCATTAACTATACAGAATGTCATGATAATGCGACTGTATTTGATAAATTTATTATTTCCAATGGACATGAAGATGAATATTGTCGCCAAAAGAGATGTTTATTAACTCTTGCGATGACAATTTTTGCGCAAGGGGTTCCTTTTATTCATGCCGGACAGGAATTTTTAGGTACTAAGAATGGTAATCAGAATTCTTATAATGCGGGTGATGCAGTTAATAAACTAGACTGGGAACGTCATGACGAATATATGAATGTTGTTCAGGCTGTAAAGTTCTTTATTGATCTAAGAAAACACAACAAGTGCTTTAGATATTATGACTATGAAGATATGCATCAGCATGTATTTATCAACAATATCTACTATCGTATGGTAGAATATCATCTCACTCAGGATGAGGGAGATTATAAAGAATTTAAGATTTACTTTAATCCTTCATATGATGTCATTACTATTGGTATTGAAGATGATTTTAAGATATTATATAGTATGTCAAATGAAAGAATAGAAAATGGACAACTCAATGTATTTGGTGTATCCATGGTCGTATGTGCAAGATAGGAGATTGTAATGAAATTAATTGTTGGATTAGGAAATCCTGGTAAAGAATATGATATGACAAGACATAATACAGGATTTTATTGTTTAGATGTATTAAGTGATGAAATGAATCAATCTATTGATAAAGAAAAGTTCAAAGGCTTATATACTAAATTCAAGTATAAGGGTGAAGATGTTATTTTATTAAAACCTCAGACTTATATGAATAATTCTGGTGAATCTGTTGCGGCAGTAATGCAGTTCTTCAAGATTCCTGTTGAAGATCTATTAGTTATTTATGATGATATGGATATGCCTACTGGTAAACTACGTTTAAGAGAAAAAGGCAGTGCAGGTGGACATAATGGGATCAAGAGTATTATTGCTCATGTAGGGACTCAGAACTTCAAGCGTATTCGTGTAGGTATTTCAAAGAATAAGCTTTATAGTGTTGTAGACTGGGTACTTGGACACTACTCTAAAGAAGAAGAAAAGCTTATATCAGAAGGTGCTAAACATGCAGCAGAAGCTGTATTATGTTATTTAGATGATGGTTTTAATAAAGCAATGAATAAATTTAACTAGGTGATTGTTATGGAAAAAATACTGAATCTTTTAAAAGATAATCAGGCCCTAGGAACCTTAGATACAGACAAAGGAACTATTGTCACAAACTCAACTAGCGATGAGGCTTATCTCATTGCTGGTTCTTTTTGGCATCATCCAAGAAAAATCCTGATTATTAAAAATAACCAATATGAGGCATTTAACCTCTATAAAACATTAACTGAACTTGTGAATCAAGTTGTCTATTTTCCTGCAGATGAATCATTACGTGTAGAATCAGTGGCGTATTCTTATGAACTATTAGGAGAAAGAATTAATGCATTATATGCGATGACACAAGATAAACCAATGATCTGTGTTTGTCATATGCATTCAATGACACGTTATGTGACACCTGTAGAACTCTTTAAAAAGAGTATTATAAGTTTAAAGAAGGGTGATACAGTTGATCCTTTAGAATTAAAGAAGAAACTACAGTCTATTGGCTATAAGAATGCCCAAAGAGTAGATTCACCTTTCTATTATTCTAGAAGAGGTGAAGTACTAGATGTTTATACAATCCAGTATGAACATCCAGTACGTATTGAATTCTTTGATGATGAGATAGAAGAAATCTCTTTTTATGATAAAGACTCACAAAGAAGAACAGAAAGAAAAGAATCTATCGATATTCTTCCAGCTACAGATATGATGTATGAGGATGATGGTTTATCACAAGTAGAAGCTTCTATCAAGGCTTTAAAAGAGAAGACGAAGATCAAAGATGAATTCAAGGATGAACTTGAAGAAACATATGCATTAGATATTGAATCACTCAAAACACATGACTATAGTCCACGTATTTATCAATATTTAAGTTTATTCCCTCAAACTGCCACAATTATAGATTATGCAAGTGATTATACTATTATTGCTGCATCTCTTGCTTCTATTCTTGCTTCTTATAAGACTTATATGGAAGAGAACTACCTCTATTATCATGAACTAGAAGAAATAGGACAGATGATCAGAGGAATTAAGCTTATTAATAACCCTCAGGATATTTTAAAACATCCTGATGTTGATTTAGTACGCTTTAGAGAAAATGATAAACAAATCATGTTTATGACTCAGCCTGTGATGATCTCTATGGCTAATGAAAAAGTCTTTATTAGTCAATTAAAGGACTTACTTACATATAATCGTGTCATGATTGGTGTAGATGAAAAGCGTCAGATAGATATATTAATAAACCTATTTACTGATCATGCCATTCCATTTACTCTCACAAGTGCCACAAATAAGATTTATGATGGGGTTAATCTATTCTTAGGACATTTACCTTGTGGAATGAACTTTGTAGAAGAGAAGACTGTATTACTCACAAGTCAGGAACTCTTTAAAGTACAAGAAACAAAAAAGAAATATATTAAATATAGAGATGCCACTAAAATCTCAGACTATAATGAATTAAAAGTAGGAGACTATGTTGTTCATGATACAAATGGTATTGGACAATATATGGGTATTGAAACATTAGTTGTAGATGGTGTACATAAGGATTATTTACATATTGCCTATAAAGGAAATGATATTCTTTATGTACCGGTAGAACAGTTCCAGTTAATTAGAAAATATTCATCAAGAGATGGTAAACCACCTCATATTCATGCTTTAGGTTCACCTAAATGGGCTAAAGAAAAAGCAAGAGTCAGACAGAAGGTAGATGGTTTAGCTGATGATCTCATTAACTTATATGCAGAAAGAATGAAACAGCCAGGATTTGCGTTTGAACCTGATGGGGATCTTCAATTAGAGTTTGAAAGTGAATTTGGTTATGAACTCACTCCAGACCAGGCGCAGGCTGTAGAAGAAATCAAGAAGGACATGGAAACACCACGTCCTATGGATAGATTATTATGTGGTGATGTAGGCTTTGGTAAAACAGAAGTGGCTTTAAGAGCCTGCTTTAAAGCGGTTGTATCTAAGAAACAATGTGCTTTCCTATGTCCTACTACAATTCTTTCAGCACAACATTATCGTACAATGCAGAAGCGTTTTGAGAAGTTCCCTGTGAATATTGCGTTACTCAATCGTTTCACGACTACTAAAGAAAAGAAACAGATATTAGCTGATTTAAAGGAAGGTAATATTGATTTATTAGTCGGTACACATCGTATTTTATCTAAGGATGTTGAGTTCAAGGATCTAGGATTACTTTGTATCGATGAAGAACAGCGTTTTGGTGTAAGACAGAAAGAGAAGATTAAGAATCTAAGAAAAACAATTGATGTACTCACTTTAACTGCTACACCTATTCCTCGTACATTACAAATGTCCATCATGGGTATTAGAGGACTCTCACAAATAGAAACACCACCATTAAATAGACTCCCTGTACAGACATATGTCTCAGAAAAGAGCTGGGCGTTAATTAAACAGGTTATTGAAAGAGAATTATCACGTAATGGACAGGTTTTCTATTTACACAATAGAACAGAAAACATCTATGAAACAGCCTCTACATTGCAGACACTTTTACCTAATGCCCGCATTGGTGTAGGACATGGTCAAATGGATAAGAATGATCTAGAAGATGTCATGACTGACTTTGTACAAAAGAAATACGATATTCTTGTATGTACAACTATTATTGAGACAGGTATTGATATACCTAATGCGAATACAATTATTATTGAGAATGCGGATAAGTTTGGTTTAGCACAGCTTTATCAGATCAAAGGTAGAGTAGGAAGAAGTGAACGTATTGCATATGCTTATCTTCTTTATACAAAAGATCGTGCGATGACAGAAGAAGCTCAAAAGAGACTTACAGCTATTAAGGAATTCACACAATTAGGTTCTGGTTATAAGATTGCAATGAGAGATTTATCTATTCGTGGCAGCGGTGATATTCTTGGTGGTGAACAGGCAGGATTTATTGATCAAGTCGGTTTTGATATGTATATGAAAATCTTACAGGATGCGATTGAAGAAAAGCAGGGTAAGATTAAAGAGGATGAAACTGTACCATCACGTAATGTCCCTGTAGATGGTTATATTCCTGAAGATTATGTAGAAAGTGATATGGAAAAGTTAGAACTATATCAGCGTGTCTATAAAGCCAATGACTTAGAAACATTGAAACGTGTAGAACATGAACTCACTGACCTTTATGGTGTTCTTCCATCACAGGTACGTAATATTGTAGTCAAGAGAAGATTTGATATCCTTTCACATGATCCACTTATTGATGATGTGAAAGATAGCAGCCAGGGACTAGAAATACGTTTCTCTAAAGTCTTCTTAGAAGATTTAGATGGACAGAAGTTCTTTGCATATGTTAATCATATGTTTAAGAAGCCACAAATGAAATATACTGATGGAATGTTAACTATTGTGAGTGGTATGGAGCCTTATTATGTTTCAGCATCTACGGAGTTCTTAGATTCAGTTTTGAAACAATATTATAAAACACATACTAGTTCTTAATAAAAAAATAATGTAGAATATGAAAAAAAGGGGGGGATAACATCAATGAAAATAATTGATTTATTAAACGAAGATAAAGTAACTTTATCTTTTGAAGTATTTCCACCTAAGACAAGCAGTAAATATGAAAATGTCTTAAAGGCTGCAGAAAAGATTGCATCTTTAAATCCAAGTTTCATGTCTGTGACTTATGGTGCAGGTGGAGGAACAAGTGCACATACTGTTGCGCTTGCGAAAGATATTCATGAGAAATATGGTGTTGAAGTCATGGCTCATTTGACATGTGTTTCTTCTACAAGAGAACATGTAGAGTCCATGGTTGAACAGTTTAAAGAAAATGGTATTGAAAACATCATGGCATTAAGAGGAGATATTCCTAAGGATGGTCAAGTGGGAGAAGACTATCAGTATGCCTGTCAGTTAATCAAGAAACTTAAAGAGAAAGGTGATTTCTGTATTGGGGCAGCATGTTATCCAGAAGGACATGTAGAATCACCTAGCATTAAGGAAGATATCCAGCATCTAAAAGAAAAAGTAGAAGCAGCTGCAGATTTCTTAACAACTCAGATGTTTTTTGACAACAATGTTTTCTATAACTTCTTATATAAGATCAAGGAAGCTGGTATTAATGTACCTGTAGTCGCTGGTATTATGCCTATTACTAATGCGAAACAGGTCAGTCGTGCTGTACAGATGTCAGGTACATCTATTATTCCTTATCATTTCAAGATGATGGTGGATGCATTTGGTGATAATCCTGAAATCATGAAGCAGGCTGGTATTATTTATGCATCTGAACAGATTATTGATTTAATTGCGAATGGTGTAAAACATATTCATGTTTATACAATGAATAAACCAGACATCGCCGAAGGCATCATGAACAATATTTCGGAGATTCTTAAATGATAGAAATCAATCGTAAAGAAGCTTTACGATACTTAGGATACCGTCAATCCATTGAAGGTGATCTTACTGAAATCAATAGTGCACTTGATCATTGTATCGAAGTATTACAGAAAACAGCTGTACCACGTCATATTGTGAAAAGATTACCTCTCACAATAGAGAATCATACAATCACAATTGGTGATATGGTGATACATAGTAAAAACTTAGAGAATAACTTAAAAGGCTGTCATGCAGTTTATCTCTTTGCGGCTACTATAGGTATAGAAGTCGATCGTTTGATTAAACGTAAAGAACTTACTAAGATGAGTGATGCAGTGATCTATCAGGCAGCAGGAGCTGCTATGATAGAAGCTTATTGTGATGAAGTGAATGAAGAACTTAATCAGCAGGCATATAAGAATAATGAATTCTTAAAGCCACGCTTTTCACCTGGTTATGGAGATCTTGCATTAGATCATCAGAAAGATTTTATGCGTATATTACAGATGGATAAGATTGGTATCAGTTTATTAGAAAGTCTCTTAATGGTCCCATCCAAATCAGTGACGGCGATCATTGGTATTACACATCATGCACAGCCTCGTCATACGAAGGATTGTGCCAATTGTCCTGCACAATGTGAATTCAGGAGGGTCAAGTAATGGGATTTAAAGAAAGACTTACAAAAGAATGGTTATTCTGGGATGGTGGTACTGGTTCAGTACTTCAAAGCTGGGGTTTACAAGCGGGTGAACTACCTGAAACATGGAATATCAACCATCCAGAAAAGATTGTTGAATTAAATAAAGGTTATCTAGAAGCAGGATGTGATATTATCAACACCAATACATTTGGTGCCAATAGATTAAAATATCCAGATAATCTAGAAGAAATAGTCACAAAAGCAGTAGAACATGCAAAAAAGGCAAGAGAACTTACAGGGCGCGGGGATGCCCTGATTGCGCTTGATTTAGGTCCTACAGGTAAGCTCTTAGAACCACTAGGAGATTTATCATTTGATGATGCTGTAGATATTTATGCTGAAGTCATTGAATATGGAACTAAAGCGGGTGCTGATGTCATCCTTATTGAAACAATGCAGGATAGCTATGAATTAAAAGCTGCAGTACTAGCCGCTAAGGAACATTCACATTTACCTGTATGTGCGACTGTTGTATTTGATGAAAAAGGTAAGATGTTGACAGGTGGTACACCAGAATCAGTTGTCGCCGTACTTGAAGGGTTACATATTGATGCATTGGGTATTAACTGTTCATTAGGTCCAACACAAATTAAACCTTTTGTAGAAAGAATGATTAAAGTTTCTTCTACACCTATTATTGTGACACCTAATGCTGGTTTACCTCAGACTGATGATGAAGGTCATACATATTATGATATGAATGCAGATGAATTCGCATCAGAGATGAAAGAGATTGCCTCATTGAATGTGCATGTACTAGGAGGATGTTGTGGAACTACACCAGAATATCTCTCAAAAACAATAGAATTAGTGAAAGACCTGCCTATTGAACCACCTGTAAAGAAGAATATCTCTGTTGTGACTTCTTTCTCACAGGCTGTAGAAATAGGTCCTAAACCAGTTATTATTGGGGAACGTATTAACCCAACTGGTAAGAAGAAATTCAAACAGGCCTTACGTGATGGAGATATTAACTATATCTTATCTGAAGGTTTAAAACAGGAAGATGCAGGGGCACATATTCTAGATGTCAATGTAGGTCTACCAGAAATTGATGAACCTAAGATGATGGTAGAAGTCATGAAGAAGTTGCAGTCTGTCATTGCATTGCCATTACAGATTGATACATCAGATCCAATCGCCTTAGAAGCAGCCTTAAGACACTATAACGGTAAGGCTATGATTAACTCAGTTAATGGTAAACAGGAATCCATGGATGCTGTATTCCCATTAGTAAAGAGATATGGTGGTGTGGTTGTAGGACTTGCCTTAGATGAAGAAGGTATTCCAGATAATGCGACAGATCGTATTCGTATTGCGAAGAAGATCTATAAAGAAGCAAGTAAATATGGTATTGAACCTAAGGATATCGTAATCGATGGACTTGCTATGACTATTTCATCAGATCCTACTTCTGCCATTGCGACATTAGAAACATTACGTATTATTAGAGATGAATTACATGGACATTCTATTCTAGGTGTTTCTAATATCTCTTTTGGTCTTCCACAAAGACCAATCATTAATGCGAACTTCTTTACTATGGCAATGCAGTCAGGACTCAGCTGTGCAATCATCAATCCTTCATCAGAAGCAATGATGAAATCATATCGTGCCTATCTTGCCTTAAGTGGGCTTGATACAAACTTTACAGAATATATTAGCGCCTATGGTAATAGTGCACCAGCTCCTGTAAAGAGTGAAGCGGTTGATATGTCTTTATATGAAAGTATTAAGCGTGGTATGAGTGAAAATGCAGGTAAAGCCACTCAAAAACAGCTTGAAACTAAAGAAGGACTAGAAATTATTAATGAAGAATTGATTCCTGCCCTTGATGAGGTAGGGAAAGGATTTGAAAAAGGCACTATCTTCTTACCTCAGTTATTAATGAGTGCTGAAGCAGCTAAGGCTGCATTTGCAGTCATTAAAGACTCTATGGCAGGTAAACCAAGAGAAATGAAAGGAAAAATCATCATTGCGACAGTCAAAGGTGATATTCATGATATTGGAAAGAATATCGTGAAGGTTATGTTAGAAAACTATGGCTATGATGTCATTGATCTTGGTAAAGATGTACCACCTGAACTCATTGTAGATACTGCAATAAAAGAAGATGTAAAATTAGTAGGACTCAGTGCTTTAATGACAACAACAGTAGTGAGTATGGAAGATACTATTAAATTGTTGAAGGAAAAGAAGCCTGATACACTTACAGTTGTAGGTGGAGCCGTTATGACTCAGGAATATGCAGATCGTATCGGTGCAGATTGTTATGCGAAAGACGCAATGGAAACAGTGCGTTTTGCGGATAAAGTATTTGGAGGAGAATAGGAATGAAAAGAATATTTACAGTATTAACTTCTATCGCTTTAACATTTGCGTTATCATTCTCAGCAGCTTTTGCGAATGATGATGCATTTCTTAAATCACAGAACTATTTAAAAACTATCGCATTAGATAGCCCTGATGCAGTTATTGCGTATGAAGCTACAGGTATGGAAGCTGATTATAAGGCTGATGCTTTATTAAATAACTTCAAGGAAACAGATTATATTACTGCTTCTTATGGTGATTTAGCTAAGTCTATTATCGCAATTTCTTTATTAGGTGAAAATCCAAAAGATTTCAATAAGACTAACTTAGTAGAAATCTTAGAAAATAGAGTACAGGAAGATGGTACTCTTACAAATGATGTAAATGGTGGATGTGGGGCTACTATTTGGACATTAATGGCTTTAGAAACAGTAAACTCACCTAAGGTAAAAGCTGTTGCAGATAAGTTATCAACTATGGCTATGGACAATGGTGCTTACTGGTATGAATATCAGGGAAAGAATGCAGATCTAGATACAACTGGATGGGCTATGGAAGCATTAAGTGTTGCAGGACGTTCTACTTATGATGCAGCTATCTCAAAAGCATATACTTTTGTACAGTCTAAGTTAAATAGTACAGATGGTTATTATGATAACTGGGGTGGAAATGCAGATACTCAGTCTTGCGTATTAGAAGGATTATCTGTTGCAGGTTATACATTAGATACAAATGCGTATAATTATCTTCTTTCTTATCAGAATGGAGATGGTACATTCAATGCATTAAACTATAGTACAGGTCAGTTAGAGCCTAACGCTTATGCATCAGTAGAAGGTGCAAGAGCACTTGGTGTGATCAATAACGGAAGTTTTGTATTAATGGCTAGAAGAGACTATACAAAGACTACTACACCAGTAGTGACTGAACCTGAAACACCTACAAAACCTAGTACACCTACTACACCTGGTACAACTACACCAGCTGTAAAGCCAGAAACAACTACAACTGAACCAAAGAAGGAAACAGTAAAAGTAGTTAATACAGGTGATAACACAAATGTGATGGCATATGTAGTGGCAGCTATCGCAGCTGTTGGTGTGATCGTATTAGTTATTAAAAGTAAAAAGAAATAATGAAGAAATTCACAACTAAACAATTAGCGATTGCCTTTGTCGCAATCGCTTTTGTCTTTATATTTGGCTTTACAGCTTATCGTGGTATAACTGGACAATTCCAGTCTCAGCCTACTATTAGTAAGGCAGTAAAAAGTAACATAAAAAAGAAAGATATTTCTAAAAAAGAAGAGACAAAACAAATAGAGTCACAAGAAGAATCAAAGAAGACTGATACAAAATCATCTGATTCTTCTAGTAAACAAGAGACAAAGAAGATAGAAACAAATAATTCTTCTAGTAAACAAGAAACCTCTGCGCCTCAACAGGTAGAACCACCTAAACAGGAAACACCTATAAAACAAACAGTTTCAGTACAGGTGATTGGAGTAAATAGCACAATGATGCAGGGGAATATAGAAGTGAATAGTTCTTCTACAGCTTATAGTGTATTAAGAGAACTTGCGAAACAGAATGGTAAGAGTATCTCTACAAAAGGGTTTGGTTCTACTGTTTATGTATCAGGTATAGATGGATTAAAGGAATTTGATCATGGACCAAGTTCTGGATGGATGTATAAGGTGAATGGTACACCACCAAATATTGGGGCAGGAGCTTATAGGTTAAAAGCAGGAGATCAAGTCATCTGGTATTATGTCAACATTGAACAATAAGACAAGAGAAATATGTTTGATAGGTATTCTCTCTGCAGTCAATATTGCCTCTAGAGTAGCCTTACAGGCACTTCCTAACTTTAAACCTGTTACATCTATCATTATTATATCTGTACTCTTATTTGGCTTATCATTTGGAATTAAACTCACAGTAGTAACAACTATTGCATCCAATATGATTCTAGGTATGGGGACATGGACAATCTTTCAGATTCTCTCATGGGTAGTCATCTGTTTATTCACTCAATGTATCAGTGACTTCTATAAGAAAATAAATAAAGAACCCCCATTACTTCTTATGGCTCTTTATGCCTTTTTAATGGGTTATGTCTTTGGTTTTGTTGTCTCACTCGAACAATTAATTATTGGTGGTCCTGTCTGGTTTGGTATCTATTATGCCCAGGGGCTCTTATTTGATACATTCCATGCAGTAGGTGATTTTGTCTTTTATTTACTTTGTGCACCTATACTTATGCGTTTATTTAAACAGGAAATGTCTCAATATACAAAAGACTATTACAAGTGATTCGGTTGCGAATCACTTTTTTGTCATGTAATAAATATATTGTCAATATCTGAAAGATACATTTTACATATGATATAGAAAGTCTATAATCACAAGTGGATGGAGGTTAAAACTATGACACCATTATTTCCACGTGTTCAAGAAGTAGAGAACATATTTCACAAAATACTCGCAAGTAAAGAAGCTTGTGCAAGACTAAGAGAAACATTCAATTCAAGTCTAGAAGACTTTCAGGGATCAGAAGAATTAAACAATGAGACCTTTTCAAAAGTCGTTCTAGATAGTTATTCAAATCAGGATATTAGTGCATTATTACTCGCTATATGTGGTAAATCTATGTTTGATTTATTACGTGATGCATATTTGATTCCTCAAACATTTCATGGCAAAGCAGGAGAAAATCCAGTGCTACTTACATCACCTTCTGGAGACCTGCTAGAAGGAAAGGATGTCTCACACCATACGATGAGACGATTTAAAAGTATCCTTTCACAACATCAGCCTGTTCCCCGTTCCCTTGTTTATCTGGCTGATGGCTATGATATAGAACGTTATTATAAACATGACGGTTCAGTAGACCAGAGAAAGACAGATGCAGTCAGAGGCATCTTACTTCTTTATGCACTTCCTGATACTAAGAAGCTTCATCTAACAACTGCGCAGGTTTATGCAATCATCTGGGATACATTCTTAAGTATTCAAAAAGAAGCACCTCTTGCTCGTGTCTATTATGGACAGGAAACAGGAGAGAAGAATGATAAAGACTATGATGAAATTGCGATATTGCTTCCTACACATTTGTTTAGAAGACAGATGGTTGAACATATGGAAATTATTGATGGATTAGTTCTATCTTGTAGAGAAAAAATGATGGCTGAAGCCGGTAATGATAGTTTGGAGTTGTAATTATGCCTAGAATCGGATTACGTATTATTAAAACAAGTATTGCTGTCTTCATCATCATGGTATTATTCACTCTCTTTGGTGTACAGAGATCACCTTTCTATGTCCTTATAACCACAATTATCTGTATTCAGCCAGATAAAGAGAATGAAAAGAACCAGGCACTTGTAAGAGCCCTCGGCACACTTATAGGGGCAATTACAGGAGCTATTGTCATGTTTTTACAGCCTTTCATCCATATTGATCTCGCATGGGATTTATTTAATGCATTATTTATTATGTTGACTATTTATTTGACAGTCTTATTTAAAGTACAGCATATGGCATTTATGGCCTGTGTGGCTTATTTAAGTGTTGCAGTGATTCCCCATGCTGGTATTTCACCTTACGCATTCTTATTCTATCGTGTCTTAGATACATGTATTGGTGTTGGTGTGGGTTATCTTGTCTGTACATTACATCTACCAGTTAAAAGAAGAAATGATGTTCTCTTTGTAGCTGAACTTGATGATATGGAACAAACAGCACACCAGCAGTTAAATGACTTCAATAAGACTCAATTGAATAAAATAGTAGATGATGGTGCCCTGTTTACAATCATCACAAAAAGAACACCTGCATCCATGCAGGCAGAAATTGAACATCTTAAATTGCATCTCCCAGTGATCGCATTAGATGGCGCAATTTTGTATGACGTACCAAAAAATGAATTACTTTGTACCTATCCATTATCACAAACATTAGGTACAAAGATCACTCAATTATTAGATGATAAACATCTTAATTACTTTTATCACGTTCTCAAAGACGATGTATTATTGACATATTATAATAGTTTTGACCAGTCCGAACAAATGGACTATTATGATATGATGCGTCAATCCCCTTATCGTAATTACATCTTTGGTATGCCTACACACTCATATCAACCTCTTTATATAAGTATTCTTAATACAAAAGAGATTATCTATGATATTATAGATGACCTGATAGATTTAGGATTACATAAACAATTGCGTTATTTTGTAGAAGAAGATTATTTTGAAGGCATGTGCTTACTTAAGATTCTTTCTTATGACGCTACTCCAGAAAACATGCTGGAAAGATTAAAAGAAAAATTAGATATAAAAGAAAGTATTGTATATGGTTCATCTGATGCTATATGTGACGTTATTGTACCTGATAATGATTTCAATAGTATCGTAAAAAGTATTCATAACGAATATGAAGGAATTCAAATGAAAAGAAGACAGCCACAATAAGCTGCCTTCTTTTCGTTATGGGGGAGTCTCAATGTATATTCAATTCATGATCAAGATCATGGATTTTTTTATTTGTATACTTATTTGCAACTCCCATGATTAAAGTACTTAGTAATACTGCAATAATAGTTAGAATAATATAGATCATAAGAATCACCTCTTTCATGCTTATAATATACATGTAAGTTGTGTAATTCGTATGTATTCTCTATGTATTTATTATGTTTTTTTACAATCCTTCCAACATATCATCAAATGTGATACCTAGAGAAAATCCAAAATGGAAATAATCATCCAAAGCATCCTGTAACTTAATAGGACTATAACCATTTCTTAAATCTAGAATATCCTGATTGACTTTAAAGAGTAAATCAACAGAACTGCTCTTTTCAGGCATTTCTTCATGATTCTTGATTTCATCAATCTGTAAGTCATACGCAGTACTCATTAATAAGCGCATACCTTCAATATAAGTGTCTAAAAGAGCATTTTGATCAACCTGAGTATCTTTATCCCAGAATGTATAAACATGTCCTAATTCTCCTGTATTATATACCTGTCTCTTATACACATCTCCGAGCCCACGAGACCTCTCTACATCT
>ENA-OZYV01000369-OZYV01000369.1-human-gut-metagenome-genome-assembly--contig:-NODE-369-length-14001-cov-5.755916_pt1 | contig 14001 bp, 10 predicted proteins | sample MGYA00243638_ERZ654133 | MGnify/ENA primary metagenome ERZ654133 (study PRJEB26926, sample SAMN06165116) | human gut metagenome | biome: ENVO:00009003; feature: ENVO:2100002; material: ENVO:00002003...
GCAGCGTCAGATGTGTATAAGAGACAGACAATATTCATTATTGGAGGAAAAATTATGGGAAAATTAATCGACCTGAAGAAAGTCGCCGCTGTGCTGCTGACTTCGGTAACACTCATGTCGGCTGCGGCGGCACTGCCTGCTGTGGACGAAACGCCGCTTCTTTCGCAGACGGCGATAACTGTTGAGGCGGCAAGCGTCGGAAAAGTCACAGGGCTTACTTCAAAAACACTTAGCAACAGCGAGATAAAGCTTAGCTGGAAAAAGGTCAGCGGAGCTTCGGGATACTCAGTTTGTATGAGAAAAAACGGTAAATATCCGCAGATCGCAGACGTAAAAAGTGGCTCGACCCTCACATACACTGTAAAAAATCTGCCAAATGCTACCCGTGAAAACTTCAAGGTAAGAGCCTACAAGACCGTGAAAGGAAAAAAGGTATACGGCGCATATTCAGACAACTGGAACACCGCCACGAACCCACAGCCTGCAAAGGGTCTTAAAGTATCAAGCGTTTCCTATAACAGCGTAAAGCTTTCATGGACAAAGATAGGATGCACAAATTACAGAGTATTTCAGCTTAAAAATGGTCAGTGGAAAGAGATCGCAAAGACCACAGGCACAAGCTACACTGTAAAAAATCTCAGCCAGAAGACCACATACAAGTTCAAGATAAGAGCCTGCAAGACAGACGACAAGAAAGCTAACCACTACGGAAAATATTCTGCAGAGGTATCGGCTACCACATCTAAAGCTCCTGCTGTTTTGACCCCAGTTTCACAGCATGGTCAGCTTTCTGTAAAGGGTGCGAATATTGTTGACAAGAACGGCAAGGTATTCAAGATAAAGGGTATGTCAACTCACGGCATCATGTGGGAAGATTTCTCCGATATCCTTACAAAGGACTCTCTTAAAGTGCTGAGAGATGACTGGAAGGTCAACACTATAAGAATTGCAATGTACACAGAAGAATGGGGTGGCTACTGCACCGAGAACGGCAAGTATCAGGCACAGGCAAAGCAGAAAGTCAAGACAGGCGTTGAGAACGCAAAGTCTCTTGGAATGTATGCTATAATCGACTGGCACGTTCTCAATGACCAAAACCCTAACAACCACAAAAATGAAGCTATCAAGTTCTTCACAGAAATGGCTAAGACCTATAAGAACTACAATAACGTTATTTACGAGATCTGCAACGAGCCTAACGGCGGTGTAACATGGACAGGCGGCATAAAAAGTTACTGCCAGAGCGTTGTAAGCACTATCAGAAAATACGACAGTGACGCTATCATAATTTGCGGTACAGGCACATGGAGTCAGGACATAGATCAGGTGCTTGGCAACAAACTTTCAGACAAAAACTGCGTTTATGCTCTTCACTTCTATGCAAACACTCACACTGATTGGCTGAGAAACAGACTTAAGAACTGCTACAACAAGGGACTTCCTGTTCTTGTATCTGAGTTCGGAACTTGCGACGCAAGTGGAAACGGCGGATATAACTCAACAGAAAGCACAAAATGGCTCAAGCTTCTCGACTCACTAAAAGTAGGCTACGTAAACTGGTCAGCCTGCGGAAAGAGCGAAACGGCTTCCGCATTCGTTAGCGGTACGAACCTCAAAGCTATAAAGAGCGGCACTTCACAGCTCACAGCAAGCGGCAAGTTCATTCGTGATTGGTACAGAAACCACTGATAACACAAAAGACCTCTCTTGGTGGGAGGTCTTTTTTTGCACAGAAACTAACGATAAGCGGGCGACCCAAGGTCGCCTTTACACTATAAAAACAAAGCCGAGGGGCATTTACCTCTCGGCTATTGTTATTTTATATCATATCACAAAGAACAGTGCCGTTCTTATAACGGCTGTAAAAAGCATAGCATAGAACGATGTGCCAAGCAAAAGTTGATTTGCCCAGAATATATCGTTAGGCTCGCATGGCTTTAGATTTCTGCCTATAACAGGCTTTCTTACAAGCTGTCCGCCGTAATACTCATCACTGCCAAGCTGGATACCCAATGCACCTGCACACACCGACTGAGTTTGCGCTGAATTAGGACTAGGGGATTTTCTTCTGTCTTTTTTGTATACCTGAGAAGCGTTCTTGCTGTCAAGGTGAAGATAAGAAACGTTCATTTTCATAAGCAGGGCGGCTATTCTTGCAGGTATAAAGCTGAGAACGTCGTCGAGCTTTGCAGGGAATTTGCCGAAGTTTATGTATGTGTCTGTTTTATAGCCCACTGTGTTGTCGATAATATTCACTGTTCTGTAGAGTATTCCGCCCAGACCACCGAATATCGCAGACCAGAATATAGGTGCGACCGCCCAATCTGTGGTGTTCTCTGCAACCGACTCCACCGTACTTTTTATAACAGCGTCAATGTTCATATCGTCGGTGTCACGGAAGGTCACTTTTTTCACCTTGCGCTGTGCCGAAGAAAGATTGCCTGCCCTTGCAGCACGCATCACTCCCCCTGCCGCAGTTTTAAGGGACTTTACAGAAAGTGCTGACCAGCACATTATGCCCTCGAGGAAAATGCCAAGTGCGGCATTTAGCTTATAGCCCACGAATAGAAGAAGCAATGCCACAGCGGCAACTATAAGAAGCACTATCACAGTCATCATAAGACCTGCCATGCGCTGTGCTTCGGGAGTGTTTTTATAGCTGTTTCTGAAAGACTTATCAAGCTTTGCCACAAGCTTTTTTATAAAATACTGAGGATAGACCACTACTTCAGGGTCGCCAAGGAGCATATCCAGCGCAAAGCCAAGGGCAAGCGCCGCCAGTGAATTTATCAACATATATACATATCCTTTCTTCAGGCAATAATTACTTATGATAATTATATCACAACATTTTCTGATTTTCAATACCTTTATGCTCTGATTTTAAGGGATAAGGCACAAAAAAGGGCGGTCAGAGCCGCCCGAACAAAAGTCTTTCAAAAAATCAGAAACTAAGGTGCGAACACTGTTTGCCCCTACACCGAATAGATATATCCATAAGCTTTTGTGATAACTATATTATTTGCATATCTCCGAAAGCTTTTCAAGCATAAGCTCCATTTCCTCGTCTGTGCCGATAGTAATTCTCAGGAAGTTATCTATTCTCGGCTTGTTGAAATATCTTACGAAGATACCATTTTCACGGAGGTATGTGAAGATCTCCTTTGCAGAGAGCTTTTCATGCTGTGCAAAGAGAAAATTCGTTTCGCTGTCAAGGACGTTGAAGCCCATTTCACGCATTTTTTCCGCTGTTCTATCCCTTGTTGCCTTGACCTTTTCAACTGTCGCCTTTAAATAATCCTCGTCAGAAAGGCTTGCAACGGCAGTTTCTATGGCTATCTGGTCGAGAGGATAGGAATTGTATGAGTCCTTAACAGCCTGCATATAGCTGATAAGCTCGGCACTTGCGAACGCCATGCCCACTCTCATGCCTGCAAGAGAACGTGACTTTGAGAACGTCTGCGTTACAACGAGATTATCGTACTCTTTCACAAGCTCCACGCAGGAATACCTGCCGAAATCCACATATGCCTCATCGATTATAACAATGCTGTCCTGATTGTTTTCAAGAAGTTCTCTTATAAATTTCTCACCCACACCAAGGCTTGTCGGAGCATTAGGGTTTGGTATAACAACGCCGCCGTTAGGCTCTTTGAAGTCCTCGATATTTATTACAAAATCATCGTCAACGCTCTTAGTCTTGTATGGTATCTTCAAAAGCTCACACCACACAGGATAGAAAGAGTAAGTTATATCAGGATAAAGTATAGGCTTATCAGAGTTGAAAAACGCTCTGAAAGCTGTGGCAAGCACATCGTCTGAGCCGTTTCCGCAGAAAACATTTTCGCTTTTAAGCCCAACACGCTCCGCAAGCGCTGCCCTAAGAGCAGAAGCGTCAGCACTAGGGTATTTTCTAAGCTCTGCAATAGTTTTTCCCTCCAATATCGCCTTTACCTTTGGTGACGGCGGATAAGGGTTTTCATTTGCATTGAGCTTTATTATCTTATCGTTTTTAGGCTGTTCCCCTGCAACGTATGGCTCTATATTTATAAGGTTTTTTCTCCAAAGCTTTTCGCTCATTTTACATTATCCTCTCTATATTTTATCATAGTAAAGCATTAATATAAAATATTATAGCACATACCGCTTATGTTGTCAAATAAAAGCCGCCTAGTTTTCAAAGTTAGCCTGTATAGACTGCAAAACGCCGTCATAGTAATATGCGTTCACGCTCATGGAATCGCTTTCCCAATCAAGAAACTGATCTTTGCCGTTTCTGTCGCTGACCTCAGGTGTGCCGAGAATCGCAGCCATCTCCTCAGGAGTTGAATTTTTTGTTATACCGAATATTGAGCAGTCGCTTTCGGTGGTGAAACTCATTCTTATCTTATGGAGGGTATGATCGCTGTTGAGCCAGAAGTCGAAGATGATGATATTATCCACAGTCGAGCTTGTTTTTCCGTAGCAAAGAGCAGAATCGTATTCATCGTCAGGGGTATCCACCATTTCTGCTCTTACATCATCAATAAGCTCAGTGCCTGTGAAAACGTGGTCTATGCCCTTATAGCTTACGCTTATATCCTTAGGCAGAGCAGCGTCTGAAGTAAGGTCAAGGGTCTTGAGGTCATCATATACCTTTACTCTGTTCTCATCAGTGTTTACAATGCTCTCGCCCGGTGTTGTTATGCCTGTATACTCAGATGTGAAAACAGCCTCTCCGTCTTTTTCGTGTATTTCTTCCTGCGGATAGTTTTTGCTGTAGTATGTGAAATCGGAAACCGAGAAGTAATCAAGCACTACGTCATACTCTTCGTAATTACTATATGTTTCCACCACGCCGAGTGAAATTGTATAGTCAACGTTCTCCCAATACATTTTATAGCTTTTGTAATTGTCCATGCCGTCATATTCGCTGTTCATATAAATGCTTGTAGGGCAGCCCATTTTGTCGATTATTTTATCAAGATCTTCTTTATTGCTGTAGTTGCCGTAGCTTTCATACTCCCAGTCGGAGGTATCCACAGCCTCTTCTAAAGGTATGGTAATGCTCCAGCTGTTTTCCTTGAGAATGTCAGCCACACTTGCGTCACGGTCAAATGGGTTTGCACCGGTAAGGTCGTAGTTTGTTTGGCTCTCATCTGATGAAACGAAGGTTATCTCAACGTCACTGTTTTCACCTATCATTTTATCAACGCTCATAATATCACTAGATCTGCCAATATCGTCGCCGTACATTTTCATATTGGCATTGCCGCCGTCTATGGCACTAAGGTCAACAGGCACTGATATTTTGCTGCCGAAAATATCCTGCGGCAAAGTATCTGACGGCGTACCGCCATTAAATCCGTCTATCCAATATAGATTGTTGTCTTTGTTATCGTTAGCGGTATCAGACACGTCTTCATCGCCCTTTGAAGCTGTGCTGTCATTTTGTGAAGAAGCAACAACAATATCATTATTATCATCGTCATCACTATTATTTGAACTAAGCATTACCGCCGCTGTGATACCTCCGCCCACAACTGCCACTGCACAAACGCCTGCTATAACCTTTGCTTTTACTGTTGAAAACATTCCTTTTCCTCCCGATATAGTTTTTGTTGATGTTACGCTATCGGGAACTGCATTAGCGGCTGAGGCTGAGCCTGTGAAAACGGTAAGTTTCGGAAGAACGGTGTTTGAAGCCTCTTTATTAAGAAGCTTTGAAAGAATAAATACAGGCACGACAGCATGAAGTCTGTCGTTGTTGTTTTCCTCGTATATAAGCACCGCCTCCTTTATCTTTTTTCTTGCGGCACTAAGGCGAGAAGTTACTGTACCTGTGGTGCAGTTCATTACCTCTGCTATCTCAGGCACTGTGAGCATATCGAAATAATACAGTATCACCGAACGCCTTTGCTCTTCTGTGAGAACAGTGTCGATAATATCCATTATTATCTTTCTTTTAGCGTCATTGCTCACATATTCCTCCGGGATAAGCCCCTCGTCAGGGATTTCCTCTATTATCTCCTCTGAGTTGTCCTCAGGGGCGGAATTGTTTCTAAAGTGCATTTTGCAGAGATTTATCCCTATCCTGTTTACCCATGCTGGAAAATTCTCAGGCTGTGCAAGAGTGCCAAGCTTTTGAAGGGCTGTAAGATAAGTTTCCTGAGTGATATCCTCTGCAAGCTGTGGGTCGCCAAGAAGCTTCAGACAGCTAAAATACACTGTTCTGCCCGTTTCTTCATAAAGCGCACCGAACGCCGCCTTGTTTCCCTGTGCCGCCTGCAATACAAGCTTTTTGATATCATCTTTTTCCATGTTTTTGACCTGCTCTTTCTTTCCGAATTGCCGTTTTCTCGTCCGCTGTTTTATCAGTCCCGACATTAGTTAGATGCAAAACGCAGACGATTTGTTGAGCAAATTCCAAATTTTCATATATAATTTACTTATGGTTAATATTTATCATTATAATATTGCCGAAATAATTATATCACATAGCAAAATGCCTGTCAACGAGCAAAAAAAATATCCCCCACAAATGTGAGGGATAGGTTTTTCAGAACATACCTGCAAGATACATTCTGCTTTCATAAAGCTTTTTTGAATTTGTATCGAAGGCAAAATGATATCTGTAGAGAGGTGTAAGCCCTGCGGCATTTTTCTCACCTGCAACATATGCAACGAAAACATCAGGGTCAGTGTCACTGTTCACACAGTATGTTCCGTCCATTGACATATCGCCCTGTGAGTAAACATAGGAAAGATAGTTTCCTGAAATGCTGTTCTCGCCCTTTGAGATGCCCTGAGAAGCAAGCATATCCTGCACTGATTGTGCTGAATAATCATCTATGTTGTCATATATCTCATCGAGCTTCTTTGTGCTTGTGACATCATAGCAAAACCTTGTTGGCATACCGGTCGGTATCCAAGCAGGAGTGTAAATATCGTTTGACATAGGCGTTTCCTCTGCCCATACCACATAGCTGTCTGCAAGAGATACTTGTCCGTCAGGGTTCGTGAGATTTGCAACATATACCGTTATCTCATCTCCCTGCGGCTCGACCTTTGGTATAAGGGTCATGTAATAGCTATCCCACCATTCACCACCGAAATAGTTGTCAGCACCTACACGATAATTGAGCATTTCGCCCTTTTTATCCTCATAGTGACCACCGTCGCAGTATACAAAGCTGTACTCGTCAGCATATTTTGCATAGAAATCAGACGTTTTTATATATCCGCCCACCTGCATGATGTCACCGTTAAGCTGAACAAGACCTGACGAAAGATCAGCATTTTTTATCTCATCAGAAACAGTGTAAACAGCCATTTCAAGCTCGCTGTTTGAATTTGTACCGCTTGCATCATCGTCAGTAACATTATCTTTATTATCAGTATTTTCATCAAGTTCGTTTAGCTTGTCCTCTATCTCCTGCTCGTTCACTTCCCTCTGTGCATCTGTCTGAACGACTGTGTTTGGCTTATCAGCATCTGCTGTCTTATCTCTGTTTGCAAGCACTACCGCTGTGATACCTCCGCCAACTACTGCCAATGCGACTACTCCTGCTATTACCTTTGCTTTTACTGTTGAAAACATACCTTTTCCTCCCGATTTACTTATTGTAGTATTTTTATCGGGAACAATATCCTCGGCGGCTGCCGTGTTGCTGAAAACGGATAATTCAGGCAGCTTCAAATGCTGACATTCCTGCATAAATATCTTTGACAGAACAGGTATAGGCATAACAGCATGAAGCCTGTCATTGTTTTTCTTTTCGTAAATAAGCACCGCCTCCCTTATCTTCTTTCTTGCAGCGCTAAGACGGGAAGTGACAGTGCCAACAGAACATTCCATTATCTCTGCTATCTCAGCCACGCTCATCATATCAAAATAGAAAAGTATTATTGTCTGACGCTGTTCGTCAGTGAGAGCGGTGTCGATAATGTTCATTATTATCCTGCGTTTTTCTTCGCTGTCGGCATAATCGTCAGGGATAAGCTCACTGTCGGGCGTATCGTCGATTATCTTTTCCGACTCCTCCTCCGCAGTGCGAGGATTTTTCCTGAAATACATTTTGCAGTTGTTTATCGCAATGCGGTTTACCCATGCTGAGAAATTCTCAGGCTCTTTAAGGCTGTCAAGCTTTTCAAGAGCTTTCATGAAAGTGTCCTGAGTTATATCCTCCGCCTGCTGAGCATTTCCAAGAAGCTTCAGGCAGTTAAAATATACCGACCTGCCCGTTTCTTCGTAAAGCTCGCCGAAAGCTGCTCTGTCACCCTGTCCTGCCTGCAAAACAAGACGTCTTATCTTTTCCTTTTCCATTTTTTCTACCAAGCTTTCTTTTTATTATCGAACAAAAATATCCGTTTTCAGCACTCGGTTATTGTTCCGACATCACTTAGATGTTTGCTGAAAACGGAATATTGAGCAAATATAAAACTTAATATATTGTTTACAAAATATTAATCAACATATTCTCTGACTCTGAGATGTATACCCACGCTGTCAGCAACCGCTTGAGATTTTTTTATCTCCTCTTCGCCGATTATATCAACCACAGTGAGCATTACCTCAGGCACGAACTCTTTCACTCTTTTTGCAAAAGAGAGCATTTCTTCAAAGCAGTTCACGCCCTTGAATGACGGTCTTGTTATCTCGTCATAAGCCTTTGCGTCAGAAGCGTTAAGGCTTATTGAGATTATATCAACAAGTCCCTTGAACTCAGCAGGAGTTTCACGCTTGTTGATAAGGTCGCTAAGACCATTTGTGTTGATCCTTATAGGTGTCTTTGTAACAGACTTTATATACTTTGCAGTTTCTTTGAGTATTTCAAGCTCACAGGTAGGCTCACCATAGCCGCAGAAAATAATTTCCTTGTAGCTGTCAAGGTCACGCTTTTTGATGTTGTCTATTACCTCTTCGGCAGTAGGCTGATGTTCAAGCCACAGTGGGTCAGAGCCATAAGCACCGTCGCCGTTGTGACGAATACAGAATGTGCAGTTGCATGGACACTTGTTTGTGATGTTGAGATAAAGCTTATCGCCTATCTCATAAGAAATATTCATAGCTTTTATCATTATAATTACCTCTTTTTTGTAATATATCAAAGTATCAGAGCAGACAGGCGACCAAAGGTCGCCCCTACAGAGAAATCATCGCCGCAGGCGATACCTTAATTCCTCATTCCTCACTCCTAACTCCTCACTAATATCTATTCTCTTATCTGTCCTTTTCCAGAGATAAGATACTTTGTGGTGGTCATTTCTCTAAGACCCATAGGACCTCTTGCATGAAGCTTCTGAGTGGAAATTCCTATCTCAGCACCAAGACCGAACATTCCGCCGTCTGTAAATCTTGTTGAGCAGTTTACATATACTGCCGCTGAATCAACACGCTTTTGAAATTCCTGTGCGGCAAAAAGGCTTTCCGTAACGATACACTCAGAATGTCCTGTAGAAAATCTGTCGATATGTTCAAGGGCTTCCGCCATGTCATCAACGACCTTGATAGAGATTATATAGTCAAGAAACTCTGTTGCATAATCGTCATCATCAGCAGGAGTAACGTTTTCAGGACCAAGTATCTGCCTTGTAAGCTCACAGCCTCTTATCTCAACGTGGTGCTTGTCAAGTCTTTCTTTAAGCTTCGGGAGAAAATCCTCTGCGATATCCCTGTGAACAAGACAGCTTTCAACTGCGTTGCATACAGACGGACGTGAGGTCTTGCCGTTATCAACAATGTTCACAGCCATTTTTATATCCGCACTTGCGTCAACATAAACGTGACAGTTTCCTGTGCCGGTCTCGATAACAGGCACAGTGGCAGACTGTACAACAGCCTTTATAAGCTGTGCGCCTCCCCTTGGGATAAGGACATCAAAATAATCATTAGCTTTCATCATATCAAGAGCGATGCCTCTGTCAGTATCCTCCACAAGCTGAATGATATCAGGGCTGAAGCCTGCCCTTTCAACAGCCTTTCTCATTAGGTCGGCAAGCATTTTGTTTGAGTTTATTGCTTCCTTTCCGCCCCTGAGTATAACAGCGTTTCCACTTTTAAGGCAAAGTATAGCGCCGTCTACAGTAACGTTAGGTCTGGCTTCAAAAATAATGCCTATAACGCCCATTGGCACTCTGACTTTCTCGATCTTCATGCCGTTAGGTCTTGTTGAGCCTGAAACTACCTCGCCCACAGGGTCGTCAAGCTGTGCAAGCTCCTCGCAAGCCTTTGCCATGCCCTCGATACGGCTGTCATTAAGTGCAAGTCTGTCAAGCATAGCCTCAGACATTTTCCTCATTCTGCCGTTTTCAAGGTCAACCTTGTTTGCTTCGATAATATCGTCCTTGCAAACTCTCAGGATATGTGCGATCTCAAGAAGTGCGTCATTTTTCTGTGTTGTTGAAGCGAAGGCGATATCCTTTTTGCAAGCTTTTGCTTTCTGTCCCAAAGTATCGATGTAACTCATTTTTACTATACCTCCCCGTTAGCTGTAAAAAGTGTTCCTATAGGTTTATTTTCAAATACCTTATACAAATGTCTTGGATCTCTGCCATTCATGATGATAAGATCTATTCCGCCATTTTTGCATATCTCAGCGGCTTTTATCTTTGTCGCCATTCCGCCTGTGCCAAGTGAAGAACCTGCACCCCCTGCAATAGCCTTTATCTCCTCTGTTATCTCAGGCACAACAGGGATAAGCTCAGCGTCGTCATACTTATGAGGGTCTTTGTCAAAAAGTCCCTCGATATCAGACATTATTATAAGCAGATCTGCATTAGCGAGCACCGCAACATTTGCCGCAAGAGAATCGTTCTCGCCCATTTCAAGCTCCAGCTCATCAATAGACACCGTATCGTTCTCATTCACAATAGGGATAGAACCAAGCTCTATGATGCGGTTAAGGGCGTTCTGCACATTTATGCGTCTGTCTTCCAGAAGAATATACTTTGTAAGCAGAAGCTGAGCCACATTAAGGCTGTATTCAGAGAAAAGATTATCGTAAAGATACATAAGCTCACACTGACCCACCGCCGCACAAGCCTGTCTTGTGGGAGTGTCCTTTGGTCTTTCCTTTATGCCCAGCTTTGCTCTGCCAAGACCCACCGCACCGCTTGATACAAGGATTATCTCATGTCCTGCATTTTGCAGATCGGCAAGAGTTTTAACGAGCTGTTCCACACGGCGTATATTAAGAAGCCCCGTGCTGTGAGTAAGAGTAGAAGTTCCTACCTTTACCACAACTCTTTTCTTTTTTGTCATATCTATCATTTTCATCATGTCCTTATTGTTATTTTCCGTTGACAACATTCTGTGGCGTACCCTCTATCCACATTTTCAAGTTCTGCGCAACAGTTTCAAGAAGCCTTTCTCTCGTCTGCTTTGGCGCCCACGCTATATGTGGGGTAACAGTGCAGTTCTTTGCGTTTCTGAGAGGACAATCCTCACGCATCGGTTCATTCGTGAGCACATCTATGCCCGCACCTGCAATGACTTCATTTTCAAGAGCATCTGCAAGAGCCTTTTCGTCCACAAGACCGCCTCTTGCAGTGTTGACGAAAAATGCTGACTTTTTCATCATGCCAAGGCTTTCGGCATTTATCATTTTCTCATTATCCTTTGTAAGAGGACAATGGAGCGTCACTATATCAGAGTTCTTTAGAAGTTCTTCAAGGCTTACCGCAGGCGTGCCGTCAGTTATTTTCTGTGGTGAGCGTGTAAAGGTGATGACCTTCATGCCGAACGCTCTTGCTATCTCAGCAACTTTCTTTCCTATGTCGCCATAGCCTACTATACCAATGGTTTTTCCTGCAAGCTCATAGGTAGGGATACCAAAATATGAAAACAGCTTATAATTCACCCAGCCGCCCTCGTCAACTTTCTCGGCATATTCTCTTATCTTGCTGAAATAGTTGAGGATAAGTGCAAAAGTATGCTGAGCAACTGCGTTTGTAGAATATGCAGGCACATTGCAGACCACTGCGTCATGCCTGTCTGCGGCGGAGAGGTCAACATTATTATATCCCGTTGCAAAAAGACCGACGTATTTCAAGTTTTTGCACTTTGAGAATACCTCCTCTGTTATAAGGCACTTGTTACATATAACAGCGTCAGCGTCGCCTATCTTTTCTGCGACCTGTTCATTTGGTGTAAAACCATAAACAATGCTTTCACCAAGGACTGTTATACCCTCCAGCGACACATCGTTTCTTGAAACTGTTTCAGAGTCAAGTATAACTATTTTCATTTTTCATCTTCCTTTTGAGCAGTTTCCGACTTTTCCTCGGCATTCTCCAAAGCTTTCTGCTTTTTAGCAAACCTATGGGAAATAAAAGCTGTTGCCGCAAGAAGCGCTACCTCTGCACCGAAAAGCATACCGATAACAAAGCTTTTTGTGGTAAACTGAGTAACTATAGTAAGGTCGATAGCTATCATTAATGTAAGATAATGATAAGAGCCTTTCCTTATGAACTGAGTTATATATAAAAGCGTAGCGATAACGCAGAATATCATATGCACCTTGAAAGGCAAGGGAGCATAAACGTTCTGCAAGGTCGCAGTTTCCGCCGCCAGTGTTTCTATCACACTATCATCTCCTAAAGCATTATTTTATCATACTAAGATATTATACCACAGTTTTACGTCATTTGCAATAGATTTGAGCCTTTATAACGGCTTTATAAAACAAAAAGGCAGAAGTATTTTTTCAAATACCTCCGCCTTTTTCGGGAAAAATTCGTCGTAATCTTTAATTTATACTATTTTAAGATAAATTACTTGTTAGCGAAATATCTGTCAAGCAGACCCTTGAAGCCGCATCCATGTCTTGCTTCGTCCTTAGCCATTTCATGAACAGTGTCATGGATAGCGTCATAGCCAAGCTCCTTTGCTCTCTTAGCAAGCTTCATCTTGCCCTCACAAGCACCATTCTCAGCCATATATCTCATCTCGAGATTTTTCTTTGTAGAAGGTGTTACTACCTCGCCCAGAAGCTCTGCGAACTTAGCAGCATGCTCTGCCTCTTCATAAGCAGCCTTCTCATAGTACATACCTACCTCAGGATAGCCTTCTCTGTAAGCAACTCTTGCCATTGCAAGATACATACCTACCTCAGAGCACTCACCGTTGAAGTTCTCTCTAAGACCTGCAACAACTTCCTCATCAAGACCCTCTGCAACGCCTACCTTATGCTCGTCAGCCCATGTGATAGCTGTTTCTTCTACTTTATTGAACTTTTCTGCTGGTGCGTGGCAGATAGGACACTCCTTTGGAGCAGCCTCGCCCTCATAAACGTAACCGCATACTGAACATACAAACTTTGACATAATCTTTGTCCTCCTTATTTAAATATCATTTTTTTACTTTTCCACAGACCAGCGTTTTCGCTTTATCTGCGTTATTCTTTGCAGCTTTTCCCTTGCTGTAATTAAAGTATACCACATTAGTGTACATTTGTCAATAGGTTAGTTTCGTCTAACAATATAAAAATATTGCAAAATTTTATGGCAATATTTTATGCAATTTGACGTAGACTATACTAACCAATAATACGTCTTGAAAAAAACTTAAAGCTGTGCTATAATGAAAATCAATATATGACAAAAAAGGAGTTTTTTTTAAATGAATAAGGAAAAAGCAGCGGCAGCAAAGGCTCTTTTCATGGAGGGCTACAACTGTTCACAGGCGGTAGTAGGCGCATGGGCTGAGGATATCGGCCTTGACAGCGAAACTGCATACAAGATAGCTTCGGGCTTTGGCGGCGGAATAGGCAGAATGAGAGAGGTCTGCGGAGCATTTACAGGTGCAGTCATGGTGCTTGGATTGAAATTCGGCAACACCATAGGCAGTGACAGGGCGGCAAAGGGCAAGGATTATGAGCGTGTTCAGCTTTTTGCAAAGCGTTTCAAGGAAGAGCTTGGCTCTGACACTATCATCTGCCGTGAGCTTCTCGGTCTGAGCGGCCCAAGTAACCCCTGTCTCTTATACACATCTCCGAGCCCACGAGACCTCTCTACATCTCG
>ENA-OZYV01000392-OZYV01000392.1-human-gut-metagenome-genome-assembly--contig:-NODE-392-length-13443-cov-5.628697_pt1 | contig 13443 bp, 6 predicted proteins | sample MGYA00243638_ERZ654133 | MGnify/ENA primary metagenome ERZ654133 (study PRJEB26926, sample SAMN06165116) | human gut metagenome | biome: ENVO:00009003; feature: ENVO:2100002; material: ENVO:00002003...
TTTTTCAAGCAGAAGACGGCATACGAGATGTAGAGAGGTCTCGTGGGCTCGGAGTGTGTATAAGAGACAGCTATTAGGAGGAATGATGTATGACAATCAGGGATTTGTTGGCAGCTGAGAGTATCAATTTAAATGGTACGCCTGCCGGAAAAACCGAAGCATTGAATCAGTGTATTGATTTGATGGCAAAAAGTGGCAAAATAGCCGATGTGGAGAAGTATCGCAAGGGTGTTTTTGCAAGAGAGGAGGAAGGCACAACAGGAATTGGAATGGGTATAGCAATTCCTCATTGTAAGTCTGATGCTGTTACTAAAGCAGGTCTTGCGGCAATGGTTGTAAAGGACGGGGTTGACTTTGAATCACTCGACGGTACACCTGCAAAGATTATTTTCCTTATCGCTGCACCAAACACAGAGGACAATGTGCATCTTCAGGTGCTCAGCAAGCTCTCTGTTATGCTGATGGACGAGCAGTTTACAAATTCTCTTATCAATGCCGGCTCAGTAGATGAGTTTTTAAATATCATCGACAGTGCTGAAAAGGCAAAGGATGAGAAGGAGGCTGCAAAGGAGGCAAAGGAACCTGTTGAGGTGAAGAAGGACGATGTATTTATCGTTGCAGTTACAGCCTGTCCTACAGGAATTGCCCATACTTATATGGCTGCTGAGGCTATTGAGAAAAAGGCCAAGGAGCTGGGATATCAGGTAAAGGTTGAGACAAGAGGCTCAGCCGGAGCTAAAAATGTACTCACAGATGATGAGATTGCAAAGGCTACCGGTGTTATCGTTGCATGTGATACAAATGTGCCTACAGACCGTTTTGACGGAAAGAAGGTTATTGAGTGTCAGGTTTCTGACGGAATAAATAAGACAGAGGAGCTCGTAAAGAGAATTGCTGCCGGTGATGCTCCTGTATTTAAGGCATCAGGTAAAAAAGAGGCTTCACATTCATCTATTGGTGGAAAGGAGAGCATTGGACATCAGATTTACAAGCATCTGATGAACGGTGTTTCACATATGCTTCCGTTCGTAGTTGGTGGTGGTATCCTTATCGCAATCGCGTTCCTTATCGATGGATTCAGTGTTGACCTTAATTCACTGCCGGCTGACCAGAGAGCAAATTTCGGTACTATTACACAGGGCGCAGCATTGTTTAAGGGAATCGGTGGAACAGCATTTGGATTTATGCTTCCTATCCTTGCAGGCTTTATCGCTATGAGTATTGCTGACCGTCCGGGTCTTGCAGTTGGTTTCGTAGGCGGTTCAATCGCAGCAAACGGTACATCAGGCTTCCTTGGAGCACTGGTTGCAGGTTTCGTTGCAGGATATATTGTAAATCTCTTAAAGAAGATATTCTCTAAGCTTCCTGAGAGTCTTGATGGTGTGAAGCCGGTTCTTCTTTATCCGCTGCTTGGTATATTTCTCATAGGCGTTATAATGCAGTTTGTAGTTGAGCCTCCAATCGGAGCTTTAAATACAGCTATCAACAACGGTCTTAATGGACTTAACGGTGCAAGCGCAGTAGTTCTCGGAGTACTTCTCGGAGGAATGATGGCAATAGATATAGGTGGCCCTGTAAACAAAGCCGCTTATGTATTTGGTACAGCTTCAATCGCTGCCGGAAACTACAATATCATGGCAGCAGTTATGATTGGTGGTATGGTTCCACCACTCGCAATCGCTCTTGCAACAATCTTCTTCAAGAACAAGTTCACAGCAGAGGAGAGAAAGGCAGGACCTACGAACTTTATCATGGGATTATCATTTATCACAGAGGGTGCAATCCCATTCGCAGCATCTGATCCGCTTCATGTCCTTCCGGCATGTGCAGTTGGTTCAGCAGTGGCAGGTGGACTTTCAATGGCATTTGGATGTACACTCATGGCACCTCACGGAGGAATCTTCGTAGTACCTACAATCGGAAATCCGTTAATGTATCTTGTAGCATTAGTAATCGGAGCCTTCATTGCATGTGGATTACTCGGATTACTCAAGAAAAAAGTAAGTGAATAAGCAATCCTCAATTATCATTTAATCCAATCTATAAACTAATCAACAAAGGCACTGCTTCGGCGGTGTCTTTGTTGTTATGTTGTTATACAAAAATTAAAAATATAAACATTCTCTGAAATAACAGCCTCATGCCTTGACGAGTGAATTTTCGAAGCTTAAAGTAGTATTAGGATGAAATAGTAAGTCATAAAAAGCAATTATTTATGAGACTTAAATATAAAAAACAGTGAGGAAAATCATGGGTAAGGTTATAGGTATAGATTTAGGAACAACAAACAGCTGTGTGGCAGTATTGGAGAACAATCAGCCGGTAGTCATAACTAACAGCGAGGGTCAGAGAACAACTCCGTCTGTAGTGGCTTTTACAAAGAATGGAGAGCGACTGGTTGGCGAGGCTGCAAAGAGGCAGGCAGCGGTCAATGTGGACAGGACATTTTTCTCAATAAAGAGACAGATGGGAAGCGATTTCAGGGCAAAGGTGGACGGAAAGCTGTATTCAGCTCCTGAGATTTCTTCTATGATTCTCAGAAAGCTGAAAAAGGATGCAGAGGACTATATTGGTGAGGCAGTGACAGACGCCGTAATCACAGTTCCTGCATATTTTTCGGATGCGCAGAGGCAGGCAACTAAGGATGCAGGAAAGATTGCTGGGCTTAATGTGCTTCGAATCATAAATGAGCCAACCTCTGCGGCACTCGCATACGGACTGGACCATGGACAGCAGCAGAAAATTCTTGTCTACGATCTCGGAGGAGGAACCTTCGATGTGTCTGTTATCGAAATAGGGGACAATCTGATAGAGGTGCTTGCCACAGCCGGTGATAATCATCTGGGTGGAGATGATTTTGATGAGAGAATCACGAATTATCTTGTCACAGAGTTTTACAGACAGCAGAATGTGGATCTGAGAAAGGATAATACTGCTATGCAGCGTGTCAGGGAGGAGGCTGAGAAGGCAAAAAAGGTGCTTTCATCCTCATCCTCAACCACTATCAACCTGCCATTTATCACCACTGTAAAGGGACAGCCGGTTCACATGGAGATGAACCTTACAAGAGCTGAGTTTAATGAGATAACAAAGGATCTGGTGGAGAGAACGGCCATTCCGGTAAATCAGGCACTTTCAGATGCAGGGATTTCTGCAGCAGAGCTTGGAATGGTGCTGTTGGTAGGAGGCTCGACACGTGTGCCGGCTGTTGTTGAGGAGGTAAGAAGAATTACAGGAAAAGAGCCTTCACACAACCTAAATCCTGACGAGTGCGTGGCACTCGGTGCAGCAGTACAGGGCGGCAAGCTCGGTGGAGCAATTGTCGCAGGCAGCAGTGCGGCAGAGATTATACTGATGGATGTCACACCGCTTTCACTCGGAATTGAGACAGTTGGTGGTGTCTCAACTAAAATTATTGACAGAAATACGACTATTCCTACCAGATACAGCCAGATTTTTACAACTGCAGGAAGCTTCCAGACCTCTGTGGATATAAAGGTACTGCAGGGTGAGAGACAGTTTGCAAGGGACAATAAGCTGATTGGAAACTTCAGGCTAAAGGGCATCAAGCCGGCTCCGGCAGGTGTGCCGCAGATAGAGGTGACGTTTGATATAGATGCAAACGGCATTGTGCAGGTTTCTGCAAAGGACCTGGGCACAGGAAAGCATCAGGAGATTACGATTACCGCAAGCTCAAATTTGTCTGATTCTGAGATTGAGCAGGCAATCCGCGAGGCACAGGAGTATGAGGCAACAGACGGACAGAGAAAGGCTTATATTGATGCAAGAAGTGAGGCTGATACGCTTGTGCGACAGGTGGAAAATGTCATGGCTGACAAGGAAAAAAGAAAGGCTATGGACAGCGCACAGAAAAAGAGTGTGAAATCGTCACTTTCATATGTGAAGAAGCTTATTTCAAGGACAAAGCCCGGAAATGTGAGCGAAGAGCAGGCTGCCGAGATAAAGCATGCGGCAGATGAACTGAGAAATGCGGCAGCGGGATTGATTTAATTATAGTAACTACTATTATTCATTTGGCTATTTACGAGAAGCGGATTTTCATATAAAATATGGGTAAGTGGTGAGTATTTATAATCACCCTGAATAGTTATAATGTTAATTTAAATCCGAGGAAATAGAAAATGAATGCGAACGATAAAACAGAAAAGGTACTAAGAGAAATTCATATCATGCTCTCAAAGGCAGAGCCGTATAAGCCGGAGCCGAGCAGGGTGATCATAAACAAGCAGCAAATGATAGATTTACTTGCTGAGCTGAATAAGTGTATATATGCAATACAGGATGAGTATGAGCTTACTGAGCAGAGTCGCAATCATGCAGAGAGAGAGTTCAGAAAGAAGGGGGATCAGATAGTCTGGGATGCAAGCAGAAAGGCTGAGGATGTGTATGCAGCATCGGTTATCTATACGGATGAGGCGCTTTCAAGAGTGCGTGATATCATCAATGATACCAACGAGTCACTTGAAAAGCTGTGCAAGAATATGAAGGATAAGATTGCAGAGCAGGAGAAGATAGTTAAAACTAACCAGTATGAGCTCAAGGGACAGCTTCAGGATTTGTCCGATACGGAGAAGTATCTTAAGATTATCGATGACAGAAATAAGGAGATAGAACGTCAGAAAAATGCAGGTAAACCTGTAGAGGAGCGTACTATTGACAATGAAGAGAAGTCCATCTATGCAAACAGACAGACTGAAATCAAGGTAAATATGGATTATATCAGAAAACTGGGACTTGCTGAGGGCGAGGACCTGGGAGATGGTGTAGTGGGTGAAGTGAAGCTTGCAGACGATACACCTGATGCCGGATTAAATCATAGCAATGATAAGGATGAAGCCAAGGCTGCCGGCTCAAAATCGTCTGTTGATGAGGATTATAAGGCAATAAGCAGAAAAGCCGGCAATCCACCTGTTATCAACACAAAGGAAGGGAAGGAGCTCACAGACGGTATCCACAGAATGTGGCAGAGCATCACCGGAAATAAAGGGAAATGAAACACACCTATGTAATATAAAGCAGCAGTTCAAAACAGAACGGCTGCTTTTTGGCTTATATTTAAAAGTGGGTAATATTAAGCAGATTTTAAGAAAAACAAAGTGGATAATCTGATAAAATATAGCTGACTAACGGCAGGAGAAGGTTTCTGTTCAAAATTCATAGAAGGAGGATAATATGACAATATTAGTTTGTGATGACGACAAGGAAATAGTTGAGGCAATTGAGATTTACCTGATGCAGGAGGGCTACGACGTGGAGAAGGCTTACGACGGCATACAGGCGGTTGAAATTATGAAGAATAAAAAAATAGACCTCATGATAATAGATGTCATGATGCCAAAGCTCGACGGAATAAGAGCCACTTTGCAGATACGAAAGGAAAGCAGGGTGCCGATAATCATTCTATCGGCAAAGACAGAGGATGCTGACAAGATTTTAGGCCTCAATGTGGGAGCTGATGATTATGTCACAAAGCCTTTTAATCCGCTTGAGCTTGTGGCAAGGGTAAAGTCACAGCTTCGCAGATATACCACTCTGTCAAGCAATGATGCAGCCGGAGACAAGGTTTATGAAGCCGGAGGCCTTTTGGTAAATGATGATTTAAAAAAGGTGACTGTGGATGGCGAGGAGGTAAAGCTCACGCCGATTGAGTACAATATTCTGCTTTTACTCCTTAAAAACAAGGGAAAGGTCTACTCAATAAATGAAATATATGAGAGTATATGGAACGAGGAGGCGATAGGCGCCGACAATACAGTTGCTGTGCACATCAGACATATCAGGGAAAAAATAGAGATAAATCCTAAGGAGCCGCGATATCTGAAGGTGGTCTGGGGAGTAGGCTATAAGATAGAGGACAACAAATGAAGCAGTATACGATAGGAAAAAAAGCAGCGGTCATAGTTTTACATCAGCTATGCATGATACTTATGGTGACAGGAGTGTTTGCCACAGGCTATGCATTCAGGCACGATGCGCATGGAAATATTGATATATATACACTAATATCGCTTGCGGGCCTGGTAGGCAGCTTTGTGAGCCTGGCATATATGGCAAACGTGGCAGGCAGAAAATCAGAGGATGATTACACAATATACTATTTACCGATTGACAAGGTATACTCTGATGTGATGCTAGTGATATTTACACTGCTCATGGTATTTATGGGAAAAGTGATTTCAGGCGTAAAAAACCAGCATTTTGACTATGCATCACTCATTATGACGGCCGGCACATTTACTTTTTTGTTTGATATGGCTTTTATTATTTTATACCAGAGCATTGTAAGGAAGATAAAAGGCAATATACTTTGCACACACAGCCTGATGTACAAGGGCTATGAGCTTTTGAAAAGAGTTATTGAGAAAAAGGATATCCATACACAAAAAACCAAAGAGATAATGCGCATACAGGAGGCTCTTGAAGCTATCTCGGAAGGAGCGCTTGACACTACACTTAATGTCAATGAGTTTCATGGGCAGCAGAAAAAGGTGGCGGAGGCTGTCAACCATATACGCCAGGGTCTTATGAGCTCGGTAAATGAGAGCCTTAAAAATGAAAAACTAAAGGCAGACTTAATAACAAACGTATCACACGATATAAAGACACCTCTGACATCAATAGTCAACTATGTTGACCTACTTAAGAGGGAAAATCTGGAAAATGAAAATGCCAAATACTATATACATGTGCTGGAGGAAAAGTCACAGCGTTTAAAGCAGCTTACAGAGGATTTGGTAGAGACATCAAAGATTACCTCGGGAAATGTGAAGCTCAATATGCAAAAGCTTGATCTGGTTGAGCTTTTATACCAGACCGGAGGTGAATTCAATGAGCGCTTTGAGTCGAGAAATCTCACAATAGTTACAAAAATTCCATCAGAACAGATATTTATCTATGCGGATGGGCGTCAGCTTTACCGCTCTATTGAAAATCTGTATACTAATGCCGCAAAGTATGCACTGGAAAATACCAGAGTGTATGTAGAGCTTGAAAAGGCAGATAAAAAGGCAGTTTTTACAATAAAGAATGTGTCTAAGAACGAGCTTGACATAGTAAGCAACGGAAATGTAGACCTGACAGAGCGTTTTGTGAGGGGAGAGAGGTCGAGAACCACTGAAGGAAGTGGACTTGGACTTTCGATTGCAAAGAATCTGACCCATTTGATGGGAGGAAAATTCGAAATTAAGGTAGATGGTGATTTATTTATTGCCACAATTACCTATAATATTATATAATAGTAAATAAAAGAATTTTGAAATACACATACGGAGGTAGAATAAGTGAAATTATATGAAAATGGTGCTTACCTTTTAAACGGTAAGGAAGTAATAATTGATGGACCAGAGGCTCAGGCAGCTGTCAAAAGCAAGACCGGCATGGACATCGATAAACAGACAGCTAAGCAGGAGACAATTGCTTACGGTATTTTAAAGGAGCACAATACATCCGGCAATATGGACAAGCTTCAGATTAAGTTTGATAAGCTTACATCGCATGATATCACATTTGTAGGTATCATCCAGACAGCACGAGCTTCAGGACTTGAGAAATTCCCTATCCCGTATGTACTTACAAACTGTCACAACAGCCTTTGTGCAGTTGGTGGAACAATCAATGAGGATGACCACATGTTTGGTCTCACATGTGCAAAGAAGTACGGCGGAATCTATGTACCACCTCATCAGGCAGTTATCCATCAGTTTGCACGAGAGATGCTTGCCGGCGGCGGAAAAATGATACTTGGTTCTGATTCACATACACGTTATGGTGCACTTGGTACTATGGCAGTCGGCGAGGGTGGACCTGAGCTTGTTAAGCAGCTTCTTGAACAGACATATGATATTGATATGCCTGAGGTAGTAGGCATTTACCTGACAGGAGAGCCAATCAAGGGCGTTGGACCACAGGATGTCGCACTTGCAATTATCGGAGAGGTATTCGGAAACGGCTTCGTAAAGAACAAAGTTATGGAGTTTGTAGGACCGGGTGTGTCTAATCTGAGCGTTGACTTCCGTATAGGTGTCGATGTTATGACAACAGAGACTACATGTCTTTCTTCTATCTGGAGAACAGATGATCAGGTTAAGGAATTCTTTGAGATTCACGGTAGGGCTGAGGACCACAAGGAGCTTAATCCGGGTGAGGTGGCTTACTACGACAGATTTATTGAGATTGACTTAAGCCAGATCCGCCCAATGATAGCTATGCCATTCCACCCAAGCAATACCTATACTATCGATGAGCTCAATGCAAACCTCATGGATATTCTCGATGACTGTGAGAAGAGAGCTGAGGTAAGCTTTGACGGCAAGGTGAAGCTTGATTTAAAGAGTAAGGTAAGAGACGGAAAAATGTATGTAGACCAGGGAATCATCGCAGGCTGTGCAGGCGGTGGATTTGAGAATATCTGCGATGCGGCTGACATATTAAACGGACATTCAATCGGAGCAGACGAGTTTACACTGAGTGTTTACCCGGCATCTACTCCAATATACATGGAGCTTGTGAAAAACGGAGCTGTAGCAAAGCTTCTTGAGACAGGTGCAATCGTAAAGACTGCTTTCTGCGGACCTTGCTTTGGTGCAGGAGATACACCTGCCAACAACGCATTCTCTATCCGTCATTCAACAAGAAACTTCCCTAACAGAGAGGGTTCTAAGGTACAGAACGGACAGATCAGCTCAGTGGCACTCATGGATGCACGTTCAATCGCTGCAACAGCAGCAAACAAGGGCTTCCTTACATCAGCAGCGGATATTGATGTCAACTTTACAAAGCCAAAATATTTCTTTGATAAGACTATATATGAGAACCGTGTATTTGACAGCCATGGAGTGGCAGATCCTTCAGTTGAAATCCAGTTCGGACCAAACATCAAGGACTGGCCGGCAATGAGCGCGCTTCCTGAGAATATGCTCCTTAAGGTGGTTTCAGAGATTCATGATCCTGTTACTACAACAGATGAGCTCATTCCTTCAGGAGAGACATCATCATATCGTTCAAACCCTCTTGGACTTGCAGAGTTCGCACTTTCAAGAAAGGATCCTGAGTATGTAGGCAGAGCAAAGGAAATCCAGAAGGCCCAGAAGGCTATAGAGAGTGGTGAGTGCGCAGGAAAGGCTGTTCCTGAGGTCGCTGAAATCATGGGAGTAGTAAAGAAAAAATTCCCTGAGGCAAGCCATGAGAATATGGGCTTCGGAAGCACAATTTTTGCTGTTAAGCCGGGTGACGGCTCAGCAAGAGAGCAGGCTGCCAGCTGCCAGAAGGTACTCGGAGGCTGGGCAAATATCGCAAACGAGTATGCCACAAAGAGATACCGTTCAAACCTTATCAACTGGGGAATGCTTCCATTCATCATCGATGAGGGAGAGCTTCCGTTCCACAACCTCGACTATATCTTCCTTCCGGGAATCAAGAAGGAAATCGAGGATGCAAAGACGGAGTTTGAGGCATATGTTGTCAAGGATGGTGAATTAAAGCCATTTACACTGAAGATAGGTGAGCTCACAGATGATGAAAGAGAGATAATATTAAAGGGATGTCTCATTAACTATAACCGTAAATAAGGAGAGTTTAATCCGATGGAAGAAACCGGAAAAGCTGGTAAAAAATCAAACATTGAGATAAATGCAGATAAGGGTGCGAAGCAGAATTCGCACCCGGGGCGTGAGGAATGGCCACATCTGATCAGAATAGGTGTCATGGTATTTGTCACGTTTGCAGTCAGTATACTGTTTTTCTTTGCACTGTACAGATTTGAGGGCTTTGCAGGCATATGGAGCAAGCTGCTTGCGGCAGCAATGCCTATTATAATGGGACTTGTGCTTGCATACCTGATGAATCCTGTCATGTTGTGGCTGGAAAGATGCTTTAAAAAGCTTCTTTCCAAAAAGATGAAAAGCGAAAGCAAGCTGCGAAAGGTTTCAAGAGCTCTTGCAATTACAGGCTCGGTTATTATTCTGGTAGCGATTATTTCGCTCCTCATTGCGGCTATTGTGCCTTCTGTCATAGCAAGTATATCAGGACTTATGAAGACATTGCCAAATGATGTTGCGGCATTCATCAACATGATAAAGAACGGCAATTTCGGGGACAGCAAAATTGCTGAGCTCGCGAGCACAGGTTTACAGAATGCAACCGACTACATTGAGAATTATGCCACAGAAAAGCTGATTCCTGAGGCACAGAAGTATGTTGCACAGATTACAACCGGTGTGATTTCGGTAGTCAGAGGCTTACTTAATTTTATTATCGGAATAATCGTGATGGTCTATGTGATGAGTATTCAGGAGACTCTCGCAGGACAGAGCAAAAAGATAATATATGCTGTCTGCAAGCCAAAGACAGGCAATATCATCATTGAGACGATCAGAAAGACAAATGAGATTTTTGGAGGTTTCATAAGCGGTAAGATTATAGATTCACTGATTATAGGTGTGATTGCATATTTCGGATGTCTGATTTTAAGGATTCCATCATCGGTGCTCGTTGCAGTGATTATCGGCGTCACAAATGTGATTCCGGTATTCGGACCGTTTATCGGTGCAATTCCATCGTTACTCATAGTAGTAATTCAGAGTCCGTGGCATGCGCTTTATCTTCTGATATTTATTGTCGTGCTGCAGCAGGTGGATGGTAATATAATAGGGCCTAAGATACTTGGCTCATCTACCGGTCTTTCGACCTTCTGGGTTATGTTTGCCATACTAATCGGCGGAGGAATGTTTGGTTTTCTTGGAATGTTACTTGGTGTTCCAACCTTTGCTGTGATATACTATATTGTGAAAAGAGTTGTTAATTATGCTCTCAGGAAAAAGAAGCTTCCTGAGGACACAAGGGATTATACAAAGACAACAGGCGTAGATACCAAAAATAATAAGCTTAAATACGAGTAGGTGAAATAAGTGGATAAATACGAATACAATCTCAAGCTGGATCAGATAAAAGCCCTAAGCGCCGAGGAGGGCTATATGAGCGCAGCAGAGATTGCGGATAGCATAAATTGGAACAAAATTAAAAATGTAAATACACTCGTTAAAATCGGCGAAATCTACGAGAAGGCCGAAAGATACCAGGATGCAAGGGACATACTTTTAATGGCCTATGACCGTTCACCAATCGGCAGGATGATTATATACAGACTGGCTGAGGTCGCCATCAAGATGGGTGATTATGATGCTGCTACAGAGTATTATGATGAGTTTGTTGAGATAGCGCCTCATGATGATATGAAGTATGTATTAAGATATGCCATCAAAAAAGGGCAGGGAGCCTCATTTGATGAGCTTATCACTATTCTTGAAGAGTACAAGGATGAAGAATATACTGAGGAGTGGGCATATGAGCTTGCATATCTATACCACAAGGCCGGAAAAGCCGATAAGTGTATAGATGCCTGCGATGAGCTCATTCTGTGGTTCGGAGACGGACCATATGTGGAGCGTGCGCTGGAGCTTAAGATGCTTTATCAGCCACTTACCAAGGCTCAGGAGGAAAAGTACAGACGATTCAAGGCAGAGAAGGAAAAGCCGGCTAAGATAAAGGATGAGGCTGAGGTCACTGAGATAGGTGCCATGGAGATGGTAAAGGGCGGAGAGATAGTGCATGATGACGTAACTATTCCGCAGATTACTGTAAATCAGGAGAAGTTCAATACTGTAAATTTACAGCAGGAGATTGCCAAGGGTATGCAGCAGATCATGGAGGCCAAGGGCAAGAATGAAGTTGCTGATACGATGGATACCATCAAAAAAATAGTTGAGGATATTCCTTATCTCAAGCTCGAAAAGGAGCAGGAAGAGTATGTACAGCAGCCGGAAGAGACAGAGCATATCGCTACAGATGAAGAGATAGATGGTTCACTTAAGTTGAATTTCAAGGAGCTTTTGGGTGAAGACGCTGACGGACAGATGTCTATGGTCATGAGTGAAAAGACTCAGCTTGAGCATCAGATTACAGGACAGATGTCTATACAGGATGTGCTTGAAGAATGGGAAAAGACCAGACATGCGGCTGAAATTGCACTTAAAGAGGCTGAGCAGCAGAAACTTGAGTCAGCTAAGGCAAGAGCACTTCAGGAGGCAGGAGACATCATGGAGAGACTAAATGATGTCATTCCAAAGCTGGATGCAGGTGTCACTCCGAAGGAACTTCTTGAGGAGGAGTATTTGAAGGTGCCGGTTGATATTATAGAGCAGAAAGCTGCCGTGAAGGAGCCTGAAGAAGAGCAGAAACCGGATATGCAGGAGCTTTATGCAGAGGAGACTGTGGATGAAGTACAGGAGCCGCAGGAAACACCGGAAGATACTATAGACGAAGCACAGGAGCCGCAGGAAGCACCGGAAGAGGCTATAGAAGAAGCTATAGAAGAAGTGCAGGAGTCACGGGAAGTACCTGAAGAGGCTGCAGATGAAGCCAGGGAACCGGTTGGAGAGCCGGAGGATATAATTATGGCAGAGGAGTCTGAGAAAGACGAGATACTCATGCAGCCGACTACCATGATGCCTGAAATAACAGATGATATGTTAAATGTCGATGATGATACATCAGATGATGAGGCTTCACAGGAGAAAGAAAACGTTTCTGAGAAGAGAGATTTTGATCATGTGACATCATTTATCGAGCAGGAAATAGCCAAGATGACAGCAAAGAATCCGGGACTGGAGAAGAAGCTGGATATGGCTAAGACAAGAAAAATGCCGGATATTTCATTGCCGGAGGATTTAGACAGCGAAGAAGATGACTCGAAATTGAAAGAAACAAAACATATAAAAGAGCTTACAAGCGAACAGAAAGCTATTTTTTCATATTTCATACCGGTAAAGGGTATGGAGGATCAGATCTGCAAGGCATATAATGCAGTGCTTGATCATTTCAACAGGAAAGAAAACGCATCCACAGGCAACCTCATTATACAGGGAGAGCAGGGTTGCGGAAAGACAATGCTTGCTACAAGCTTTATAAAGGTATTACAAAAAGATGGTGAACAGCTTACAGGAAAGATGGGCAAGATTGATGCTGCCGCACTCAATAAAAAGGATGTGCAGCAGGTAGTCAGAAAGATAACAGGAGGCTGTCTCATCATAGAAAGAGCCGGTGATATCGACCGCAGCATAGCTGCCCAGCTATCATTTTTGATGGAGCATGATATTACAGGAACACTCTATATACTTGAGGATACATCAAAGGGTATAAAGAAGGCTCTCTCAATGGATGAGGGCTTTGCATCCAAGTTCACGGAAAAGATATCGGTTCCTATTTTTACAAATGATGAACTCGTATTGTTTGCCAAATCGTACTCTGCAGAGCTTGGGTACAAGATAGATGAGATGGCTATTCTGGCATTGCATAACAGAATCAGCAATATTGAGAGGCTGTCTCTTATACACATCTCCGAGCCCACGAGACCTCTCTACATCTCGT
>ENA-OZYV01000396-OZYV01000396.1-human-gut-metagenome-genome-assembly--contig:-NODE-396-length-13405-cov-6.831311_pt1 | contig 13405 bp, 10 predicted proteins | sample MGYA00243638_ERZ654133 | MGnify/ENA primary metagenome ERZ654133 (study PRJEB26926, sample SAMN06165116) | human gut metagenome | biome: ENVO:00009003; feature: ENVO:2100002; material: ENVO:00002003...
TGGGCTCGGAGATGTGTATAAGAGACAGCTCTTGTCTTGAACGGTTTTCCGTCTTTTCCGTTCATGGTTCCGAATCCAAGGAAAGAAAGTTTTGTATCATCTTTTACAAGCCCGGTCTTTCTTGCACAGCGGAATACCTGGATAAAGTGAAGTTCCTGACGTTTGTCTACCACATACAAGATCTCATCCGGGTTAAATAATTTCATTCGCTCTACGATTGTTGCAAGGTCTGTAGTTGTATAAAGAGAAGCTCCGTCTGATTTCAGAAGCATACATGGAGGAATTTCTTTTGTATCGTTCTCTTCTTTTACATCTACTACAAGTGCGCCCTGGTCTACATAGGCGAATCCTTTTTCTTTCATCTCCTCAACCATTCCGGGAATATATGGCTGTGCATCGGATTCCTTTTTCCAGAGATCAAAAGACACATTTAATTTGTCATAGTTGCGCTTCAGGTCTGTAACGGATACGTTCATAATATGGTTCCAGAGAGCCATGTATCCCGGTTTGCCCTGCTGAAGAAGATGAGTTGCTTCCAGAGCTTCGTTTCTGTACGCTTCATCCTCTTTGGACTTGCCGCTTGCACATGGATAGATCTCTTCCAGCTCGCTGATCGTAAATGGTGCTTCCTCCGGATACTCTCCTGTGTAAGAATCATCAAAATAAACCAGCTCCGGTTTTCTGTGTTTCAGTTCTGTAATGATCAGTCCCATCTGAAGACCCCAGTCTCCCAGATGAACATCACCGATCACTTTATGTCCTACAAAGCGACCGATTCTCTTAATACTTTCTCCAATGATTGCAGAACGAAGGTGTCCTACATGAAGAGGTTTCGCAACATTTGGTCCGCCATAATCGATGATGATCGTCTTCGGCTCTTTTGCTGCAGATACGGAAAGTTTCTCGTCTGCTGCCATTTCCTTTAAGTAATCTGCAAGGAATTCACCTTTTACTTTTAAATTGATAAATCCCGGTTTTACTACTTCTGCCATGGAGAAAACCTGGCTGTCTTTTAAGTATGCTACTACATCATCAGCGATCATAAACGGTGCCTTCTTGTATGCTTTGGCTCCTGCCATAGCACCGTTACACTGAAATTCGCAAAGATCCGGTCTGTTGGATACGGTTACTTTTCCGTAGGATGGGTCGTATCCGGATTTTTCAAATGCTGCGGAAAGTTCTTCCGCCATCTGTTCCATAAGTTTCTTCATTCTTTCCTAACTCCTCAGATTGTTTTATTCTACTACCACTTTTCTTGAACATGCAACTGCAATAGCACCATGTCCGATATGGCATGCAACACTTAATGATAACGGATTCTGCACAATCTCAATTTCGGGGAATACTTCGGCAATTTCTTTCTTAAATTCCTCTGCTTCCTCCTGATTTCCTGTATAAGCAGACTGCAGGCACATTTCGCCACGTTTTACGTATTCTGCGAAACGGTTCTCCCAGTCATTCTGCATAGCCTTGAGCATGACACGTTTTGCCTGCTTCTTGCCTCTTGTTTTGGAATATGCATCCAGCTTCTCACCCTGGATCTGAAGCACAGGTTTCAGGTTCAGAACTGTTCCGATTGCTGCTGCTGCAGGAGTAATCCTTCCACCTTTCTTAAGGTATTTCAAAGTTTCCAGAGTAATATAGATACTGGAATCCAGCTTCTGCTCTTCCAGAACCTGTTTGATCTGTGTCGCATTTCTGCCCGCATCTCTTAATGTGAGGGCATCCAGTACAGATTGTCTCTGTGTAACAGAAATTCTCTGATTGTCTACTACATGTACTCTTCCGTCATATTCCTGAGCCAGTCCCATTGCTGTATCGCAGGATGCACTCAGTCCGCTTGACATTGGAATGTGCACTACTTCATCATACTTTTCCAGTAATGTATTCCAGAGTCCGCATACATCTGCCGGCCCCGGCTGTGAAGTAGAAATAGCCTCATCATTCTTAAGTCTCTCATAAAACTCTTCCTGTGAAAGAGTGATTCCTTCAAGATAAAGCTTCTCGTTAATATAAAAAGGCATTGGAATTACGCTGATTCCAAGTTCTCTTGCCTGGTCCTGTGTTATGCCGCTGTTACTGTCTGTGACAATGGCAATTTTTCCCATATTCATATCTCCTTTGCTTCTGATCCACTTCAGATTTTTTATGTATCAATTATCTTTTCATAAAATTACAGACTATGTTCAGTTTATCATATTTTTTTATGTATCACAATCAGGAACCGCTAATTTATCGCAAAAAAATCCCGCATAGATTGACCCATGCGGAATTTTGACTGCCTGTTTCTATTCTTTTGCGATATTTATGCCAGAATCAGTCCAGTTCCCTTACAATCTTACGTACCGGCAGAACAAATGTAGGTGATACAGATAATTCATCAATCCCCATCTGTATAAAGCGTTCTGTCAATGTAGTATCTGCTCCGAGCTCTCCGCAGATTCCTGCCCAGATTCCCTCTTTATGTGCATTATCAATGACCATCTGGATCATACGAAGTACAGCTTCATGATGAGAATCATAAATATTATCCAGTTTTGCATTCTGACGGTCGATTGCCAGTGTATACTGTGTTAAATCGTTAGTTCCGATGCTGAAGAAATCAACTTCTTTTGCAAGAAGATCACTGATCATAACTGCAGCCGGTGTCTCGATCATTACACCCTGCTCTACGTCATCTTTAAACGGAATGCCCTGCTCTGTCAGCTCTTTCTTAACCTCTGCAACAATAGCCTTGATCTGTTTTACTTCTGTTACAGAGATGATCATCGGATACATAATGGAGATATTTCCGAACATACTTGCTCTGAACAGTGCACGAAGCTGTGTCTTAAATACTTCCGGTCTGTCCAGGCAGATACGGATTGCACGATAACCCATTGCCGGATTCTCCTCGTGTGCCATATCAAAGTAATCAATCTGCTTGTCTGCGCCGATATCCAGTGTACGGATGATTACTTTCTTTCCTGCCATATTCTGTGCTACTGCTTTATAAATCTGGAACTGCTCTTCCTCTGTCGGATAATTATCTTTTTCCAGATAAATGAATTCACTTCTGAAAAGACCAATACCTTCTGCATCATTAGCCAGTACACTGGCTACATCGCCTGTGCTTCCGATGTTTGCGTACAGATGAATCTTATGTCCACTCTTTGTCTCTGTAGTTTTGCCTTTTAATTCTTTGAGCATTGCTCTCTGGCGCAACTCCTCGTCTTTCTGATCCTGATATTTCTTCAGGGTATCTGCATCCGGTTCCACAATAAGAGAACCGGTCTTGCCGTCTACAACTGCCATTTTTCCATCCATGCTGTCATCATATTCAATATTGATCAGCGCCGGGATATTCATAGTTCTTGCAAGGATTGCTGTATGGGAATTGGAAGAACCTTTCCTTGTAACAAATGCAAGAACTTTGCTCTTGTCCATCTGTACAGTTTCACTTGGAGCCAGATCCTCAGCAACGATAATAGATGGTTCTGCAGCATCCATATCTCCCTCATCGTGTCCTGATAATACACGTACCAGACGATCTGAAATATCCTTTACATCTGCCGCTCTTGCTTTCATGTAGTCATCATCCATCTGCGCAAACATGTCTGCAAAATTATCACCTGTTGTTGCTACTGCATACTCTGCATTTACATTCTCCGTACGGATAATGTTATCAATAGAATCCAGATAGTCCTCATCATCCAACATCATCTGATGCACTTCAAAAATAGCAGCACCTGATTCTCCTACTTCCCGGAGTGCCTTATCATACAGTTTCTGAAGCTGTTCAACTGCTTTCTCTTTTGCTTCCTGCACACGTGTAATCTCTGCCTCCGGATTTTCTACCTTCGTACGCTTTACACTTGTGTCTGCTTTCTGCAAAATAGAAATCTTTCCAATTGCGATTCCTGAAAATACGGACTTACCTTCTAATACTCTCATTACTCCAATTCTCCTTATTAAAGATTATGGCATAACTGTCTGACATCTTCACAGTTACAGATTATTTTTCAAAAACTCTCTCATTACTTCGGCATCTGCCTCTTCATTCTCGCCTTCCACATGTACTGTTATCTGATCTCCCTGTTTTACTGCAAGATTCATAACACAGAACATCCGCTTCGCATCACCACTGTCTGTTCCTTTAAAAATAGTGATATTGCTCGTAAGCTTTCCGGCTTCCTGCACAAGAAGCAGTCCGGGCCTTGCATGTATTCCAAATTTATCTTTGATGATATAGGTAAATGATACCATCCGCGAACTTCCTCCTGTATAAATAATTCTTTTTGAGATACTTCATTATAGCACAACCTGTATTTGTACTTCCATATTTTTTTATTTTTTGTACAAATTTTAGCACATTTCTTGACATCTATACAAATTTGATTGTTTTTCTGTTTAAAATCCACAGAAAAATGGTTATTGTTCACTTCGTTTTCAATAACACGCTTTGCAAGATATTACCAGTAAACAGTAACTAAAAATGTTACAGAAAAACAGACTCAATATACAAAGGTATTGTACATCAAGTCTGTTTTATCTGTGCAGTGTTTATTCACTTCTCAACGCATCAATAGGATTTAAATTTGCTGCTTTCACAGAAGGAAGCAGTCCAAATACCACGCCTATCACTGTAGAAAACAATACTGCGATCACAATTGATGGCACACTGATCGCAGTAGGCGAACCGGTAACCTTTCCCACCACTTTCGACAGCCCGATTCCTGTTATTACTCCGATAATACCGCCAATACTGGTAAGTACGGAAGCCTCTGTCAGAAACTGTCCCAGAATCGTCTTCTTACGTGCCCCGATAGCCTTTTTCAATCCAATCTCTTTGGTACGCTCTGTAACAGAAACCAACATGATATTCATGACACCAATACCGCCTACAAGAAGAGAAATACTTGCAATCCAGATCAGCTGATTATTCGTACTCTCACTGAGTTTCTGCATATTCTTGACCTGCTCCATAATATTATCGGCTTTGTATTTCATGGTTGTATTTCCGTCTGTATTTAAGGCTGCAATTAAATTATTCAGCACATCTGCTGCTGCATTTCCCACCGAACTCATGGTATCTGTGCTGTCTGCTTTCACAATTACATTCTGAGGAACATCAAATTTAAAGGAAATCGGCCAGCAGCTGTCCGGAATCATTACACTTCCTACAATCGACTGATAATAAGTGTAGTATTCGTCAATACTGTTGATCGTCGGCTGATAATTCTCATCCTGCCGGATCACTCCCACAATCGTATATGGTTCCTGATTGATCTCCACAGTCTGCCCTACTGGGTTCTGTGACGGGAACAGATTCTGTGCCGCATTATCATCGATCAGCGCAACTTTATTGTAATTTTTGTAGTCATCTTTTACAAATCCCCGTCCTGACTGAATTATATATCCGCAGGTAGCCAGATAGTTCACATCAATCCCGTAAACACTTCCACCCTCCAGACTGTTATTGTTATTATAAATAGATGCGCTGGTACTGTTATAATAAAAGGTCGCATTCTCAACATGATCCAAATCTTTTACTTCTTCTTTTACATCATCTGTCAAAATCGGTGTTTTTGAAGAATTTCCATATTCCGCATCATACTGGTTATCTCCATCATACAGATAAATCTTTACCGTATTGGAACCTGCACCTATCAGATCTTCCTTAATCTGTTCACTGGTTCCCTTGATGGTAGAAACAATTGCAATAATAGATGCAATACCAATAATGATACCCAGCATGGTCAGGAAGGATCTCATCATATGTGACCATATTCCCTGAAAAGCCAGGCGTATATTTTCAAGCATAAAATGTCTCCTTTCTCAATTAATATCCATACATCTGATCCAGAGTAACTTCTTTTGTCTTTGCGCCCTCTTTCACATCTTTTCCATAAGGAAATGCGATCAGATCATCTTCACTGAGCCCACCTTTGACAATCACACTGTAACCGCTGTCTACAGCTGCACCCACTGAAATCTCCTGTTTCTTCAGGATACCATTATCATCTTTATACACATAGTTTTTATTATTGTCATTTCTGACAAAAGCTTTCTGAATGACCATAATGTTCTCTGCAGCAGATGCTTCATAATTGACAGTAACCCAGTCCTGATCTTCCAACTGAAGTGTCTTGTCACTTACCACTGCTGTAAATGCATAATAAGACACATTTGGATTACTGCTTCCATAGAAGCTGTTTCCGGTTACAGGATATTCCGAAACATCCATAACATCTGCCTCAAAAGATCCGCTGGTATAACTTGTACAGTTAAGCTTTGTGCCTTCTTTAAAATCATCGAGCATCAGTTCACTCACAGAACCTACAACATAAAAACCATCACTGCTTTTTATCTTGATCAGAGCCTTACCGTCAGTTGTCTCACCGCTTCCGGAATCCCCCACATAAGTAACCGTACCATCCAGTTTTGCAGTGATAAGCTTTTTATTCGCTTTCTTTTCCAGCTGTGATATCTTGATATCGCTTTCCTGAAGATCCAGCTTAAGGCTGGCAATCTTACTCTTCTGATACTTGATGGCATCTGCTCTGGAAACAGGAGTTCCGGTAGGTTCATCATTCCCACCAGGATTATCATCTCCTCCATCATCCGGATTCTCATCATATTTATCTGCATCTGCCAGTGTGAATTCCACCTCTGCAAATTCATATACCGGTTTCTCCAGAAGACTTCCGTTTACCAGATAATAACCTGTGCAGGAGGTTTTCAGATCATCATAGTCCGCTATTGTATCATTCTGATGAAATTCCAGACGGTACCAGTAACCACCCTGATTAACAACTTTGGTTCCATCAGGACTGTATCCTGCAAGTTTATTAAAGAATGAACCCATTACTGTTACTTTTTCTTTTGCACTGCTACACAGATATACATATGGATCGTCCTCTGTGCCACTTCCTGTAAACGGAACAGAATCTGCATCCAGTTTCTGATAAAACGGCTCGTCACCATCAGTGATATTCGGATCACCTTTTCGGTAATAAGGATCAAAATATGTGGTACGATCATCCAGTGTTGGCGTTGGCGTTGGTGATAATTCCGGTGTATCATTTTTTCCTGAATTAAAATCATCCTTCTCTCCGTCGCTGAATCCATTCGCTGAGGGATCCGAATATACCGGAATATCATTATCCGCAGATGTTCCACCTGATGAACCGCCTGTATTTCCGGTATCTGTTGAAGCATCATCTCCCGGTAAATCTGACTTGGATGAAGAATTGTCTGAGCCCGCATTATCCACTGCATCTCCATCTGTAAAAGCAGATAATAAAAACGGATACATGGCTGTTGCCAGGTAACTGCCGGACATATCTGCTGTGGATGATAACGTATCATCCGGTGTCATATCATCATCGCCTGTATCATTATCAGTTTTTCCTGTTTTTGAATTCAGGTTATCGGCGTCTGTACCCGCATCTGTTTCCTCTACAGGTCCACCATTCTGAAGGCTGTTCAATCTGTTCACTGCTTTATTTAAATCCTGCTCCAGTTTCTGTTTTTTCAGCTTTGCTATATTCAGTTCCATTTCCACCAGAGTAGTATCAAAAGAAACCAGAGGATCCCCTTTTTTTACGGCATCTCCCTTTGTCACATAAATCTGATCAATAATCAGGTCTTTATCACCGTTTACTGTCTGTGTTGCACTGGATGTAATGGTTCCGTCAAGCGTGGTGGAAGGTGTATAAAATTCCTGCAGTAATCCGCTCACAGGAGTAACCGCCACTGTTTTCTGGCTGTTTTTCTTCAGCTGCATCAATCCCGCTGTAATTCCGCTTCCTGCGATTACCACCACAAGCACTCCTGCGAGGATTTTCTTTACTTTGCCCATGAAGATCACCTCTTTTCCTGAAGGATACCATCTTTGATCGTAACCACCCTTTTCGCATGTGCGGCAATATCCGCATCATGGGTGATCATCAATACAGATACCCCCTCATCATTCAGTCTCTGGAAAAGTTCCATAACCTGCGCACCGGATTTACTGTCAAGAGCACCTGTAGGTTCATCTGCAAGAAGAAGTTTCGGGTTATTGACGATCGCCCTGGCAATGGCAACCCTCTGCATCTGACCTCCTGAAAGCTGATTTGGCTTAAAATCCACTCTGTCCGCCAGGCCCACTCTGTCAAGTGCCTTCAGAGCGCGTTCTCTTCTCTCCTTCTTAGGTACTCTCGCATAATTTAATGGCATCTCAACATTTGCCAGAGCACTCTGCTTAGGGAGAAGATGAAAACTCTGAAAAACAAACCCTATCTTATTCAGCCGGATATCTGACATTTCATTCTCCGAACACGCCTTAATATCCACTCCATCCAGAAAAAAAGTCCCCTCTGTCTGCTTGTCCAGACATCCGATAATGTTCATCAGAGTAGTTTTTCCCGAACCGGATGGTCCCATAATTGCCACGTATTCTCCTTCTTCCATGGAGAAATTCACATCTTTTAATACCGGAACCTTCATTTTACCCTGCTGATATTCTTTATATATACCCTTTAATTCCAGTATCATTCGATCCCCTCCACGTCTTCACCTGCGCTCATACCAGGTGCCTCATCGATTGGTACAAGTTCCTCATTTGGATCAATCGAGTCATCCGAACTGTCATCTTCAGAACCCTCTTCCATATCTGGATCTGTATAGGCTTCCCCATCTGCGGAATCTGGCTGTTCATCATCCATATTTCCATGATCAGCATCCATATCTGTAATCCCGTCCGCGCCTCCGCTCATTGTCTGAGCCAGATCTCCGATCTCTGTTTTTTCGCCTTCTTCCAGAGCCGCTGTCGGGAATGCAATCGCATCTTTCTTTGTAAGGCCCTCAACAATCTTATATTCTCCAAGATCATCATCATGTTCTCCAAGTGTTACATAACGCTTCTCCAGTCTGTTCTTATCGCTGGCTGCCCATACATACGGTTCATTGGTATCTGTGTCCAGAATATAGTAATCACTGAGCCACAGACCATCTTTTTTCTCATCCTGTCCGATGTCACGTTCTATGTACACATGCTGTCCAAGCATCAGATTCTCAGAGGAATCCAATTCCACATAAAAAGGATAAGAAGTAGACGTTGTCTGATCATCGGAACTGGTACTTGCCATACCCATATACATATCATTACTGCTGTCATCTGAAGTTCCATTATTCACATCTACGGATCCCATCGTTCCTTTCCATGTTTTACTGCTGTCTACTCTGGAACGGATGATCACTGCCTCTCCGGGTACAATAGAATCCCTGTTCTGTTCATTAACTTTACCTTTTACTCTGTAAGCACCTGTACTGAGAATTGTAATAAATGCAGAACTGTCCGAACTTCCGTCACCTGACGACATGCTACTGTCCATTGCACTGCTGTCATCCACAGAATCACCGTCGTCACTTGTCATTTTGGAAGTGTCAATTTTCTGTATCACACCATCTATTTCACTTCGAACCTCTGTATTCTGTGTTGCGCTCTGAAGTTTATCAATTTCAGACTGTTTACTCTTCTGACTATATTCATTCTTCTTGAGATTCATTTTGTTAGTCTCGATTTCAATGGTATAGGACAACTGATCTTCGGCCTTTGCTTTTTTCTTCTCCGCTTCCAGCGTAGCTATCTGTTCTGTCAGGCTGATCTGTTCATTTTTTAATCTATCCAGATCCAGTTGCGCCTGCTTCAGATCATCCTCAATACTGCTGAGATCATATTCAAAAAGAAGCTGTCCGGCCTTTACCTCTTCTCCGGTCTTAACTTCCACTTCTTTTACTTTTCGTCCACTTTCTATTTTTACGTTTACAGTTTTCTGCGGTTCTACCACACCGGCAAACCGATTTACCGCTGTTGTTTCAGATCCGGTGATCACACTTACTTTTGACACATACACAATAGAATCACCGGTTCCACTCTGACCGTTTCCTTTAAAGTGATACCAGACTCCGGTTCCGATACCACCTGCTGCAATCAGGATTCCCAAAACGATAATAATACGTTTCTTCATAAATTGCCTCCTTGATATTGTCACCTTGTTCAGGCTAACATCTATTATACACTACTGCTTTTTTATATCATTATTATTCACTTTCCTATCATAGCAGATTCTGCCTTAAAATAAAAGCTTTGTAATCAAGTGGCAACATTTTTCACAATTTTTTCACGTTTTTCTTATGAATTTCGTTCACCTTTTTCACTTTTTTGACAGTCAGTACAAAATCTGTTAAAATAAACAGAAAAGTAACTGTCAAACAGTTGCACAGAAAGCACTGTGAAAGGAAAGAACACGTATGAATATAAACAAACACCTGATTCTTCTTTTCTCTGTCTTATTTTTTCTTTTTGCTGTATCTGTAAGCAGCGGCTGTTTCCGCAAAAATGAGTCAGATGTAAAGAGTGTAGTCAGAAATGAACTGGATCAGTTAAAAAATCTCGATTCAGAAACTACGCAAAAATACATACCCTATACAGAGCTGTTCCCCGATGCCACAGAGAATACTGATTTAACTGATGAAATCAATAAAACCTTTTCTCTCTTTTTCCGGAAATTTAATTACAAAATTTCGGATGTCATCGTCGGCACAGCCAATCATTCTGCCACTGTTTCTGTCAAACTGACCACAATCGATTCCAAAGTTCTTGCCAGAGATTTTAAAGCAGAACTTCTCCGGACACAGATCACAGAGTCAGCCCAGGCACAAAAAGGAAATATCAAAGATTCTTCCAGATCTCTTGAGGCTCATTATCTGATCCTGAATCATCTTTTAAACACAAATGACTATGATACAGCTGAGACAGACTGTAACATACAGCTTGTCAATACAGGCAATGATAAAAAGGAAAAATGGAAGATCCAGCGTACCAATTCTCTGGAAGATGACCTTGTCGGCGGTCTTATAGCTGATCTGGCAGATCCGGATATCCTTTCACCGGAAGATACCCTGACCGTCTATCTTGACACTCTACAGAAACTGGATTTGAAAGAAATGACATCTTATCTGGGTGTAGTAAATATCATGAATACATCCGATACTGCAAAAAATTCCATTGCCTCAGCACTTGCCGAACAGATTCATAAAAATTTTAATTATGTCATTAAATCCAGCAGTGAAAATGGATACAATGCCACTGTTACAACTGAAATTACAACCTTTGACAGTGATTCGATCCTGGCTGATTATCAGGAAAAGCTTGATAAATATCTGGCTTCTGCTGACGCAGTTATCGATGGCTCCCAGAAACGATACGAGAAATCTTTCGAAATTCTTCTGAACAGCATCAATGATAATACCGTTACTACCGTCAATGATGTAGATTTTGTTCTAATCAATGATGGGGTATCCTGGAAACTTCAGGATGAGGGAAATACTTTGGGAAATGCTATTTTCGGTACTTTGACAGATTCTCCTCTCGAGACTTCTGATTCTGAGGATGAAAATATTTCTGCCGATACAGATAAGCAGACAGATGATAATACTTCTACTGAAAGCAGTTCCAATTAACGATTAGTCAATCGGATATTCGCAATCCGCTTCCGCTACTTGCTCATAACCAAATAACTGCTTCGCAGTTTGGTTAAACAACTAAAAAGGCCACCATATCACAGAAATGTTCCTTTCCCGAATCATTCTATGATATGGTGGTCTTTTTAATCTTTGTCTTATTCTTTTTACATCCCCGTTATAATTTTGATAAACAGTAAAACCAGAACGATCAGAATAATCGGTCTTACGATTTTATTTCCATTTTTCATTACCATTCCAGATCCTACATAATGCCCTGCAATGGAAAAAACAGAAGCTGCAAGTCCAAGATATATGACAATCTTTCCACTAAATAAAAAAACAACTAATGCCATTATATTAGAAGAAAGATTTGCAAGTTTCATAGTTCCGGAAGCTTTCGCTACGGGAAGTTTTGCTACTCCTGTATATAAAATAAGCAGAAACGTACCAGTTCCCGGCCCATAAAAGCCATCGTAGCAGCCAACAGCCAGAGAACACACCGCACACAAAATCCACTGTTTCTTTCTGGAAATCTCTACATTGCTGTTATCATCCAGATTTTTCTTCTTCATTACATAAAACGCAACAATAGGAAGTACTGGAATCAGCATCCATTTTAATATCTTATCACTGGCAAGAAGCGCAATATGAGCGCCTGCAAAAGAACCGACAAGAGCCATGGAAATACATGGCAGTGCAACTCCCCAGTCTACAAATTTATTCTTACATAAACGTGCTGTTGAAATCGCTGTCCCAGTTGCCGAGGATAATTTATTCGTTGCTATCGCATTGTGCATCGGAACCCCTGCAAGCAAATACGCAGGCAGGGAGATCAAACCACCCCCGCCTGCGATAGAATCAACTAATCCTGCAAGGAATACCAACGGGCATACAATCAAAAACGTCTGAATTGTAAGCTCCATCCTTATTCAGTTACTTCCTCCGGTCTTACTTCCAGTTCCAGTTCTTTTAACTGCTCCTCGCTTACGCGGCTCGGAGACTGAGTCATCAGACAGGAAGCATCTTTAACCTTCGGGAATGCGATTACGTCACGGATGCTGTCAACTTTCGCCATAAGCATTACCAGACGGTCAAGTCCGTATGCCAGTCCGGCATGAGGCGGAACTCCATATTTGAATGCGTCCAGAAGGAATCCAAACTGCTCGTGAGCAGCTTCTTTTGTGAATCCAAGTGCTTCAAACATTCTCTCCTGAATATCATCCTGATGGATTCTGACACTTCCTCCACCAATTTCATTACCGTTTAATACGATATCATATGCTTTCTTTCCTTCATTGCAGATCTCAATCTTATTGTTCATTTCCAAATTGTTTTTGCTGTTCATCTTCTTCATCTCCATCTCCATCTGTCTGCTCGCATCCTGCAATTTCAAATTCCATCTCATAAACAGGATTATCTAAAATATCCATCTGCCCATTGATAAACTGCTTCATTCTGGCTTTGTAGCTTTGATAATCACTTTCCAGTTTACGGATCAGCTTCTGATAATTCTCAATCGTCTTTTCATGCTGTTCTTTCTCTTCTTTAAAGTCTTCTTTCGCACTTGTTAAGATCTTCTCTGCCTGATCCTCTGCCTCTGATACCAACTGTTTTGCATTATGGGATGCTTCTGCTTCTAATGCCTGTGCTTTATTGTTTGCATTCTCGATCGTCTCTTTAGATGTCTCTTCCGCAAGAACCAATGCTCTCTTTAAGGATTCTTCGATCGTACGGTAATGACTTAAGTTCTCTGTCAATGCAGATACTTTCTCTCGCAGTTCGTTGTTTTCTTTATAAACTTTCTCATAGTCTTTTGCTAATTCTTCTAAGAATTCATCAACTTCGACTGCTTTATATCCAAATCCTCTTTTTAGTTCTTTTCCTAATACTTCAACTGGTGTAATCATATATC
>ENA-OZYV01000422-OZYV01000422.1-human-gut-metagenome-genome-assembly--contig:-NODE-422-length-12975-cov-9.306115_pt1 | contig 12975 bp, 7 predicted proteins | sample MGYA00243638_ERZ654133 | MGnify/ENA primary metagenome ERZ654133 (study PRJEB26926, sample SAMN06165116) | human gut metagenome | biome: ENVO:00009003; feature: ENVO:2100002; material: ENVO:00002003...
TGGCAAAAAAGACATTAAGTATGTCACTTGTTGTTGCAATGCTTGCTACTTCTAATGTGCCGGTATGGGCTGCTGAGTTCAGCGATGGTACTGATGCTGCCGTTGAGACTGAAGCTCCGGCTGCTGAAACATTTTCTGATGATGCTACAGAAGCTCCGGTTGTAGAAAATACTACTGACGTGACAGATGTTGCAACTGCAACTGCACCTAAATTAACATTAGCAAATTGGACAGGCGCTTTGGCTGTATCTGGTGATCTTAAAGATGGTAGCACTGATGTTGCAAACTTTGATTATAAAGTTCGTATTGATGGCAAAGAAGTTGTTGGTCATTCAGGAACTTATACTGGAAGTGCTACAAGTGTTGCTGATTTAAATAGTAAATTAACATCAGCTACTTTTGTATCTACTGATGCTGGTCATATTGTATCTGTAGAGATTACAGGAACGGGTGCTAATGCTGGATTTAAAACTACAATTGAAGGCATTGAAATTAAGAGTGTAGATGTTTCATCTGCGACATTAAATCTTGGTGGCGCAACTGTAGCTTATACTGGTAAACAGGTGGCATTTAGTGATACTCAGATTGCTGGATTTACAATTGCTGGTATTTCAGGTCTTTCATATAATGACTTTAAGTATACATATGAGGGAGACGATCTTGTAAATGCTACACCTGCTGGAAAAACACTTCAGGTTGTTGCTACTGTAGACAAAGCAGGATATACAGGACAGATTAAAGCACCTTTTATAATTAACAAACGTACTCTGAATCCAGACAAATTAGAATTAACATTAAAGAAAAATACTGTTTCTTATGCAGAAAGATCTAAAATCTCTTCTGATTATGTAACAGTTAAAGACACTGTAACAGGAGAAACTCTTCCAACATCTGTATATACAGTTACTGGAAGTGGATTAACTGCTGTTGGCACTGAAAGCACATTGAGCATTGCTACAGACTCCTTAGATAAAGATGAAAAAACAAATCGCAATTATACAGGTAATGTAATAAAAGTTACAACAGATAAAGTTAAAGTTGTTGCTAATCAGATGTCAGATTTCAAAATTGTTACTGACAGTATTGGAAAAGATGATGCATCTAATGCAACAGCTGTAAAGAATGCAATTCATTTCTACATTGGCGACACAGAGGTAACATCTTATATTTCTTCTGCTATTACTGTTGCTCCAGCAACTTTAGCAAGTGGTGCGACAACTTTATCTGTTTCTGTAAATGGTGATAATACAAACGTTATCGGAAACACAACCGTAAATCTTTCTGTAACATTAAATAAACTTACAGTAGATGGATTAAGATATACACTTGGCACAACTAAAGATAAACAAGCAAATTCTGCTGAAGATTTAGGAGCTGAAACATACACTGGTGAGGCAATCACTAAAGATATTAAAGATGTTAAATTTGTTAGTGGAACTACAAATGTTAACTTATCTACAAGTGATTACAAAGTAGAGTATGTAAATGATAACACAAATGCTAAGGCTGTTTCCAAAAAAGACGTAGAAGTTTACATTGTAGGTACTGGAAACTATAGTGGCCGTGTTAAAATTGGTACATTTGCAATTAATGCCGCAGTAATCGAAGCTGCAGATATTACTGTTCCTGAAAAAGTTCAGTACAATGGAAGTCTTCAGACCGCATCTGACTACATGGATGGAAAAGTTACTGTTAAAGCAGGCGCTACAGGAAAGAAAAAAGATGTTCCGGCAGATGCATATAAATTAACATATACTTCAAGCACAACTCCTGTTTCAGTAGGTGCAACAATTACTACAAAATTAGTAGAAACAGATATTAAAAACAAAAACTATACAACTGGTACAACTGAAGTTACTGCTTCCAAAACAACAACTGTAACTAACAAAGATATCGCTGATACTAATGCAAAACTTGAAGTTGTAGGATCTTATACTTATACTGGAAAAGCAATTACACCGACTGTAAAATTAACAGTTGATGGTGTAGAACTGGCATCTGGTATTGATTATGAAATCCAGTCCTGCTCTAACAACAAAAATGCTGGTGAAGCTACAGTAACTGTTGTAGGAAAAGGTGATTATTCTGGAACTCAGACAGCTAAATTTACAATTAACAAAGCAAATCTGAGTGATGTTAAAGTTGAAGCAAAAGCTACTACTGACGCAGAAAAAGAAGCATTTACCTATACAGGAAGTCAGATTAAGCCAACAACTTCTAATTTTAAAATCACATTAAATGATGTTGAACTGAGCGCTTCTGATTTTGCAATTACATACCCAACAACTTCTAAAGTAAATGTAAATGTTGGTGATGCAACAGTAACATTAGCACCAGTAAAAACAAATACTAACTTTGTTGGTGAAACTAAAGAAGTTGGATTTAAGATTCTTCCTAGAGCACTTACTACCAGCTATTTAAATGGTACATTCTACGCATTTGATGAAAACGGTGATAAGATTGACTTTACCAAAACAAATTATGTATTTGGATATGACGGAACAGAAAAAACATTTAAAGACATTAAATTTGTTCCAAGCGTAGCTAAATATAGAACTATGAATCTTGTTGAAGGTAAAGATTATGAAATCAAGTATTTCAATAATATTACCGGACCAAAAGCATATGTTTATGTTACAGGTATTGGAAACTATGCTGGTTCTACAAAATTTGAAGGAAGCGATGTAACTTATACAAAAGCTCAGGACTTCGCAATTGAAGGAGTTACTGTAGGTCGCAAAAATATTACTGTATCAGACACAGAATATGCTGGTGGTGTAGCTGTTACACCAAATGTAATAATTAAGGTTGGCGATAAAACATTAGTAGAAGGAACTGATTATGAATTCACAGGACTTTCTAACAATGTAGATGTTACAGCTTCAAATAAAGTATTAAAAGCTACATTAAAGCTTAAAAATGGATATAAACTGAGCAATGGTACAGGTGAATGGACTGGAGTATTCAGCAATCCAGTTGTAAATGACACTACAAACACATATACTATTGATATAACATGGAAGATTGTTAAAAAAGACATTGCTAATACAACAGTTGAAATTTCCGAAACAAACGGTAAATTAACAACTACTGTACTTAATGGTAGCGTAATCGTTCCAGCAACAGAATACGATGTAAAAGACAATGGTGATGGAACTGCTACTGTAACAGCTAAAGCTGATAGCAAGAGCTATACAGGAAGCCAGAAAGTATCTGTAAAGAAATCTGAAAATGTTGGTGCTCCAGTAATCAGCAATGTTAAAGTTGTTGGTAACAAAGCAACTGTTATCCTTTCTGGTGAAGCTGACGGCGCTGCAGGTTATGATTATGTAATTTCTACAGACCGTGATTGCATCACAAACAAAGATTATACATCTATCAGTAAGAATCAGGTACAGACTTCTACTACATTCAAATATGTAGATCAGGGTATGTACTATGCATACTGCCACGCTTGGACACGTGATGAGAACGGTAAGAAAGTATTTGGTGAATGGTCCAATGCTTATCCATTCTCTGTAACAGCAATCACACCAGATGCTCCGGTTATCACAAACGTTAAAGTAAGCGGATCTACTATCAAAGTAACATACAAAGCAGCTGCAAATGCAACTGGTTACGATGTAGTACTGGGAACTGGCTCCAAGAAAGAAAACGGTGAGACACGTCCATACCAGTATGGCAATCACAAGAAACTGAACCTCAAAGAAGGTACAGTAACAGCAACATTCAAGAACGTACCAAAGGGAACATGGGTAGTTGGAATGCATGCATTCAACAGAACATCCGAAGACGGAAAGAAAGTCTTCAGCCCATGGTCAAACCTGAAAAAGGCTACTGTTAAATAATCCATTTGGGTAATTAATACAGATTCCTAAAAAGAAGGCTCCGGTCATTGCGATCGGAGTCTTTCTTTTTAATAAACCTATACCATATATTCTAACAGAATCTTATCCTTATATTGCTTTCTGCTATTTCAAGGTGTATCTGACTCCCCTGCCTGCACCTGTTTTTTTCAGGATTTTCTTTTCAATCAGGCTGTTCAGAGTACGTACTGCTTTACTCTTTTCCATTTCTGCTGCTTTCTCAATTTCTGATCTTGACATTTTTTCTTTTCCCTTAAGGATGCTGACCAGTATCTGTTCGGCTTCGCTCAGGTCATAGTTTTCCCTTATAACAGGAAGAATTACTTTGATAGAATTAGAAAAACACTGATACGATGGTTTTATCAGTGCGTTCCTGTAAGCATGATTGATCCTCATGATTCCGGTTCCAAATTTCTCAATATATTTCAGCCGGAAGAACACATTTCCGATAATAGGATTTCTGAGTATGGATATCTGACCATTCAGGTATTCCTCTTCGCTGATTCCGGCAGGAAGCCCTCCCGGAGAACTGATCTCAATCCTGTCCGCATACATACTGACTTTTATAGATGCCGGGATATCCCACATTCGATGGATCAGAGCATTGGCTATTGCTTCCCTGAAGGCTTTTTCCGGGATTTTGTCAATACATTTCCTTTCGGCTCCCTCTATTTTTTCATACTGATAATACTTTCGGAACATCTGAAGTGTTTTTTCCAACTGAGAAAGTATGGAAATATTTTCTAGTGATTCCCTGTCCATGATCTCATCTATGGTATCACCAAAACGTATGATATCTATTCCCGTAAACTGATTATCATCAGCAAGAAGTGCAGCTGCATTATTGAACCCACTCTGATCAGAATACAGTTCAAGAGTTTTTAAAATATCTTTATTGATCTTCTCAATGCCCATCACCCGGATAAATTCTGTTTCCAATTTAGCAAAAGTAAGCTGCTGATTGAATGAAGTGATCTCCTCAAAAGTCTGATTACAGCCCTCCAGGATCAACCGGTTATATTCCAGACGATCCACTTCAACTGTAGAAGAATCATTTCTTTTATAAGCTTTACCTTTATAGAGATAAGGCTTATACCTGCCTTCATAAACAGTGAGCACGATCGTATTTTCCTGTATCTCCAGACGGAACTCCGGCACAGGACTGAGACTGTCATTGATCTTATTCTCCAGATTCAGACATCCGTTCACTGGATCTGTTATGCCGATGACGTTCCCCTGATCATTGATTCCAAATATAATCTTTCCTTCGCCATAATTAGCATAGGCACTGATCGTTTTCAGAAACGTGTTAGATGACAGATTTTCCTTATATTCCAATGTTCTGCTTTCCCTCATGATACATTTTCCTCCACATTTTCAATCCTTTGAAACCCAATATTGATTTGTAATATATAGTATAAAATCGTTCCAATCGAAATGCAACGATTTCTTTTTTCGTTTCATATAGAATACAACGATTTATATAATCATCAAATATAATTCCGCCGATCAAAAGCCAACGTAATTGTATAATTGTGAAATAATAAATATTATACGTAAATAATGCACTAAGATTACAATTACAAATAAAAATTTCTGGGGTGTTGATGCAAGCGGAAATAATATTACTACACAGCCTGCAGCTGTATACCGTTATTCTAAAATCAGCAAACCACAGGCAAGTGCTTGGACTGTTTCTACAGAAAAAGCATCTTATACTTACACAGGAGAAGCAATTATTCCAGAACTGATTGTAAAGGATGGAACAAAAGAGCTCGAAAAAGATGTAGATTACGAAATTAAGTCTATTGCAAACGGTACAAATGTAGGTACTGCAACTGTAACAATTGTTGGAAAAGGTGATGATGACAATACATCTACTACAACAACTACATTTACGATTACACCAGCTGATATGTCTTCTTTAACTGTAAATGTAAATGATCAAAGCTATACCGGACATCAGATTCGTCCTACAGTAAAAGATTCCAATAACAATACACAGATTACAGCTAAATTAGGTACTGTAAATATTGATCTTGGTCAATTTACAATTAGTTATCCAGATTCAAAGGATGCAAATGGAAAAGAAGTTAATGTAGCTAATCAGTCATTTATCTATGATGGAAAAGCTCATACTTTTGCAAGCGCAACATTCAACTATTCTTATACTGATCCGATTACACATAAAACTGTTAAATTAGAAGAAGGAAAAGATTTTGAAATTAAATACTTCCACAATGTAACAGGTAATGCCAGCCATGAAGCATATATCGCTGTAGTTGGTAAAGGCAACTATGCTGGCAACAACGATACAACAAATCAGGTTTTCGAAGATGAAAATGGTCAGAAAGTAAACGCTATTACTTATAAGAAATTTACAATTACTCCAGTTCAGCTGTCAGATCAGAACGTAACTGTTTCTAATGGTACTTATGCTGAAGGAATGGCAGTAAAACCAGTTGTTAAAGTATCATATGGTAGAGATGCTCTTACATTAGAAGAAGGTAAGGACTACAAATTAGTTGGTGTGGGTGCTTATACAGAGCCTACAACAAAGAAATATACAGTAAGTGTTGAAGGTATCAATGGATATACAGGAACAACATCTTCTGTTAACTGGGGAATTGATAAAAAAGATCTTGCTGACTGTGATATTACAGCCGCTAAGAATTCTAAAGGTTCTGTATCTGTTGTTGTAATGAACGGAAATGTTAAAGTTCCAACAGAAAAATATGTTGTTACAGAAAATGCTGACGGAACAGTAACAGTTACTCCGGCAAAAGATAGTAAATACTACATCGGTTCTAAGACAGTTACATTAGCTGGTTCTGAAGCTAATGAAAAACCAGGAACACCTATGATCAGCAATGTTAAAGTTGTTGGTAATAAAGCAACTGTAATCCTTTCCGGTGATACAGATGGTGCTGCAGGTTATGACTATGTAATCTCTACAGATCGTGACTGCATTACAAACAAAGATTACACATCTGTAAACAAGAATCAGGTTCAGACTTCTACTACATTCAAATATGTACAGCAGGGAACCTACTACGCATACTGCCACGCTTGGAAACGTGATGAGAACGGTAAGAAAGTATTCAGCGACTGGTCAAACGCATACCCATTCGTTGTATCCGCAATCACACCGGATGCTCCAGTTATCACAAACGTTAAAGTAAGCGGATCTACTATCAAAGTAACATACAAAGCAGCTGCAAATGCAACTGGTTACGATGTAGTACTGGGAACTGGCTCCAAGAAAGAAAACGGTGAGACACGTCCATACCAGTATGGCAATCACAAGAAACTGAACCTCAAAGAAGGTACAGTAACAGCAACATTCAAGAACGTACCAAAGGGAACATGGGTAGTTGGAATGCATGCATTCAACAGAACATCCGAAGACGGAAAGAAAGTCTTCAGCCCATGGTCAAACCTGAAAAAGGCTACTGTTAAATAATCCATTTGGGTAATTAATACAGATTCCTAAAAAGAAGGCTCCGGTCATTGCGACCGGAGTCGTTCTTTTTATATGCTTTTTTCCACACTCCCAGACAATTACATGATATAATCAACATACAGCCCCCTTACTTAAAACATCTCTAATGAAAGGAAGTCATGTATGAAGAAAAGAAAATCATGTTTTATCTGGCTCTTGTGCATTCTTCTCCTGGTCACAGCCTTACCTTCTGTAGATTTTACAGATGTCCAGGCAGCATCTGTCAGCAGTACTTTCACCGGATGGAAAACCTACGGTGGAAAAAAATACTATTATAAGAATGGCAAAAAGCTGACAGACCTGCACAAAATCGGCAAGTATTATTACTGTTTTGCAGCAGACGGTACCATGCTTACAGGATGGTACCGTATTCATAATCGTTTCAGGTATTTTGGCAAACAGACCGGAAGAATGCGTATCAATCAGACTGTAAATGGACGAAAGATCAACAGCAAAGGTGTCTGGACTCCTGTTGTTGTACTGGATCCGGGGCATTCTGCTGTCGTTGCCGATGGTTATGAGCCTCTTGGTCCTGGTTCCAGTCAGCTGAAGGAGAAAGATACGTCCGGAACCCAGGGTGTTGCTACAGGTGTGGAGGAATATAAGCTCAATCTGAGCATTGGCCTTCAGCTAAGAACCCTTCTTCAGAAAAGAGGGTTTAAGGTAGTAATGACCAGAACCAACAGTAAAGTAGCTCTCAGCTGTATTGACCGCGCAAAAGTGGCAAATAAGGCAAACGCGGATGCGTATATCCGTATCCACGCCAATGGAAGTGATAATTCCTCTATCAGTGGAGCACTGACTATTTGTACAACCAGAAACAGTCCTTATATTTCATCTATGTACAGAAAAAACAAAGCTCTCTCTGAGGCTGTGCTCAATGCATATGTGTCAGCTACAGGATGCAGAAAAGAATACGTCTGGGAAACAGACTCTATGACCGGAAACAACTGGAGCAAAGTTCCGACAACGATCATTGAAATGGGATATATGAGCAATCCCTCCGAAGACCGCCGTATGCAGCAAAGTTCTTATCAGAAAAAAATGGTACGGGGAATTGCAAATGGAATTGAGAATTACCTGATCAAATAGCCTTGCTTTTGTGTCGTAGACAGTTTATACTGGACTGAATGGGTATAAAAAATAATTTGGAGGATTTTTCAAATGAAAATTGCAGTAACATATGATAATGGAGAGATTTTTCAGCATTTTGGAAAAACAGAGTCTTTTAAAGTTTATGAAGTGGAAGACAACAAAGTAGTTTCCAGTGAAGTAATCGGTTCTAACGGTACAGGACATGGCGCACTTGCAGGTCTGCTGGCTGAGCAGGGTGTAAATGTTCTGATCTGCGGTGGCATCGGCGGTGGTGCTCAGACAGCTCTCACAGAGGCAGGAATTGAATTATGTGCCGGAGCCCAGGGAAATACTGACCAGGCAGTTGAAAGCTATTTAAAAGGCGAATTAGTGTCTTCCGGAGCCAACTGCGACCATCACCATCATGAAGAAGGACATTCCTGCGGCAGTCATGAGGAGGGACACTCCTGTGGAGACAGCTGTGGTGGTGGATGCGGTGGATGTGGCGGATCACAGCCACAGCTTACAGGACGCAATGTAGGAAAAACCTGCCGCACACATTACAGAGGAACTTTCAATGATGGAACACAGTTTGATTCCTCTTACGATCGTGGCGAACCGCTGGAATTCATCTGCGGCGCAGGCCAGATGATCAGAGGATTTGATGCGGCTGTAGCTGACATGGAAGTTGGACAGATTATTGATGTTCACCTTATGCCTGAAGAAGCATATGGTATGGCAGATCCAAACGCTATCTTCACTATGGAAATCGCCCAGCTCCCAGGTTCCGAAGACCTGACAGTTGGCCAGCAGGTATACCTGTCAAACCAGTTCGGTCAGCCATTCCCTGTTAAAGTGACAGCTAAGGATGAGAAAAACATTACATTTGATGCAAACCACGAAATGGCTGGAAAAGAACTTAACTTCAAGATTGAATTAGTAGAAGTGAAATAAGACAAATACTCAGGGCAGCCTCCCGGCAAAAATTTTGCCGATGAGACTGCCCTGTTTTATACTTTATTTACCAAAGTGATAGTGCTTTTTGTAGTTTTATAATTTACGAGTAAAGATTTACTGTTTTTGTGGGCTTACTGTATATTCGCTTGCCGTTTACTGTCTTAAAAGCTTTTACATAATAGTTATAAACCCAGTACATGCCTGTCTGGGAATCATAAGCCTTTGTGTCTTTCCAGGTTGAGACAGAGGACTTCACTGTTTTGGCAGCGGAACCATTGCGGTAAATTACATATCCGGAAGCACCGGCTACTTTTGTCCAGGAAACCTCTGTACCACCGTTACTCATTTTACATGAAACCTTAGATGGAGCCGGGACAGCAGCTTTTCTTGATTTCACCGCTGAAAATTTAGAATATTTGTTTTTTCCACTTGCGTTGGTTCCATAAGCACGGACTTTAAATGAATAGGTTACTCCCGGTACTACAGCTGCATCAAAACTGAGGGATCCTGTTTTCAGAGTTTTTATCCGCTTATAAGAAGACCGGGAATCTGTCTTGCAGTAAATCTGGTATCCTTTGGCACCCGGAATCTTTTTCCAGGTTAAATGTATTTGATCCGCAGCTTTCTGGGAAAGTTTCAGCACAGGTTTTGTCAGTGGTGAGTTGTTCTCAGATACCTTTACCGTCACCTGACACTGGGCCTGAAAATCTCCGGCAGAAGCAGTGATTACTGCCTGACCATAACCGTTCCCCTGAATGGTTCCATCCTCTGAGACAGACGCAACCCCAGGATTACTGCTTGTCCAGACCACATCTTTTACATCATCAGAGTTGGATGGTGTAAAGGAAGGCGTGAGTTTTTGTGTATTGCCTTCGTCAATTGTCAGATTTGTCTGGTTTAGAGCAATTCCATTAAGTGGAGTTGTCACTACGGGGATTTCATACAGGTATGTGCGGGAACTGTCATAGTTGCCGTTATCATAATTTCCAGATACCCATACAATATTACGTCCCCATAAGATCGGCTGTGAATCCGTCTGGATCGTTACATTCTTGTATAACTTGGATAATTTTACGTTTCCGGACATATCCATAAGGAGATAATGCAGAACGCTCTGGTTGGAGGTTTCCTCTGAGAAAAGGACTGCGTACTGATTATTTCCTACAGGGATGAGCTTTGGTTCTGTCAGAGTTATTTCTGCTCCTGATGGTGAATACTGAGTGAGCCAGATAAATCTGGAAGTCATACTGTTCTTATCTGTAATTATCATAAAGATATTTTTGTTAAGATTTTCATATCCGGTCTGTCCATTCACAGCCAAACCATGGGGAACAGACTTGCCTACTGTGATCAGATTATTTCCTGCCAGAGAAAATCCGGTTACCTCGCATCCGGTATAATTATCACCTGTAGCTCCCATAAAAGGAAAGATATTTACCGCACGATCCTGAGCGATATATCCGCCGGAATATGCGGAGAAGGAGGACAGGATCAGACCTCTGTAATAAGCATCCCCATGATCCAGAAAATACACATGAGAGCCGTCATTTACAACAAACTGATTAAAGGAATGGCTACAATAAGGCATATCTGAATTAATAAGCGTCATATCCTGCGTGTTAATGACAAAAGTGATATTACTCTGATGATGTATCCCTTCCATCCCATACATTTCCCGTCCTGTGTGTACGATCAGGGTAGAACCGATCTGGGTCATGCGCAGGGAAGCAGCATCAAAAGGAATGTAGATTCCTTCAAACATATTTGTGTATCCGCCGCCAATGTCCGTTGCACCAAGCAGTTTCCAGGCACGGCTATATTTGAGAATCCGGACAGCCGTTATGCTGTTGTCTTCGTTCAGATTTTTCTGTCCTGCTGCAATATAAAAATTCCCATCGGGTGCAGCATAGAATCCTCCCCACAATGGAAGCGGAAGCTTTACTGTTGTTACATTGGTAACATTAAGATCGGAATTGCAGACAGCATCATATAAAGTCTGATCTTTCCAGGCAACAATATGAAGATTTCCTGCCTCATCTGTATAATAAGAAGTATATTCAGGACTTGCCCAGTTCCAGCTGTAAGATCCGCTGTTGATGCCCATACCCTGAAGCTGGGAAAGAGCCTTTCTCCGGCCAAAGGAAGACTTTGAGGAATATGTGGAAGTACCAGCTGTTATTCCCTGCCCTGCATTTGCAACCAACGTGTCCCCCTCCTGAACAGAAGGCATTTCCTTTTCATCCGAAAAGAAATCATCATCTGTCTGTTCCGAAGTAAACTCATCTTCAGTGTCATTGAACTCTCCATTGTTATCAAGCTCCTCAGGAACAGAAATTACATCTTCGTTTGCCGCATTATCCGGGTCAGTAAAAATATCTGTACCATATGCAGGAGCAACATTCATTAGAGCCATAGAAGAAGCCAGTAATAAAGCTAACAATTTCTTTTTCATCTTTCAAATCCTCCTTGGAAATAATGGTGGTTTTGTGTTGGAGTTGCATTGTACCAATCAGTGGTCTGGTACATCGAAAGAAATATTCTTATATAATCAATATAGCATACAACTTCTGCAACGTCTATGACAGATTATGTTGATTTAATGTGTGAAATTGCCAGCCAGAAACTGCTCAGCGGATATAACGAAAGATTAGTGTCTTACCTCGGGAGACCCTACTCACATACCGAAAGGTATGGTCGAAAAAGGTTTGGAGAGGGAGTCAGATGATGTCATAGTAGGCGTAAAGGCTGAAGGACTGAAACGATTTATAGTACGAATCGTTATGATTAAAATGATACATGAGCCAGAAATCGAATGGACAGGAAAAGTAGGAGCGTAACCGAGGAATACTGTCTATATTCAGAGGGGTGTTATGTATGAATCTTGGGATAAGTCAGAGGAGTAACAACAATGGAATTAATAGAAGTGATTTTATCAAAAGAAAATCTGAACAGAGCATATCAAAAAGTGGTAGCCAACAAAGGTGCGGGTGGTATAGATGGAATTACTGTAGAGGAACTGGGAGATTATATAAGGGAAAACAAGGACAAGATTGTTACGTCTATTAGAAATAGAACTTATATGCCCAAACCGGTGCGAAGAGTATATATTCCGAAAGAGAATGGAAAACAACGTCCGTTGGGAATACCAACAGCATTGGATAGAACCATTCAACAAGCAATCGCACAGCCAATATCAGATATCTATGAGAAAATATTTAGTGAATATAGTTATGGGTTTAGACCGGGCAGAAGTTGTCACGATGCAATCAGACAAGCACTTTACTATCTGAATGAAGGCTATGAATGGGTTATAGATATAGACATTGAACAGTTTTTCGATAAAGTAAATCACGATAAATTAATTCAGATATTAAGAGAGCAAGTAAATGATAGTACCACATTAAATCTGATTCGGAAATATCTGAAAGCAGGAGTAATGGAAAAAGGAGTGGAAAAAGCGACTATCACGGGTGTACCTCAGGGTGGTCCACTTTCGGTTGTATGTTCTAATGTCTATCTTGATAAGTTAGATAAAGAACTGGAGCAACTGTCTCTTATACACATCTGACGCTGCCG
>ENA-OZYV01000453-OZYV01000453.1-human-gut-metagenome-genome-assembly--contig:-NODE-453-length-12274-cov-5.904984_pt1 | contig 12274 bp, 9 predicted proteins | sample MGYA00243638_ERZ654133 | MGnify/ENA primary metagenome ERZ654133 (study PRJEB26926, sample SAMN06165116) | human gut metagenome | biome: ENVO:00009003; feature: ENVO:2100002; material: ENVO:00002003...
TATATAACCTTATTATAATATACTCGTTTCACATTTATTTTACCCTATTATACAACACTATCACCTTTTTTTCAAGGAGTATTTCCTACAATATAAAGACAATTTTATGACGATTTCTCAACAGTTTTCATACAGTTGTATAAAAATGCAGTTTTCAAAATGTTATCCTGCATATTTTTCCTGTGACAAGGAATTTTTTTTGCAAAACCTCTTGAAAAAGATCACAATAAGTATTATAATATATGTGGTAAAGGTTCGCTTGCCGAGCCGATCATTAATTTAAGAAAGAAGGATCTGTATGTTAGATATCAAGATCGAACGTACCACTACTCCAAAGGAAAAACCGGCTGACGAGACAAAGCTTGGTTTCGGTCACATTTTTACTGACCATATGTTTGTTATGAATTATGACGCAGGTCAGGGTTGGCATGACGCTAGGATCGTGCCTTACGGCGACCTTTCACTCTCCCCTGCTGCTATGTGCCTGCACTACGGTCAGGAGATATTTGAAGGCCTTAAGGCTTATCGTACTGCTGACGGCTCTGTTCAGCTTTTCAGACCGCAGGAGAACTTCAAGAGAATGAACAACTCTGCTGAGAGAATGGTAATTCCTAAGATAAACGAAGAGGATATGCTCTACGCTCTGAAAACTCTTGTTAAAATGGAGCAGGACTGGGTACCTCACACAGAGGGCGCTTCCCTTTACATCAGACCATTTATCATCGCAGTTGACCCATATGTAGGTGTTAAGCCTGCTGACCACTATCTGTTCATCATTATTCTTTCACCTTCAGGCGCTTACTATTCAACCGGTCTTAACCCTGTTAAGATCTATGTTGAGAACAAGTATGTAAGAGCCGTAAGAGGCGGTACTGGTTTTGCTAAGACAGCCGCTAACTACGCTATCTCGCTTGCAGGTCAGGAAGAAGCTCACGAGCAGGATTACGAGCAGGTACTTTGGCTTGATGGTGTTGAGAGAAAGTATGTTGAGGAAGTTGGCTCAATGAACATCTTCTTCGTTATTGACGGCGAAGTTGTTACACCACAGCTTCTTGGCTCTGTTCTCCCTGGCATCACAAGAAAGTCTGCTATCGAGATATGCAAGAAGAAGGGCTACAAGGTAAGCGAGAGAAAGATCTCTATTGAGGAGATCGCTGAGGCTTACGACAACGGCAAGCTTGACGAGGTATTCGGCACAGGTACTGCTGCTGTTATCTCACCTGTTGGTCATCTTAAGTGGGGCGACAAGGTAATGGAGATAAACAACAACAAGATCGGCCCTGTTTCACAGATGCTTTATGATACAATGACAGGCATTCAGTGGGGCAAGATACCAGACGAGTTTGGCTGGATCGTTAAGATCGACTAATATCGTGAATAATCAATGCGGTCTGTGCTTCGGTATAGACCGCATTTTTCATAGGAGTGATAAAAATGGAGCTGCAGCAGATAATAGACAAGTCACATAGGATAGTATTTTTCGGTGGAGCAGGGGTATCAACGGAGAGCGGCATACCTGATTTTCGGTCGGTGGACGGACTTTACAATCAGAAATATGATTATCCCCCTGAGCAGATACTCAGCCACACGTTTTTTATACGGCACACAAAGGCGTTTTATGATTTTTACCGTGACAAAATGCTTTGTCTGACGGCAAAGCCTAACAAGGCGCATTACAAGCTGGCGGAAATGGAGAGGGCAGGCATACTTTCTTCGGTGATAACGCAGAATATCGACGGACTTCACACGGCGGCAGGAAGCAAAAAGGTGCTGGAGCTTCACGGAAGCGTACACCGCAACTACTGCATGGACTGCGGAAAATTCTACACTGCGGAGGATATTTTAAACAGCACAGGCATTCCAAAATGCACCTGCGGCGGAATAATAAAGCCTGATGTTGTGCTTTATGAGGAGGGGCTTGATGATAAAACTGTGACGGAAGCGGTGAGAGAGATATCTCAGTGCGACACGCTTATTATTGCAGGAACTTCTCTGACAGTTTATCCTGCGGCAGGAATGGTGAGATATTTTCAAGGGGATAATCTTGTGCTGATAAATCGGGACAAGACTTCCATGGACGGCTCCTGCGACCTTGTTATCCATGACAAGGTGGGGGAAACGTTGGATAAGATAGCGATAAAGTAAAGATAAACAACGCAAATTGTAGGGGACGGCGCCCTCGACGTCCCATTTGTTTGGAAATTTTGCAACAGACAACGGGCGACCCAAGGTCGCCCCTACCATTGGTGGGGGTGATATGCGGTCGCCCGTGTTTTTATGCTATTTTATTCGTCCATATGCTGTGCGGTATAAAGCTTATAATATTCGCCTTTCTTTGCGATAAGCTGGTCATGAGTGCCGCACTCGGCAATGCCTTTGTTGTCGATATACATTATCTTATCGCAGTTTTTGATAGTGGAAAGTCTATGTGCGATAATAAATGAAGTTCTGCCAACAAGAAGTCTTTGAAGTCCCTGCTGAAGGAGCTTTTCTGTTCGTGCGTCTATTGATGAAGTTGCTTCGTCAAGGACAAGTATTTTCGGGTCGGAGAGGAGCGTTCTTGCAAAGGAGATAAGCTGTTTCTGTCCGCCTGAAAGCTTTGAGCCACGCTCGTTGACCTCGGTCATATAGCCGTCTTTCATTTCGCTTATGAACTCGTCTGCGCAGACTATCTTTGCGGCTTCTCTTATTTCTTCTTCCGTTGCGTCAAGTCTGCCGTAGCGGATATTATCGTAAATAGTGCCGCTGAAAATAAAGCTGTCCTGAAGCATTATGCCCATTTGTGAACGGAGTGAATGCAAGGTCGCCTGACTTATATCCTTGCCGTCTATGGTTATTTTACCGCTGTCCAGGTCATAAAATCTTGACAGGAGAGAAACTACTGTAGATTTTCCTGCGCCTGTTGGTCCAACGAGGGCAACGCTTTCGCCCGGCTTAACGTCAAAGGAGATATGCTCCAAAACTGTTTTGCCCTGCTCATAGCTGAATGTAACGTCATCAAATTTTACCTCGCCTGTGATATCACCGATATCCTGAGCGTTCGGCTTGTCCGCGATAGTGGCAGGCTCGTCAAGGGTTTCAAAGATACGCTCAAGGTAGGCGATATTGTTGATGAAGTTATTGAAGATGTTTGACAGGTTCATGATAGGCTGCCAGAAGCTTGAAGCATAGCTTGTCATGGCAACGATAGTTCCAAGGCTCACTGCCGCAGGTGTCAGCACCAACAGACCCACCACGAATATTGCGGCTCTCACAAGAGTAGAAACGTTGTCGGTAGCAGGCCAAACAAGGTTAGAATATTTCACGGCGTTTATCCAGCTTTTACGATATTTCTCGGAAAGTCTGTCGAATATCTGGGCATTTTCTTCCTCACGGGTGAATATCTGGGTCACTCTTGCGCCTGTGATGTTTTCCTGCAAATAGGCGTTAAGGTTTGAGGATTTGTTTGAAACGTCCTGCCATGCTTTACGCTGTCTTTTCTTTATCATCATCATTATGACTGCAAATATCGGCAGACCCGAAAGCACCACCAATGACAGCTTCACATTCACAAAGAACATGAAAATCATGATGAAAAGCATATTAAGGCACTCGAGTATAACATTGATGATACCGTTTGAGAGCATATCCGACACGGAGTTTACATAGTTTACAACTCTGATGAGGATCTTGCCGTGTGGGCGGTTATCGTAATACTCAAATGGAAGCTCCTGCAAATGCTTGAAAAGATCGGTACGGATATCGAAGATTATATCCTGACCAACAACTGTCATTATCCTTGAACGGATAGTGGAAAATGTTATGGACACGGCTATAGTGCCGACAAATGCGAGGGTGAGCAGGACGAGCTGTCCCATATTTTTCTGCGGTATGGTGTTATCAAGAGCGTACTGTGTGATGAGCGGTCCTAGAAGTCCGGATATTGCGGCGAACACGCTCAGCGCAAGGGCGGTTATCATTTTGCCCTTATATTTTTTGATATACACAAAGGAGCGTTTCAGGTGGGCGAAGTCGAATGGGGTCTCAAGGACTTCGTCAACGTCATAACGGTTTCTTGCCATTTAGACCGCCTCCTTTCCGAAGCCATCGTTCTGCAGCTTGAACACCTCGTAATAGTATCCCTTTTTGGCGATAAGCTCATCATGAGTACCCATTTCGGTTATCTTGCCGTCATCGAGGATTATTATCACGTCGGCGTCCTTTGTGGAGGAGATACGCTGGGCTATTATTATCTTTGTGCATGGGAAGTCGAGGTTTCTAAGGCTGTCCTGAATATACTTTTCTGTTTCCATATCCACGGCGGAGGTGGTATCGTCAAGGATAAGAATGGCAGGCTTTATGGCTAAGGCTCTTGCAAGGGAAAGTCTTTGCTTTTGTCCGCCTGAAAGACCTACGCCACGCTCGCCAACGATAGTTTCATAGCCGTCAGGCATTTTCTCAACGAATTCGTTTGCCGCCGCAAGCTTTGCATAGTGCTTAACGTCCTCTTCGGACATATCAGAGTCGCCGTATGCGATATTGCCGTCTATGGTATCAGAGAAAAGCAGGACGTCCTGCGTTGCCATACCTATTTGTGAGCGGAGCTGTGAGAGCTTACGCTTTCTTACATTCACACCGTCAACGAGGACTTCGCCTGAGTTGGCATCATAAAATCTTGGTATGAGATTTATAAGCGAGGTCTTGCCTGAACCTGTTTCGCCCATTATGGCAACTGTCTGGCCTGCTTTTATCTTGAAGTTCACGTTGTCAAGGACTATATGCTTGCCAAACTTAAAGGTAACGTCCTTGAACTCGACATCTCCGTGAAGCCTTTCTGTCTGGTCAACTGCGTCTTCACGGTCGGTGATGATAGGTCTTGCATAGTATATCTCGATGACCTTCATTGCGGAGGCCATGAACCTTTGCATATCGTTCACATAGATACCAAGGTTTCTGACAGGGTTTGCGATGCCCCAGATAAGTCCTGAGATAGCAACATACTCGCCCATTGTTATTTCCCCTTTTATAAGGAAAAATCCACCGCCAAGGAGCATTACAACTGACAAGGCGTTTGCGAAAGCTTCCATATAAGGAAAGAATTTAAGCCACAGCAGTGACGCTTTTTTGTTGGCGTCAGAATATTCTTTATTGGCTTTTTGGAACTTTTCTATCTCATAATCCTCACGGGCAAAGGCTTTTACAACTCTGTTGCCTGAGATGTTCTCCTGAGCGTCGGTATTCATTTGGGACAGCTTTTCACGGAGGTCAACGTAGACCGGCTTTGCCTTTTTATCAAGAAGCACCACCACACCGAATATGAACGGTGTAACAGCCAGCAGAAGAAGTGCCATTTTCCAGCTTACCATAAAGAAATAAACTGATGAGGCTATAAACAGCGAACACGATTCAAGCATACCTTTAAAAACGAATGCCACTGCATGACGCACCATATCAAGGTCGCCTGTGAGCCTTGTCATAAGGTCGCCTGTGCGGTTGCGGTCATAAAACTCCATATCCTGATTTTCGATACGCCTGAAAAGGTGCGTCCTTATTCTGTATATCATGCCCTGAGATGATAATTCATAGGTCATGTTGCAGGTGTACTGACAGATAGTTCTAAGCAGGGTAAAGCCCACCATGCCTGCAAGCAGCAGCCAGAACAGCTTTCTTTCATGCTCAAGATTAAAAAGTGCGTCCTTGCTTGAAAGAAACTTATCCACAAGCTCTTTGCTGAAATAAGGTGTGGTAAGATACAAGGCGTTGCATACGATAGACAGCACAAGGGCTGTTACATAGAATTTTCGGTAGCCTTTCAGGTTGTGCCATATCCATTGAAGCTGGAACATATTCTTTCACTCTCCTTTTATTCTTCTAAACTTCATGCTCTCATAGGCACATATATATAAATATGAAACCCATACTCTTTTAAGCTATGGGATATTATAAGCCCTTTTCAAAATAAAGTCAAGGGGGTAAAAGCATTTAGTTTACATAAAGCAAGCTAAAAAATCAACGAAAACACGAAGCTTTTGTTGTGCTTTTTCACAAATTATGAATATGTTGTTATCTAATGATAGTCATATTTAGAAGAAAACGTTTTCTTTAACTGTTATATTATATTAAACTAAGGTTTCGCACAATAAAATAACCGCCCTGAAATAACAGAGCGGTTAGAGAATATTTTTGTATGCAATAATATGCGAGCGAAAAAGTCACCCTTACAGGTTTATTTAATCCTGAAAAACGTCGGTGAAGTAGCCTGCGTTGGAAATAGGTTCATTGCCGCCTGCAAGGTGCTTTGTACAGCCCATGACGTGACATCTGAAAAAGCCATAGTCGCCCTCACGCTCCTCACAGCCGAGGACTGTCACAGAGGTAGGCTGCATATTGAAGCCATGCCACATATTCATGGTGGAAATACCCAGAAGGTGTCCTATAATGACCATTGATACGCCGAAGTGACAGAAGAACACAAGGGTTTCATCGCTGTGCTTTTCAATGCGGAACATACCGTTCTCGTGGATATAACCATGGTCGGCAAGAAGCTTATCAATACCCTCATGCACCCATTTAAGCTGTTCTTCAACATTGCCTGTTTGCATATAATCGGACTTGAACCAATTATTGCGGTCATAGTATATCTCTTTATCCGCCCACTCGGTGGGGTACATATCCCATGGGATACGATGTCCTCCGTCAGCGGTGGGTATTATGCCGTTAAATTCTCTCAGCCAAGGGAGAGTTTCGGCGGTATCCCCACGGAGCTTCAGGGAATATTCCGCTGTGAGCTGTGCTCTGCCAAGGGGAGAAACGTAGAACTTTGAAACGTCCCAATTCTTTACACGCTGTGCAAGAAGCTCTGCTTCACGCTTGCCCTTTTCTGTAAGGGTATCATGAACGTAATCGGGGTCGCCGTGTCTGATAAAAATAAGCCGCATAAAAATACCTCCTAGTTAGTCTGCCATTGGTTTTATTTCAGCGTTGTAGGCTCTTCTAAGGAAGAACAATGACGCCATGATCGAGAATATTTCGGCTATCGGGAACGCCCACCAGATAGCGTCAAGCTTGCCTGTAAGGGAAAGAAGATACGCCACAGGAAGAAGCACAACAAGCTGTCTTGTAAATGAAACGAGCATAGAGGAAAGTCCCCTGCCAAGAGCCTGCAATGATGAGATTATGATTATATCAAAGCCTGCGAAGAAGAAGTGTGTGCTGATTATACGCAGGGCTGTTACGCCTATGCTTAGCATATTATCGCTTGCGTCAAAGAGTTTCAGAAGCTGTGCAGGGAAAATCTGCATTATGATAGTGCCGACTATCATGATAGACACAGAATATATCATGGCGTATTTTATTGCACCTGTGATACGCTTTTTCTTTCTTGCACCATAGTTATAGGCAACGATAGGGATAAGACCGTTATTAAGTCCGAAAACAGGCATGAAAACGAAGCTCTGAAGCTTGAAATACACACCGAAAACTGCGGCGGCGGTGTTTGAGAAGCCGATAAGTATTTTATTCATGCCGTATGTCATGATAGAAGAGATAGACTGCATTATGATGGACGGCAGACCGACAGCGTAGATCTTCTTGATTATTTTTGCCTGCGGTCTATACTTCACAAGGTTTATGGTTATCTCTTTGTTGAACTTCATATTGAAGAAAAGTCCGAAGGCTGCAGCGGTGAACTGACCGATACAGGTAGCCACAGCCGCACCTGTTACGCCCCACTTAGGGAAGAAGCCCACGCCAAAGATAAAGCAAGGGTCGAGGATAATATTTATCACTGCGCCTATTCCCTGAGTATACATTGAATAGATAGTTTTACCTGTAGCCTGCAAGAGTTTTTCCATGGTCATCTGACAGAAAAGACCGATACTTAGCAGGCTGATGACGGTTAGGTACTGGTCGCCATATTCGATAATTATTTTGCTTGAGGTTTGTGAGCGATAGAAGATCTCGGTAAAAAATGCACCAAAAACCACGAAGATAACGAAGTTCACAAGGCAGAGGAAAATGCCGTTATTGGCGGCGCTGTTGGCTTGTTTGAAGTTCTTTTCACCAAGTGATTTTGACAGCAGTGCGTTGATACCGACACCAGTGCCTGCACCGAGGGCTATCATAAGATTTTGCACAGGGAAAGCCAGTGACACGGCAGTGAGTGCGTCCTCGCTTATTTTGGCAACAAATATGCTGTCGACGATATTATAGAGAGCCTGCACGAGCATGGATATCATGATCGGCAGGGACATTTTGAACAGCAGATCACCTATGGGCTGCGTTCCCATTTTATTTTCTCTTACTTCTTCCATTTTACGATTCCCACCTTAGAGTTACTTTTTCTTAGAATATATACTTTAACCTTTTTATTATAGCATTTTTATACGAAAGGTGTATGAATTATTTGTTAAATCAGCACAAATCGGGTGGTGTCCTCTATGATTCAGAATTTATGCAAGTTCTGAGCACGGGCGAACGCTGTTCGCCCCTACCGATGTTTGTGGGGTTATCAAGGGTTGTGAGATAAACAATAATGCGAAATGTCAAGGGGGGTGGGCTGTCGAGGGCGCCAGCCCCTACAGATTGTTAGGGAAAGTTCGTTGTGCCGCAAAATCGCTACGCTCTTTGCGGATTTACATTTGCTCAGGGCGAGGGTGGGCGGTGCAGATTTTGTACTCCGATATGGGGTTTGTTTGATATATGGCTCTCGTGTGCTTTTTACACTTTAATCTGCACCTTGTCGGCTTACGCCGAATGAGGCTCTGCCTCATACTCCGCTCAGGGCTTTGCCCTAAGAACCCACAAGGGACTCTGTCCCTTGACCCTGCAAGCCCTCTAACGCCGGGCTTGAGCCTGCGTTTAAGTGCTCGCTACGCTCGGTGCTGACTTCTTCTTTATACTTGTGCACAACTATGGTCAGCTACGCCCATTCCTCATTCCTAATTCCTCATTCCTCATTAAACCGGAAACTCCCCATTTTCAACGACCTCATCGGCAATCTCTCTCATCTCGTCCCAGTCATGCGAGTAATGGTCATTCAAGCAAGCCACAGCAAAGAACCCTCCTGCTTTCGCTCCTTTTATGCCCTCAACGATATCCTCATAGACCACGCAAGCCTTTACTTCAAGCCCCAGTTTTTCAGCCGCCAGCTCATAAACATCAGGAAAGCCCTTTCCCCTCTTCACCTGCTCTGTAGACACGAAGCAATCAAATTGATCCAAAATGCCGTTTCTCTTTAGCACAGGCTTATAAAGCTCCTCAGTTGAAGCGGTCGCCAATGCTATCTTCCTGCCCTGTTCCTTAAGCTTTCGCACATACTCCCCTGCGTTTCCGCAAAGCTCGATAACGTTCGTATACTCATACACCGCCATATCGAACCATTCCTTCATTATATCCTGAATGTTCTCACCCAGAGAAAATCTATCGTTTGTATAAACAGCCGCCTGCTCGAAATTCATTGCAGACACCTGCTTGAAATAGTCCTCAGGCACTTTTATCCCACGCTTGCCGAGAAATTCCTCGTCTATCTTTGACCAAACGTGATTTGATCTTGTCAGAGTGCCGTCCAAGTCGAAAATGTGTCCCTTAAAATCTTTTATGTCCATTGTAATGTCCTTTCAGAAGTATTCATCAGAGAGCCTGAAGCCCTCGCCTATTATCTCACTCACGTCACCCACAAGCACGAAAGCCTTTTCGTCAGTTTCCGATGCTATCCTGCGAACATCCGTTATCCTGCGTTTTCTCACTGCGCAAAGTATAAGATCTCTGTCCTCTCCCGTGTATCCCGTTCGGGCTTTTATGACCGTACACCCCAAGTTGCCCTCATTAAGAAGCCTATGGAGTATCTTATCTGCGGCAGGGCTTATTATCAGCGCAAGCTTTCCTCTGTCGCCGCCGTAGAGTATCATATCCAGCGTTTTTGAGAACACCCACAGTGTAAAGAACGAATACAGTGCGTTGTCGATACTGCCGAAAACAAAACCGCTGAGCACACATATCACACCGTCTGCAAGCATAAAGATCTGTCCTGCCGCCATGTAGGGCTTTTTCCTTTTGATAAGCTTTGCAGCGATATCAGTTCCGCCTGTTGTTCCCCCTGAACGAAAAACTATCCCACAGCCTGCGCCCAACAGAATACCACCTGCTATTGCGCTGAGGAAAATATCATTTGTGAGTGGTGTAAAAAGCGTACACATATCCGCAGTCAGACCCGAAACTGCAATAGCTACAACAGTTCCCAAAAGGAAACGCCAGCCGAACACATAAAGGCTAACCGCCAACAAAGGAAGATTTATCGCCATTGTAAGCGAGCCGACACCAAGAGGCAGAAATCTTGACAACATGACAGCAAGCCCCGAAGCACCTCCGGGGGCAATTTCGTTAGGGCTTAAAACCAGTCCAACGCTCACGCCATATATGACCGCTCCGAGAAGCAAGAGAGGATAGTCCACTCTGGCCTTTGCAGATTTTTTTGCCGAAAACAATTTATTCAGAAGTATCATAAAAGCCCTCCAAGCTATGCAAAAGCAAAGATAGGCTTATTTTTCCCCTGATACCTCGTAAAATACATTTTTACAAAAGAGGCGCAATGGTCCTGAGAATGACCGACATGAACCTTGACCAGAAGCTGCGGTTATTTATATCGTCATGTGTTATTCTATGACAGCGGTTTTCAAACATATCGTCAAAGTCCGCTTTTATATCCTTTATACAACTTGTTTTGTACATATAAGTTGCACACTCAAAATGGAGATACAAGCTTCTGTAGTCGAGATTTATCGTGCCCACCACGGCCGACTTATCGTCCGAGAGGAACATTTTGGCGTGGTTAAAGCCGCCTTTATACTCATAGACTTTCACACCCAGCGTTTCAAGATCTCTGTAGAAAGACCTTGTTATAACGCTCACATACCATTTATCAGGTATCTCAGGAGTGATTATCCTAACATCAACACCGCTTTTTGCCGCATAGCCCAGGACGGTGAGCATTTCGTTGTCAGGAATAAGATACGGGGTAGAGATATAGATATAATCCTTGGCATTGTTTATCATATCCATATAAACAAGCTCGCCCACATTCTCGTCATCGAGAGGGGAGTCGCCGTAGGGGATAACATAGCCGTTGTTCACAACGTTTTTTACAGTGGGGCGGTACATATTATACTCAGTTTTATCACCTGAGATGACCTCCCACATTTGCAGAAACATCATGGTGAAATTCCAAACGCCGTCGCCCTTTAGCATAACGGCGGTATCTTTCCAATGACCGAAACGCTCCTTGCGGTTTATATACTCATCGGCGATATTAACGCCCCCGTTGAAAGCCACGTTGCCGTCTACAACAAGAATTTTTCTATGGTCACGATTATTCTGTATAGTAGAAAGCATAGGGCGGAAAGGATTGAAAACAAGGCATTTTACCCCTTGGTCGGTAAGCTTTTTCTTATATCTGAAAGGCAAAGTGAACTGAGAGCCCATGCCGTCATAAAGAAGTCTTACCTCCACGCCTGCCTTAGCTTTTTCAAGAAGTATCTTAACTATCTCACGCCACATTTCACCGTCGTCGATAATAAAATACTCCATAAAGATAAACTCCTGAGCTTTCTGAAGCTCCTCAAGCATAGCCTTATACTTATCTTCGCCAAGGGGAAAATAAGTGACCTCCGTATTACCGCAGACAGGGTAGCCCCCCGACTTATCCACATAGTTTGCAAGCTTATAAAAATCAGGCTCACTTTCATGGAGATAGCTCATTATCTGTTCATTTGTTTTAAGGAAAGGTCTTGTATTGGCGGATTTCTTAGCATAAAGGTTTCTGACCTTTCTTGTTGAAAACTGATTTTTGAGTAATATATAAAGCACCACCGTAAAGATAGGCACGATAACAAGGGGTACTATCCACGCCAATTTATAGGCAGGGTTCTCGCTGCTGTTAAGGATATAGATAGCAAGCACGATAGCCACAGTAGAAAAAACGATATGCAGATAGGCATAATGCACAGCGAAGCTTTGGAAGATGATAAAAATGAAAATAAGCTGCAATGCAAGAAGCAGGATAATAGTGGTTTTCTGTGAGAATATCATATTTATAAGTTTTTTCGGTTTTTTCTTTTGTATTTTTTCGCTTATCTTTTCCGCCACATTATCCGCCTGCCTTTCTGAAAATAGTGATACACAACTGATTATAACATTTATTTTTGATTTTTGCAATACACAAAAATGCAGTTAATCCGCCCTGATTGTAGTGCTACAATAGATATTGGACAAAATTAAGAAAAAAGAAAAGAGAGATAGG
>ENA-OZYV01000468-OZYV01000468.1-human-gut-metagenome-genome-assembly--contig:-NODE-468-length-12113-cov-11.538232_pt1 | contig 12113 bp, 6 predicted proteins | sample MGYA00243638_ERZ654133 | MGnify/ENA primary metagenome ERZ654133 (study PRJEB26926, sample SAMN06165116) | human gut metagenome | biome: ENVO:00009003; feature: ENVO:2100002; material: ENVO:00002003...
AGATGTAGAGAGGTCTCGTGGGCTCGGAGATGTGTATAAGAGACAGGAATAATAGATACTTATTAAAATAGCACACGCATTCTTATAATTTCCGTGTACGCACACAAAACGAGTGAAAAATATTAGATATACAAATTCCCATGCTAAATAAAGCACATCATCAAATACATTAACAGTAATGTTTTCCATTATAATTTAATGTTAGTATTAGAAAATTGGTTTATTTTTATACTATATACGCCACAAATAAAAATAATATTGTTGACTGAACCTAATTTTTGTATTGAAAAAAATTAGTTCAACCAATAATTACAACATAATGAACAAAAAAGACACATTCATCAATGAAAACACGGAATTACATAAAAAAGCAGTGCTATGGACTTGTCCTCCATAACACTGCCACCTCTATTTATCATAACTGACAAACTCCTACAGCTACAAACCTCACTCCTCCTATTTTATCTCATCCCACTTCGGTGGATTCACCTGCATCAAATGACGGACAAAGAAATCATACCGCTTATGTTCGCCAAAATCTTCCCCCATTGTATGATGCGCTCCGGGAATCACGACCAATTCAAAATCTTTATTCGCCTTTATCAATGCATTGACCACCTGCATGGTAGAGGCAGGATCTACATTATCATCCAGTTCTCCCACCACTAACATCAAAGGACGACTCAACAGATGTGCATTTTCCACATTAGACCCTTCCTTATATTGATCTCCTACCGGATAGCCCAACCAAAGTTCATTCCACCAAATCTTATCCATACGGTTATCATGACAACCACAAGCCGAATAAGCCGCTTTATAGAAATCAGGATAAAGCAAAACTGCATTTGTAGATTCCTGACCACCGGCAGAACAACCGTAAATACCTACCCTGTCCACATCCATATAAGGATATTTCCGTGCAGCCGCCTTAATCCAAGCAATATGGTCCGGCAGACCGGCATCTTTCAAATTCTTATAACATACATTCTCAAAAGCACGCGAACGGAAAGAAGTTCCCATTCCATCGACCATTACGACGATAAAACCAAGTTCGGCCAAGGAAGTCATATTCCAGTCATAAGGACGGAAAGTCTTCGGAACATACTGGTCTCCGGGACCCTGATAAATGTATTCGATAACCGGATATTTCTTGTTCGGGTCAAAGTTGGTGGGGCGGGCAATCAATCCCCACATATCCGTCTTGCCGTCCCGCCCTTTGGCAACAAACACCTCCGGAGCTTTCCAGCCTTCGGCCTCCAAAAGAGTTATATCGGCTGTTTCCAACGGCATCACCACTTTGCCATCCCTGGCACTACGTAACACAGCGACGGGAACCTTGTCCACCATAGAATAAACATCTACCAAATACTTCATATCTCCCGAAAACCAGGCACGGTGCATCCCTTCTTCGGGAGTAAGACAGGTAAGACCTTTGCCATCAAAACCGATGCGGTAATAACGGATGAGATAGGGGTCTTCACCGGCTTCCATACCATTTGCCGAGAAATAGATCTGACGGTTATCCTCATCTACCCGAAGCACTTCGCGTACATACCACTCTCCTTTAGTAATTTGATAATCGGGCTGTGCGGTAATACGGTTGTACATATAAAGATGATTCCAATTGTCACGCTCACTCATCCATATCATCTGCTTGCCGTCTTTTAAGTCATGACGGAAATGACGGGTATAATTCACATATGTATCGCTGGTTTCTTCTACCAACGGGCGCACTTTTCCCGTTTCGGCAGAAAGTTCAAGTACTCTGTACACCTGATGTCCGCGCTGGTTATATTCAAAAGTCACGGCACGGCTGTCGGGATTCCATTCGGGACCATATACTTCATATTGCCGGTCGAACAATTCGGTAGAAGGAATAATGCTTCGTCCGCTTTCCACTTCATAGATGCAGGGCACTTTAAAAGGAAGTTCGTCTCCCGGCTTCGCATACTCCTGTTTGTGAAGCTTGGGCTGAAGCTGGTCAGCCGGAGAAGATTCCACATAATAAACATAGCGCTTTTCCACCGGACGGATCTTGCAGGAAGCCACCTTCTTACTGTCCGGTGACCAGCGGATGTAGGCTGAATAATAATTACCCAGTGTCCCGTCCAAGCTCAGTTGCTTTTCTTTTCCGGTAGCCACCTCCTTTACATAGATATTCTGATTTTTAATAAATGCGATCCATTTACCATCAGGAGACGGAACCGGTGATGCCGTCTTCTCATCATCCACCTCCATCCAATGCTTTTGCCTGATAAGGAGGGGAACCGCACCTTCATTGACCAGCTGATTTTTCCGGGACGCATACATCCAACGTTGATTATTAAACACAAAGCGCAGCGTATCCAATCCCTTACTGACCGACAAACGCCCCAATGCAAGAGCTTCCGGCTTGACCTCCTTTCCGGATGCAGCACCCAACGCCTTTGCCAAACGATGAGAATCAAACAATTCTTTTCTAGCTTTCTTATCCGCATCCACAGATACATACAGGCGGCCGTCCGGCGTATTCCGCACATACCAGAATTGATGCGTACCCTCTATCCATTGCGGATTGACATTGGAATAGAAAACTTTGTCCGCACTGAATTTCTCTTTCAATGCATAAGCACGCCGATAATCATCGACCGTACCTTGAGCGACAGCCATGCCCCCACTAAGGAACATGGCTACCAGCCAACCTAACTTACCAACCTTCATTTTGAATTATTCTATTTCACTTCCCATTCAAACAAACCCGATGAATTATCGGCCGGCTGAACAACCTCCAGTTTTACCGCTTTTGTCTTTACCGGGTCAAAATTGACTGTATTCCCCGTACCTTTTTCCACTCCATACTTATCCGCTCCACTCACCGGTTGCCACTGGCCTTGTGCATCTTTATAGTACACCTTCCAACTTTGTGGTATGCGGCATCCTCCCCAAGGAGCATCATCATACCAATATACGGTAGCACTGGAAACAGTCGCTTCGGATGGGAACTCGTAGGATATCCATTCGGTAGTTCCCTGTTTGGGCCACCAATGGTAATAGGGTACGGAACGGTCATTCTCATCTTTCGGTACTAGACGGTCATTAATGGCGGAAATGGATTTCACCTTATGCGAAGCATCCACTTTGCTTTCCGATGCCAGCGTAGCAGGCATAGTCGGACGGGAAGCACTTAATTCCTGAGGCAACCACACTGCCATAGCACCTGCACCGCGGTGTGCCCAAGCATAGTAAGGGATCAACGTCAGCTTCACATCAGTAGCCGTCAGACGACCTCTGTCGTCATAGCCCAGAATCTGCGCATCCGTCTTCAACTGGTTAATGCCATAGAGCAAATCCGGTTTTTCAACCACCTCGAATTGAGGAGTGCGGTTCATAAACACGCTCAGCACATCAAAATCATTATCCGGCCATTCCGCACAATAAACGATCGGGCCACGCTCCACGGCTATACGTCCACGATCTGCCTCCACTTTATTATTGGCTTTCACCGTACGAGGTTCCATATCGAAATGGACAGCTACTTTATCCCCTTTCTTCCAACGGCGGTCTATGCAGAAATAACCGTCCTTCAGTTCACTCTGTACCGGTTCTCCATTTACTTTCACTGTATAGCTCAAACGCTTTCCATCCGAATAAGTGTACAGGTCACTGGGAACTACCTGATTACGCACCCATCCCGGAATACGGATTTTCATTGTAAACTGTCCGGCATTGTTCTTGTTGACACCGATAGTGACATCACCGTTCCAAGGATAATGAGTAGCCTGCTCCAAAGAAACAGCCTTGCCCTCTACCTTCAAGTTCGAAGTATTGGACATGAACAGATTAACATACACGTCCTTACCTTTCACCGCATACACATATCCCGGCAAAGAAGGAATGAAACGACAGATATTGGACGGACAACAGGCACAGCCGAACCAAGGCTGGCGCTGGTGCTGCCCGATGCTTTCCAACGGATTAGGATAGAAGAACCCGCCACCATCCAGGGACACGCCCGAAATAAGACCATTATATAAAGTACGTTCCAGCACATCATAATATTTTGCCTCACCATGAAGCAGGAACAAGCGGTAGTTGACATACACATTACCGATAGCCGCGCAAGTCTCACAATAAGCTGACATATTGGGCAGTTCATAGTTCTTGCCAAAAGCCTCCCCATTGCTGGTGGCGCCGATGCCGCCGGTAATATAATATTTCTTGCCCACAATGTTGTCCCAAATACGGTCTATGGCATGGATATAAGCCGTATCCCCTGTCAGTGCGGCCACATCTGCCATGCCTGCATACATATAAGCGGCACGGACAGCATGTCCCATGGCCTCATCCTGCTCCACTACCGGCTTGTGCGCCTGACTGTATTCATCCGTACGAGTAGTATGTCCGCGCTGGTCCAAAAAGAATTTGGCTTGATCCAAATATTTCTGTTGCCCTGTTACCAAGTACAGTTTGGCAAGGGCCATTTCAGCAATCTGATGTCCCGGCACACGGATTTGTTGCCCTTCGCCCGTACCTATCTCCCGGCATACACAGTCGGCATAACGGATAGCGATATCAAGGAAATTACGTTTTCCGGTAGCCTGGTAATGCGCAATAGCACCTTCTACCATGTGTCCCAAGTTATAGAATTCATGACTCAGTTCCTCCACCTTCTCCCACCGTTTGCTTCCTGCCCACTCATGCGGATGCTTCGGGTTCATGGTACGCGAAGTATAGAGATAACCATCCGGTTCCTGTGCCGCAGCGACAATAACCAGCACACTATCAATATACTTAGCCAGTTTTTTGTCCGGATAGGTCTGTAACAGATAACTGGCACCTTCTATCGTTTTGTACACATCGGTATCATCAAAAGCCAGACCGCCTACTTTAATGGTATCACTGGGATGGGCGGCATTGACAAAGTTAGTATAACGTCCTGTTTCCTCGCATTTGCTGAACGCCAGAGGAATCGTTACTTCACGGCTGGCATTCAACCGTTGCCCCCAGAATGAATCGGTTACTTTCACCGAAGTGAAAGGTACGGGGTCGATAGGATAGCCGTGCGACTGATTTTTTACTTGCGCTGTTCCGCCTGCTACGGTAGCAGTCAACAGAGCAGTGACTAAAAGTTTCTTCATGGTTCTATCATTTAATTGTTTATCATAGTTTTTGCAAAAATACATATTCCGGTCATAGGAAAAGGGGGAATCACTCTTTCAACGGCAAATATTCATCCCATAATTTCAATGAGTGCAGATAACCGGTAAAGGGCCAGTCTCCTTCGGCATTGCGTCCCAATGTGATGAATTGTGACGGTTTCACCAGCAACTGGATATCTTTTTCACTGACTAATTTTCCATTGATATAAACCTGTTCCATCCGCCCATCAAAGCAGATATAGATGTGCTGCCACTTTCCTGCCAATTCCTTCATGTCCTTATATCCTGCATCTTCATACCAGCCATAGTGATTGATTACTCCACAACGAGGCTCCGTGCCGTTGACCAACATGATTTTCTCCAATTCATCATGCGAGGTAGTAAAATCGGCCACACATTCATTTTCACTAATGGAATCATTCAGTACCCACGCCTCCAAGGTATAAGGAGCATTATCCTGCAAAGTGGCAGGAAGCATAAAACTGGAAGTATAGACCTGAGTACCCTCAAAATGAAATGCCTTTTTCCCTTTCACTTCTTTCACAACGAGAGGTAATTTCCGGGCTTCAAAATACCCTTTTACTCCTCGGTTTTCCAGATAAGGAACCGTATCGTTTACGGTAAAATCATCAGCAGAAAGACTGACCACCAACCCATGTTTCTGCTGATCGGCTACAGGCAGACGCACGATGTCCGTTTCCGCATCGTATGCCTTTTCCGCCGCTTCCTGTTTCCAATTGTAGTAACGGAAATTGGTAATGACCAAAGGTTCGGTGGAACTATGCAGCGTAATCGATCCCGACGAAAGACACGACTCCGCTTCATAACTCTGCCATTTACCTGACCTGTAAACCAACCCACTAACTGTATGCTCTTTGGACGAGGAGAGTAACGGATGACTATACTCCAATGTAGTTCCCGGTTCCAGTACCAACGCATCACGCCCACCGATGCGCTGTATGCGTGCCGAACCTTCCTTCAAAGTAAAAGCCCCTCCCAGCATCCCTTCATTGTTCTGCCATTCACGACCATTCCAATCGGCAGCGGTAAGTCCCAGCCATTGTTGCGGAGCCGATGCTTCCACCCCATCAAAGATTTTCAAGTTCCAGACCGCCCCGCCAAATCCGTTCTTCTGTCCTCCGGTAAAGGTAAGGCGGACATAACGAGCCTTCACCTTGCCAAAATCGGCCATCGGGCTGCCTGCCAGACGATTATTCCGCTTATCAGCGAAAACAGACCAATGCTTGCCATCGACAGAAGTTTCAATTAAATATTGATAAAATTGTGTGCCATACTCAAATTGAGTCCAGATAGTTTGTATCTGCCGGGCAACACCCAAATCCATTTCTATCCACTCCTGTCCCATGCCACGAGGACGCCATAAAGTCCCGTTATTATCATCTACAGCATATTCGGGACGGAAATCGGCATCATAAAAAGAAGAAGCCCTCACCTTAGCACCCAATGCCAGATTTTTTGATTTCACTACAGAAGATGCCAATGCACCTATTCCGTCATGAGTGGGAATAAGGGGTTTAATACTTCCATCTTCGGCAAACTCCATACGGTCCACACAAAGCTGACGATGAAATCCGCGGTTGGAATGCGGATTATCATGACGGTGATAGACCATATAATATTCATTGCCTTCTTTCAAAACGCTATGATGTCCCGGCCCATGAATTGTTCCGTCGGTATTGGTTTCAAGAATACATCCCCGATAGGTGTACGGCCCCATAGGCTTGTCCGAAGTGGCATACTGCACCCGATAGGTGTGGTCGTGACAGGAACCCGAAGAATACATAAAATAATAGATCCCCTTTCGTTTCATCACAAAGGGCGCTTCAAAAAAATCCGTGGCTTCCGTATTTGGAATCAGACGCGTTTCAGTAAAACTCTTCATATCGGAAGCCAGTTTTCCGGCTCCGCAACCGAAACCTTTATAAATTCCCCAAGTCCCCCAATACAAATATACAGAACCATCATCATCCACAAAGGTCTGCCCGTCCAATGTAATGGCATTCGTCACAAAACGGTCGGGTACAAGAACAGCCTCACTTTCGCCCAATATATTTTTCCAAGGACCACGCGGCGTTTCACTGACCCCGCAATGAATCATACAGGGCTGACAATAAAAATAATAATAATTCCCATCCGTATGTTTCATCACATCGGGAGCCCATATCCAATGACTGTCCGGCCAGTTCATGGGCATTAACGTCCAGTTTACAAAATCCTTGCTGGTCCACACCTGTGCAGGACCGAAACCGGCCCCACTGCCATCCGTAGTGGCATACATATAATACGTATCGCCAAACTTCTTCACCGTGGGATCGGCAAAATATCCGGGAATAATGGGATTCCCCGTACCCGAAGCATTAAAAGGCTTCTGAGCAAAACCTGTAGCAGCTCCCAACAATAAGGAAGCAACAACCAATCGTATCTTATTCATCTCTATATAGCAAAATTCTATTTGTCCCTGCGACGCTTATTCATGCACCACATTATGAATGGGAATTTCTATCTCATAAAAATATTCCTGCAACAACCGGTACATATCCGGATCATACGTCTTCAGTTTCGTGCGGCGGTTCACCCAGTTATGAACTCCGTTTGCAGGTTCGGCATAGCGGTTACAGTTAAAGAAAGACTGTACGCACTCGGCAAAGTATTCCTCTTTATTGCTCACTGCATACGTCTTTTCCCACAGCCCTTTCCGGATTGCATTCTGACGAAGTGCCTCCAAACGCTCATTAAAGTCTGGCTCCACTCCCACTATACCTACCGTATGAATAAGGTGAGCGAACTCATGAATCAGGATATTCTCACCTACATATTTATCCTGCGGCAATGCCAGCAGATTCTCTTCTCCGCAACTGGATGAAAATTCATCTTCCGGTGCTCCGCCAAAACCACGGGCACGCCAGTTCCAATATTTAATGCTGTCCTCACAATTGCAGATATGGGCAAACTCCGGCAAATCGCAAGTTTCCTCATCCTTACCGATAACCATGACGTGGCAACCTTTCTTCACCATGTGCGCCTTCACATCCGGACGTTTTGCCAACATCAAACTGATGATATCACAGGCTTTCAATAAGGCCTCATCGCTCACCTTCCCGGAAGAGGTGACATACAGACCTTCTGTTTCTATGTATTTCTGATAGAAAGAAGGAATATTTTTCCCTTCAGGGATACTGGTAACCTGTCCGTGAACAGGGCAAAGCTCCAACTTCATGGCAAATCCGCCTCCCGATGCCAGATGCAAAGTCAACCGGCTGTCCTTATCAATCCGGATGGTTTCCTTGCGATAGTCCTCGGCCTGCTTATTGGCATTCACACCGTCTTTAAACAAAACAGCCGTATAAGACATTCCTTCGGGAAGGAAAGAGAAATCGAGCTGCACATCACGTTCATCCCAATTGGTCATACCGCCGATATACCAGTTCACATCCTTCTTACGCACCGTTACAATATATTTTCCCAACTCGCCCGAAGCAATAAAAGTAGAATCCACCTCCACAGGCAGAGAAGCTATGAAATCCACACATTCCTGCTCATTCAGATAGTTGGTAGGCGCATCACACAACATGGTAAAAGGAGAATCGTGTACAATATAGGCAGCCAGCTGATGACACCGGGTTCCCATGCTGGCCGGTGTGTAATACATGGCGCGCCAATCTGCCTTCGTGGCATTGCGCATAGCTCCCGGCGTATAATCCACCGGTCCCGCCATCATACGGATATAGGGGAAAGTAACATCATAAAGAGGCATATTATTCTTGATATCCGTCCATTTCACCTCTTCCATGCCGAACACGCTTTCAAAATTGATAATATGGGGGTAGGTACGGTTGATACCTGTCGGTTTGTAAATGCCGTGCAGATCAAGGGTTAATTTATACCGGGCCGTCATCTCAGCGATGCGATACACCATTTCGACGGCAGTCTGATCATCACGATCCAGGAAATCCACCTTAAAACCTTTGATTCCCATATCCGCATATTTCTTACAAGCTGCTTCCAATTGGCTGTCGAGTACATTAAACACCGTCCAAAGCACTATTTCCACCCCTTTGGATTTGCCGTATGCTATCAGCTCCGTCAAATCAAGTTCGGGAATAACGGTCAGCATATCCCCGCTCTTCGGATCATACCATCCTTCATCCAACACAATAAACTCCAATCCGTTCCGGCTGGCGAAATCGATATAATATTTATACGTATCCATGTTGATACCGGCTTTAAACGGCACTCCTTTCAGATTCCAGTCATTCCACCAATCCCATGCCACTTTGCCTGTCTTTATCCATGAGGTATCACCGATACGGTTGGGAGAAGCCAGAGCATAGACCAGGTTGTTGACCGGCATATCCGTATCCTTCTCCGTAATGGCCAACACACGCCACGGATAGGAACGGGAGCCACGGCTACGGGATATAAAATCGGTAGTTTCAGTTACATATTCCTGCTTCCGCCAAGGATAAAAGTCTGTTTTAGCCGGATAAGGAGCAAAGACACCTTTCAATCCATACTTTCCCTGCTGTGACTGCACAAACATGCCCGGATAAGCTTCGAGGTCGGACTCCAACAGGGTCAGTTTTACGCTGCCGCAATCCACGGTAACCGGAAGAAAAGCCAGTTTAGGCTGTGCTTTTGACAGAGGAATGATGTCATATACATTCTGATAAGCCATCGCCATCGGTTTTTTATCATTGGTGGTATAAGGAAGATAAGCCGTATAATCTTCCTTAAAATTAAACTCGGCCTGTTCCTCCTTTATAATGATATCCGAAGATTGTGTGGTATAGAATCGATAGGCGACTCCCTCATTGTATGCACGGAAGATGATTCCGAACCCGCCTTTCAGCTTCAAGTCGAGTTCGTTGCCTGTTGCAACGAACTCCTTGAAACGGTAAAAAGGTGATTCTATGTTATCCTTTATCTTTCTCCTTCTTTCCCCTGTGATACGGGGAGTTTTACCTACTATAGTTCCGTTTTCCAGAACCAAACCTATATTAGAGTGTGAGAGAATTGTATCATTTCCATGCATCACTTGGTAGGCCAGTTCGTTTCCGGCGCTGATTTCCACTTTCAATGTTCCATCGGGTGAAGAGAGTACATATTTCTTTTCCTTGGCTGCAAATGAAGCATTTCCAATCAATAAAAGCAAAGATAAAATTGCAAGATAGAGTTTCTTGTTGTTTTTCATAATCTATCGGTTGTATACATTGTTCACTTGCAAAGTAAAATAAAAAAATTACAAGAAAGGGAATATATAATATAATGTAATGGCAGAATCGTCCAATAAATCTCATTTTATGGATTTGACAGTTAGGCGGTTGTACTATTCTTCCATTCGTTTAGACTATTTTTTTATCGGGTGGAAGAGCGAATAGGAATACCTATTTTCAGTGTCTACCCTAAATATCCGGTACCATATTATCCAAAGTCCTCCTGACTTAATACTATTAATGGAACCTGTTCCAATGAAGAACAGATTCCATTGTTTACCAAGTATATTATTCCATTGTTCCCGAGACAATAAATTCAACATATCGGCTATGATCCTCTATCATCGCATATACAAAATGCGCCTTTATAGTGGTTCCTGAGGCAATATTAACATAGCGTTCCACAAAAACACTTCCTTCACCAGATTCAATAAAGTAGACACAATTATCTCCATACGATGAAACATTCGATTTTCCGTCAAACCAATAACCAAGACCATTGGCTGTATACTCGCTAGTTTCATCCCAAGTCCCGTCTTCCTTAACGGGGTACATAGCAATTGTAGGAGTTATGGAAGAGTCACCTCTAGCATCTCCGCTGTTCTTTACTTGTTTTGAAAATTCGTCTACGGATAATCCGATACATGGTTCTATAGCATCGGCATAATCTGCAAAGTTGATTGAAAATCCCGCATAATCTCCTGCTGCCAATGTACCACTTATTACAATTTTAGAGGGGTCAGTAACAGTTACATCAAAAGAAAAACGAATATAATCATCAAAGTCGGCACCATTGTTTATAGCAAATCCGACATTAATCGACATAATTGTACCTACAGAAGCGGTTTCGAGCACATTAAGAACCAGCTCCTTCTTTGTTGCATCCAACTCAATACTAGCTATACCAGAAGCTGCATCACAAACACCGCCTGCCGTATTATAGTACCAACCGTTGGTACCCTTGGTAGGAGCTGTTCTATTCCAACAGTTTTTCGATATATTGATAGGATAAAACACCACACTCCCATTAGACAATGCAGCCAACGTCTCATCTACCGTCATTCCCAAATACGTATGAAACTTTTCTGCATAATCAGTCAGTTTAACCGTCTTCGCTTCCAAACGGCTGATGGGAAACTCTGCTTTGGTAGAAACCACAGCATCCGCATTCGTCTTCAGATAGGGGTTTTCATTCTCCCCGTACACATGCTTGCTGGTAGCATCCTCCGGATCCGTACTGCATGCAGCCAGTGACAGAGTGAAACAAGCAATTAAAGCATATATAAAATTCTTTTTCATCGTACTATTCTTTTTATTAATCTGTTATCATTATAGTTATTACTGTAGTAGCATTAGGATCCAATGGTATTACATCTTGAAACGTATCTATTGAACTAATTTTTACAATTTTATCATATCCTAAACTATTAGTTATATGCAAGCTACGATAGTGTACTCCTGATTCAAAAGGTCCAGATATTCGAAAAGATAACATTACTAAATTGGGACCGATAATAACAGGGGTTTCTACTATTGAGTTTATCCCATTATAATTAGAGATGATGCCTCTCACTGGAGATGATACCTCTATTGTCACCGGAGTTTGATGAGAGCCTAAAGTTTTTATCATTGAAACCCTGACCAAATGTGGATATGAAGAATTTATTTTATTTTCCAAATTCCCTGCATAAACACTGTCTCTTATACACATCTCCGAGCCCACGAGACCTCTCTACATCTC
>ENA-OZYV01000475-OZYV01000475.1-human-gut-metagenome-genome-assembly--contig:-NODE-475-length-12031-cov-6.727371_pt1 | contig 12031 bp, 11 predicted proteins | sample MGYA00243638_ERZ654133 | MGnify/ENA primary metagenome ERZ654133 (study PRJEB26926, sample SAMN06165116) | human gut metagenome | biome: ENVO:00009003; feature: ENVO:2100002; material: ENVO:00002003...
GAGATGTAGAGAGGTCTCGTGGGCTCGGAGATGTGTATAAGAGACAGATAAATAAGAGACAAAAAGGCCCTTTTCACCTATTTCTTCTCTCTGGTTAGACTTCTCCAAAGAAGAGGTATGTCAAACAAACAGCCTTGTTTCGCGCAAACTGTCATGATTATCGCCGCTTCGCTTACCATCCATCCGCAAGGGCTATAACAGAATAATCGACATAGAAAAGCCCCGCAGGATAACTGAACCGCATCCCAAAGCCACTGAGAAGACCTTGTTGGTTCCGGTATAAAAAGGCTTTCCAAGTGATTAGTTATTCACTTCCCAAGCCGTCAGTTATTCACTTCAACAGCCAATGAGAGGGCCCGTTTCTTGGTTATCAGGGCCTGTACAGGCACATGTTTCCCGTATTTTCAAATAAGCTATGGCTTACATTTGACGCGGAAAGCCTCATTAACCCACCTTTAGCTTTAAGGCTGTATCCTTTATGCGTTCACTATATCTCGTCTTCACTCAAACTACACAAGGTGTTTCCGAAAAAAGACGTACGTGTTTTTTTAAAGCCTAAATGAATGCCCCATATAATAAAAATCGTATCTTTATCGCCAAAGATGGAAAAGAACCATCTATATCCTATTAATCACTAAAACCTATAAACACTATGGGAAAATTTATCAACCCCTTCACCGATTTCGGCTTCAAGCACATATTCGGCAGGGAAATGAACAAGGACATTTTAATCGAGTTCCTGAACGACCTCCTCAAAGGGGAGCATACTATCATGGACCTGAGGATCATGAACAATGAACAATGAGCGATTGCCCGAGACAGAGCAAGGAAGGAAGGTCATCTTCGATATCCATTGCGAGACCGACAAGGGCGAACGGATCATAATCGAGATGCAGAACAGGGAACAGCCCCACTTCAAAGACAGGGCCTTGTATTACCTCTCGCACTCGGTGGTGGAACAGGGGATAAAGGGAACATGGGACTATGAGCTGGCGGCCGTGTACGGTGTTTTTTTCTTGAACTTCACGCTAGACGAGGAGAACAGGCCAAACAATAACAGGAACGAAGGAAAGTTCCGAAGGGACATCGTGCTGGCGGACCGAGAGACCGGACAGGTATTCAACCCCAAGTTCCGCCAGATCTATATTGAGCTTCCTCGATTCAACAAAGAGGAGGAAGAATGCGAGACTGATTTTGAACGTTGGATTTATGTACTAAAGCATATGGACACATTAGACAGAATGCCATTCAAGGCACGCAAGGCCATATTCGAGCGGTTGGAACGCATCGGATCCATGGCGAACCTCACCCCCAAACAACGAGCGCAGTACGAGGCGGAGTGGAAGATGTATAATGATTATTATAACACCTTGGACTTCGCCGTTGAGAAAGGCATGAAAAAAGGGATGGAAGAAGGCATGGAAAAAGGATTGCAAAAAGGATTACAAGAAGGATTGCAAGAAGGACTGCAAAAAGGGAAAGAATCTACGGCACGTAATATGAAAGCCGAGGGAATAACCCCTCTTATCATCCAAAAATGCACCGGCCTTTCCCTTGAGGAAATAGAGCGACTATAAAACAAAATCCCTTCAGCCTCCATCCGTTTTTAACGTATAGTTATCAAAGGGAGAGACTGAAGGGATTTTTTATATTTATAAACGATCTAAAAGCTACTCCTCACGCTGCTTCTTCCATTCCTCCGCACACTCTTCCAAGGCCTTATACCAAGCCTGGCCGAACTTACGGATCAAGGGCTCCTTGAGGAACTTATAAACCGGCAATTGCTCTTTCTTTCCTAAGATCTCCGCTGCCTTACAAACGCTCCAGCGATGATAGTTCACGGCCTTGAAATCCCGATACTGAGTGACACGTATCGGGTAAAGATGGCAAGAAACAGGCTTATAGAAATCCGTCTTACCTTCCCGGTATGCTTTCTCGATAGCGCATTTACAAGTACCATCGGCGTCGTAACAGGTAAAGACACAATCTTTGCCGTTCACGATAGAGGTAACCGTATCGCCTTCCTCATCGATATAAGCTACGCCTTGCTTATGAATGACCTCTTGAGCTTTCGGGGATAAATCATCCCAGATAATGGGCAATACTTTCTGGAGCTTCGCCAACTCCGAATCCTCTAATGGAGCGCCGGAATCTCCTTCCACGCAGCATTCCCCCTTACATTTGGAAAGATCACATAAAAAATAACGCTCGATAACGTCAAGACTTACTAAAGTGTCATCTATCTGGATCATAAGATGCGCCTAGCTCTTATTTAATCAATGACTTACCAGTCATCTCCTTCGGCTGTTTCAAGCCCAAGATATGAAGGATTGAAGGAGCCACATCGGCCAAGATACCATCCTCTACTTTAGCGTCCTTGTTGGCTGTCACATAAACGAATGGAACAGGGTTCAAGGAATGAGCCGTATTCGGAGTGCCATCCTCGTTCAAGGCGTGATCCGCATTACCATGGTCAGCAATGATGATTACCTCATAGTCGTTGGCATAGCTGTACTTCTCTGCCCCGGCCTCCCGGATTTTTTGCAGGGTGTCGATGATAATAAGCCGGGTGTCCGTGTGTTCCCGGACAAAGCCCTTTAGCTGCTCCTCCAGGCCACCGCCGAGCTGCTTAGCTCCGATGGCAAAGAACAGGTTTCCGGTACTCTCTACTCCAAACATCCGGTACAACCGCTCCTGTAAGCGACGGTGGTTGTCCTCCAGGGCCAGATAGAGGACTGTCCCCTGGCGCACCTCATACCCCCACAGGGAAAGGCCCATACTCACATGATAGGCAAGCTGGGCCATGAGAAAGGACTTGCCCACCTTGGGAGATGTATGCTCTAAGTGACTTCTTAATCATGGTTTTTGTCATGGTTAGTGAAGCAGTCACTTAGAGCATTTTCATTTCAGGAGGTACAGCCATGAGAAACGAGAAAATCACCCCTCTGTATGAGCGTTTGAGCCGTGACGATGAGTTACAGGGCGAGAGTAATTCCATAAGCCATCAAAAGCAGATGTTAGAGGAGTTCGCCCGCCGGAATGGGCTGCCGAACCCCACCCACTTCACCGATGACGGCGTATCGGGAACCCGCTTTGACCGTCCCGGCTTTCTGGCGATGATGGAGGAAGTCGAGGCCGGACGGGTGGAGGCCATTGTTATCAAAGACATGAGCCGCCTGGGGCGTGACTATCTGAAAGTCGGTCAGGTCATGGAGATTTTGCGGCAGCGCGGTGTCCGGCTGATCGCCATCAATGACGGTGTGGACAGTCTGAAAGGCGACGATGATTTTACTCCCTTCCGCAACATTATGAACGAGTTTTACGCCCGCGACGCCAGCCGGAAAATCCGCTCCGTGTTCAAGTCCAAAGGCATGAGCGGCAAGCACCTGACCGGCACCGTCATTTACGGCTATTTGTGGGACGAAAAACGGGAACACTGGCTTGTGGACGAAGAAGCCGCCGAAGTGGTACGCCGTATCTTTTCCCTGACGATGGAGGGCTATGGCCCCTATCAAATCTCGAAGCTGCTGTCCGAGGCAAAGATTGAAATCCCCGCTGTCCACCTGGCGCGCTTTCACGAGGGCGTAAACAGGTCAAAGCCGGTCAAAGACCCCTACGGCTGGGGATCGTCCACCATCGTGAACATCCTGAAAAAGCGGGAATATCTGGGCCACACCATCAATTTTAAGACCCGCAAGCACTTCAAGGACAAGAAAAGCCACTATGTTGACGAAAGCGAGTGGACGATTTTCGAGAATACCCATGAGGCCATCATCGACCAGGAAACCTTTGACAATGTGCAGCGCATCCGGGCAAATGTCAGGCGCTACCCGGACGGCTGGGGCGAGGCCCATCCTCTGACCGGCCTGATGTACTGTGCCGACTGCGGCGGCAAGATGTATGTCCATCGCGTCAATAACGGCAAGCGTGACCCTCAGTTTACTTGCAGCCAGTACAGCAAGTACCCTATCGGCTCCCTTTGCCCAACACAGCATCGCATCCGGGCCGAAGCCGTCCTGACCCTGATAACCGATATGCTCCGGGCCATCGCGGAGTATTCCAAGAATGACAGGGCTGAGTTTATCCGCACCGTCCAGGAAACGCAGGCTGCCCAGCAGACCGCCGATATATCCAAGAAGCGGAAACGGCTGGCCGCCGCCCAAAAGCGGGCCGGGGAACTGGAAAAGCTGATCTGCAAAATCTATGAGGACAACGCCCTGGGTAAGCTGCCGGACGCCCGGTATGAGGCCCTGGACGCACAGTACGCCAAAGAGCAGGACACCCTCAATGCGGAAATCGCGGAACTGGAAAAGACCGTTACCGGCTATGAGCAGAGCCGGAAATCTGCGGAAAAGTTTATTGCCCTGATTGATAAGTACGAGAACTTCGACACGCTGACAAACACCATGCTCAACGAGTTTGTAGAGAAAATCCTTGTCCATGAACGCGCCCGGAAAGGCAGCCAGGACACCACGCAGGAGGTTGAAATCTACTTCAACTTTGTGGGCCGGTATATCCCGCCCGCCTTGCAGCCGGTTCCCCTGACCCCGGAGGAACAGGAAGAACTGCGGAAGAAGGAGGAACGCAAGGACAGGCTTCACCAGAACTACTTGCGCCGCAAGGCCAACGGCAAGCAGAAGGAATGGGAAGAACGCTATAACGCCAAGCGCAAGGCCCAGGTGGAGGCGGCAAAGGCCGCGATCCGGGCCGAGGATATAGAAAAAGGCATTTTTATCCCCGCCAGCCAGTTACCCAGGCAGGAGCCGCGCAAGGCCACCTTACCGGCCAGCGCCGCAATTTAACCATCACAGTGCAAAGGAGAATGAACATGAGCGAATTGACTTACACCCGCTGCGGGGATTACTACATCCCCGACCTGAAACTTTCCGAGCAGCCGGAGGCCCCCATCGGCAAGTATGGCCGTATGCGGCAACGCTACCTGAAGGAACACCGGCCCAGTCTTTACAGCAGCTTGATTTTGAGCGAAAAGCTGTACCCGCACCTGTTGGAGATTGACCGGGCGGCGCGTGAACGGATGGACGCCATGTTGCCCCGCATGATGGAGGCGGCAGGCGTCACAGAGGAACTGAAAGCCCGCGACCCGATGGCCTGGGTGGGCCTGATGAACACGCTGAAAGCGCAGATTGACGAGTTAATTTTGTGCGAATTGGTTTATAGTTAAATTACCAAAAGGCAGAGAGTGATTACGCTCTCTGCCTTTTGGTGAGGATGAGAACATTTCTTCCACTTGACTATGCGGTTGCTTCTGGTATATCATTAAATTAGTTACAACTAACCGCCGTGGAGGGAGCAACGAATGATGACACAAGGAAGCCAATATCTTGGCAAACTATATAATGACCTCATAGCAAATTCACCGCAAACAATCTCGATGGATATTCCCTCTGATATGGGTAAAGGAAGAATTGCCCAAACAAAGATCAAACATGGAGTTATTCTTTCCGACTGGCAAATGTGCTATCAAGCAGATATGAATGTGCAAGGCACTGTCAGTAAGGAATATATGCAAATCATTTTTTGCTTGAATGATGGGATTTCTTGGGGAATTATGGATGAGCAGCGCTCTGTTACTATCCAAAAGAATGAGTCCTGCATTTATGCCGGACATGGAGGAACAGAATATATTTGCTACAAGAAAGACAGCAATTTCTCATTCAAGAGTATCAAAATCCCCCTTTCTTATTTCTCTCATCTTCTCGCAGATTACTTCGACGGGCAGGAGGTAACTGCTTATGAAAAGAAACTTCTGGGCGGGATTTCTAAAGTTCCGGTAACACCCATTATGGAACAGATTTTAGCGGAGACGAGCCGGTTTACACAATATCGTGGTGGATTGGGTTATTTGTATTTGGATGGCAAATTACTGGAATTATTGTCTATTTATCTGGGAGAAGTGCTTGAATTAGATATTTTGATGGGCAAAAATATTTCTATGTCTAAGACCGAAAGGACTGCCATTATGGAGGCAAAACGAATTATAGACAGTCAGCTTGCATTTGCCCCCTCATGTGAAGAATTATCCCGTTTGGTACATTTGAGCGTAACGAAATTGACACGCGGTTTTTCATCATTTTACGGTATGCCAATCCATCAATATATTATTGAGCAGCGTTTAACACAGGCGGCACAGTTACTTTTGGAAGGAGACTGGAATGTAAGCGAAATTGCTGCGATTGTTGGATATGGAAAACCAAGCAATTTTGCAGCAGCCTTTAAGAAAAGATATGGAGTAGCACCAAAAAATTACCGTGAAAGTTACCTTGACGATACAAAAAAATAAGCGTTCAACCGTTTTTGGGTCAAAATGGGTAGGTTTTGGGTTGGATTAGTCTGCGATAACTGGTATTCTATGTGATGTGGTTAGATGTTGCTAACTGCATCACATTTTTATTTTCCAACAAAGTGAGGAGGCATGAGCATGAAACAAAAGTTGAATGCGAAAGACTTTATTCTCATCGGTGTCCTGACTGCCCTCATGTGGATCATCTGCATGATTATCAGCACCATTATGAGCGTGGCTGGCCCGGTGACCAATGTGTTTTACCCGTCCGTTGTTGCTATTCCTAATGGTATCGTGATGATGCTTCTGCTGGCCAAAGTGCCAAAGAAAGGGGTATTTACCATCTGTGCCGCCATTCAAGCCATTCTGTTCCTGCTGGTGGGCGCTTTCTGGTTCATCCCCATCGGTCTGGTGATTGGCGGTGTCGTCTGCGACTTCCTGGTTATGGGCCGCAAGGAAATCACGATGAAGTCCATGATGGTGGCGTATGCGCTGTTCAGTGCTATTTTTGCTTTCAGCGCCATCTGCCCCATCAAGTTCCTTCAAAGTGCCTTTGTGGGCGCGATGGAGAAGAACAACATCGCACCGGAGTACATCGAAGGGATGCTGAATATTACTTCTGTTCCTATGCTGGTAGTCATTGTAGCCGCCGGACTGATTGGTGGTCTGCTTGGCGGTTTTATCGGCCAGAAAGCGTTGAAGAAACACTTTATCAAGGCTGGACTCGTTTCAGTAAAATAACAGGATCAGCCCCCTGAAAATTCATCAGACAAACGCAGGCAAGCGGGCTGCCTGATTTTAGAGCGCGGGGCTGAATGTGGTCCCGCGCTTTGATTTTTATAGGGAGGCATTGGAATGGAAGAAGCACAAATCAAACAGATTATTGAGCGGCAACCCCTATACGGGTCTGCACTCTTGGACCCGCGCTGCAAAATCCTTCTCCTGGTTTGCATCGGCTTTGTCAGCTATTTTCTGGCCGGAGAAGTTGTCAGTCTTGTACTCATGCTGGTTTACGGATTGTTCATCGCCCTGGGCAATGGCGGGAAATGGGCTGTAAAGATGATAGTGACCTATATCATTGTCGCTTATCTCAATGCTCTGCTCCGTTATGTGCAGGTGCCAGTTTTAAGTGTGATTATGAGCGTGTTCGGCGTGACGGTTCTGAAACTGATCCCCATTGTAATGATGGGACTCTGGATATTGCGGACCACCTACATGGATGACCTGATGGTAGCTCTTCAAAGGATGCGGCTGCCGCAGGCAGTCACGATCCCTCTTGTGGTTATGTTCCGCTATATCCCTACTTTACGGATTGAATACCGGCAAATCCGCAGCACGATGGATATTCGAGGTATCAGCGATACCCTCTGGAAACGGGTATCTCATCCACTGGCGACGATAGAGTATATTTTGATACCGCTGCTGATGCGATGCCTGAAGGTCACAGATGAACTTGCGGCATCTGGCACAACGCGGGGGTTAGAACTGGAATGCAAACGATATGCGCTGAGGCCGATCCGTTTTGCGTGGCCGGAAATCATAGTATCTCTGCTGGGTATTCTCTTTTTGGCTGGCCTTCTCCTTATTGACCAGACCAAAATTGGGGAAATCATTTTGTGGAGGGTATGACGATGATCTCATTTCAGAATTTTAGTTTTCGATATGAAGAAAGTCAGGATTTTACTCTCCGTGGTATTGATATGACCGTACAGACTGGAGAGTTTATCCTCTTGACTGGAAGAAGCGGCTGCGGCAAAACAACACTGATCCGTTCCCTCAATGGCCTTATTCCACACTTTTATCCTGGAGAAATCAAAGGCGATCTGTTGATGGATGGCAAATCATTATTGGAGATGAAGCCTTCCGAGCTGGCCGGGCAAATCGGGACGGTGTTTCAAGACCCACGCTCTCAGTTCTTTATGACAGATACGACACGGGAACTGGCTTTCGGCTGCGAAAATCTTGGCCTTGCCCGTGAGAAAACGATTGAGCGAATTGCAAAAGCGGCAAAAGAACTGGAATTGGTGGACTATTTGAACAGAAGCATTTTTGCTTTGTCCAGCGGCGAAAAGCAACAGATCGCAATCGGCTCTGTATATGCACTCGCTCCAAAAGTTTATATTTTTGATGAGCCATCGGCCAATTTAGATTATGCCGCCACAAAACGGCTTGCCGAAATTATGGGGAAACTTAAACACGCTGGATATACCATTTTTGTGGTAGAACATCGCTTTTACTATCTTCGTGATTTGATTGACAGGGTTTTTCTTATACAGGAAGGGAAAATTGAGCGCGAGTTTACGAGAGAAGAATTTTGCTCACTGCCGGAAGAAACACGCATTTCCTACGGTTTGCGGACAGCATACCCGGAGCGTGATGCGGAGCATTATCAGGAAAAACCGCGTCCGCATAGCGGAACACATCTGATGGAAGTCCACAATTTAGGTTTTTCCTATAAGAAAGGCCCGGATGTGTTTCAAAATGTCAGTTTTGAAGCCCATGCGGGAGATGTGATTGGCATCCTTGGACACAACGGGGCCGGAAAGACAACGCTCTTATCCATCCTGACTGGTCTATTAAAGCAGCGGCGTGGGGAAGTCAGCTTAGACGGGAAAAAACTCACTCCACGGCAGAGGCGGTCGCTTTCCTATCTTGTTATGCAGGATACAGATTATCAACTCTTCGCCAGTAGTGTGGAAGAAGAACTGTCCTTGGGAATAAAGGAGGATTGCAAAGAAAAAGTAGATGCCACTTTGGAGGCATTGGAGCTTTCAGAGTACCGGGAGCGTCACCCAGCCTCCCTATCAGGCGGTCAAAAACAGCGCGTCACCATCGGCGCAGCCATCGTAAAGGATAGCCCGGTGATCTACTTTGACGAGCCTACCAGCGGCTTGGATTATGACTCGATGGTTCGCGTTAGCAATTTGATAGAACAGCTTTCTAATTCCGGGGTGATTGTTTTTGTGGTATCCCACGATTTTGAATTTATCGTCCGCACTTGTACGGAAGTGGTTCAGTTAGACGATCACGGAGCCATCCAAAATCACAGGCTTTCGCCGGAAATCCTAAAAACTCTTTCTGAAAAGTATTTTACCTGATGGGAGGTTAGACTTATGTTCCAAAAAGTATTTGAATATGCAGGGCCTCATAAAAAGGGGCTTTATGCGGCAACAGCGGTTGTGCTGGTCAGCGTCCTTATGGGGGTGCTTCCCTTCGTACTGGCCTACCAGGTGATCGCGCCGTTGGTTATGGGGGACGCGATAGACGCCTCCTTCGTCATTCTTCGAGTGGTTTTAGTATTGGTATGCCTGGTTTTGCAGGCAATTTTCTACGGTTTGGGATTGAACATCTCACACAAGGCTGCCTATGACACGCTGCTGCGTCTGCGGACTGCTTTGCAAAAACGATTTGAGAAGTTGCCTCTTGGAGTGATCCAGGATAAAGGTACGGGAACAGTTAAAAAGCTGTTTGTCGATGATGTGGACAGCCTGGAAGTTCTGTTGGCTCACTCTATGCCGGAGGGCATCGCAAATCTAATGATCCCGATTGCGGTTTATGTGGCGATGTTTTTCGTGGACTGGAAACTGGCATTGCTGTCCCTGGCTTCTATTCCCATCAGCTTGATTGCCATGAAAACGATGTACTCCGTTGGCATGAAGAAAATGGGACCTTATTATATGGCCGGACAGAAGATGAATAATACCATCATTGAGTACATCAATGGCATGGAGGTTGTCAAGGTATTCAATAAGGATGCGGACTCCTATGAACGGTTCCGCAAAGATGTTTCAGATTATCGGGACTATACCTTGGAATGGTATAAGGCAGCATGGCCCTGGATGGCGATTTATAGTAGTTTATTACCCTGCACCATCATCCTCACCCTGCCCTTGGGCGCATGGTTTGTTCTTTCTGGCTGGTCAGCTCTGCCGGATCTGATTTTGGTGCTATGCCTTTCCTTGAGCATCGGTATGCCGCTGCTAAAATCTCTTGGGTTCCTGCCTACGATGCCGCAGCTTAACTATAAGATTTCTGCGCTTGAACAGGTTTTGGATGCACCGGAGCTTCAGCAGACAGACGATGGGGTCCACGGAAAAGATGACACCATTACTTATGACCATGTTTCGTTTGCGTATCAGACCATGCAGCCAGGCCCGGACGGGAAACCTACGGTTGTGGAGGATGAAGTCCTCCATGATATTTCTTTTACCGCAAAGGCAGGGCAGAAAACCGCACTTGTAGGCGAGTCCGGTTCCGGCAAGAGTACCTTAGCCAAATTGCTGATCCATTATTATGACCCGCAAAAAGGCAGTATCTCCATTGGCGGCCAGAAACTTTGTGATATGAGTCTGGAGGCGCTGAACAGTCACATCTCCTATGTGGCGCAGGATCAATACCTGTTCAACACCTCGCTGCTGGAAAATATCCGGCTTGGCCGGCTGAACGCAACGGACGAAGAAGTAATGGAAGCAGCGAAGAAAGCCCAATGTATGGAGTTCCTGGAAAAACTGCCCCAGGGTATTCATTCTATGGCCGGTGACGCAGGAAAGATGCTCTCTGGCGGTCAGCGCCAGCGTATCTCCTTGGCGCGGGCGATCTTAAAGGATGCTCCTATTGTAGTGCTTGATGAGGCAACTGCCTACGCCGATCCAGAGAACGAAGAAAAGATGGAGGCCGCTATTGCAGAGCTTGTAAAAGGTAAAACCCTGGTTGTCATTGCTCACAAGCTACCTGCGATTATGAACGCCGACCAAATTTGCGTTATGGATCGCGGAAAACTGGTGGCAACAGGCAAGCATCAGGAGCTGATCCAATCCTGCCCTGAATATCAAAAGTTGTGGAAAGCGGCGCAGGACAGCGCCGAGTGGAAAGTACACACTGCAAAGGAGGGAAAATAAATGTTTGCTTTGTTTTCAAGAATTTTGAAACTCTCCGGTCGATATAAGGGCCGTATCCAGGGAGCATTTGTCTGTGCGTTTTTGGAGTCCATCCTCTCCAAAATGCCAATTTTCCTGGCCTTTGTAATTTTGAGCGGCTTTGCAGCCGGAACGCTGACCGGTCAGACTTGCCTCTATGTGGGCATTGGTCTTGCTGCGGCTGTGCTTGTGCAGATGCTCGTACATTATCTTAGTGACAGCTTGCAAAGTGCGGCGGGATATTTGATGTTCGCTGATAAGCGTATGGAGCTGGGCGGCCATCTGCGGAAACTTCCAATGGGATACTTCACTTCTGGCAACATCGGAAAGATCAGCTCGGTTCTTAGCACCGACATGGTGTTTATCGAGGAAGTTGCCATGAGTACCCTGGGCAATATGATGAGCTATCTACTCTCCTCCCTGGTTCTGCTGGCCTTCATGTTTTATCTGAACTGGCAGCTTGGCTTGATTGCCGCCATCGTGACAATTCTGGCATGGCTGGTATCCAAGGGGATGAACAAAGTATCTCTTCGGGAGGCGGCGGGCCGTCAGGAACAGAGTGAACGGCTGACGGATGCCGTGTTGTCCTTTGTGGAAGGTATTGGCGTTATTAAGAGCTATAACCTGCTGGGTGAGAAGTCGGAAGAATTAACCGGGAATTTCAGACGGTCCAGAAATACATCCCTTGCCTTTGAGAGAAAAATGACCCCCTGGACCATGGGGCTGAATATCCTTTATGGTATTGGTATTGCGGCAATTTTCGGGCTGGCAATCTTTCTGGAACAGAATGGCGGCCTTTCCCTGGCTTATGTTC
>ENA-OZYV01000515-OZYV01000515.1-human-gut-metagenome-genome-assembly--contig:-NODE-515-length-11300-cov-5.401245_pt1 | contig 11300 bp, 8 predicted proteins | sample MGYA00243638_ERZ654133 | MGnify/ENA primary metagenome ERZ654133 (study PRJEB26926, sample SAMN06165116) | human gut metagenome | biome: ENVO:00009003; feature: ENVO:2100002; material: ENVO:00002003...
GAGATGTAGAGAGGTCTCGTGGGCTCGGAGATGTGTATAAGAGACAGGGAGAGAAAGACGGCATAGAAGGATATTATTTCAGAGTCTGGGCAGCACACGCTGAGGGCATTTCTGTTGTGGGAGATTTCAATGACTGGGACGAAAATGCCACTCCAATGGAGAAGATAGACGACTCAGAGGTGTGGGAGGCTTTTGTTACAGGGCTTAAGACTTATGATACATATAAATACTGTATCCACGGCTGTGACGGCAAGACCCATTATAAGGCTGATCCGTACGGCACACACATGGAGGTCGCTCCGAACACTGGCTCAAAGGTTTTCGATATAGACGATTATCTTTGGAGCGATAAAAAGTGGATGACCGAGAAGAAGTCTAAGGATATCTACAATTGTCCTATGAATATCTATGAGGTACACCTCAATTCATGGAAGGCTTGTCCTGACGGAAAATATTTCTCATATGTTAGATTTGCAGATACTATAATCCCTTATATAAAGGAAATGGGCTATACTCATATCGAGCTTATGCCGCTGGCGGAATATCCTTTTGACGGCTCTTGGGGCTATCAGGGTATCGGCTATTTTGCGCCGACTTCACGTTTCGGAACGCCTTATGACTTCATGAAAATGATAGACCTTTTCCATTTGGCTGGAATAGGCGTTATCCTTGATTGGGTGCCTGCACATTTTCCTAGAGATGAGGCAGGACTGTTCGAGTTTGACGGAGGTCCGTCATATGAATACTCTGACCCGAAAAAGGCAGATCACCTCACTTGGGGAACGAGAGTTTTCGATTATTCAAAGGGCGAGGTAAAGTCATTCCTTATCTCGAACGCTCTTTACTGGATAGAAAAATATCACGTTGACGGTCTGAGAGTTGACGCTGTTGCGTCTATGCTTTATCTTGACTATGACAGACGTGACGGAGAGTGGACTCCTAACAAGTTCGGTGGCAAGGAAAATCTTGAAGCTGTTCAGTTCTTCAAGGATCTTAACACCGCTGTGTTCGGAAGAAACCCTAATACCCTTATGATAGCCGAAGAGTCAACTTCATGGCCTATGGTAACAAAGCCTGCGAGCGACGGCGGTCTTGGCTTCAATTTCAAGTGGAACATGGGCTGGATGAACGATATGCTCAAATATATGGCTCTTGACCCTATTGACAGAGCTTTTCATCATGATATGCTCACGTTCTCATTCTTCTATGCTTTCTCTGAAAACTTTATTCTGCCTATCTCTCATGACGAGGTGGTGCATGGTAAGGCTTCATTGGTAAATAAAATGTACGGCGGAGATATCGACAATAAGTTCAGGCAGTGCAAGCTGTTCATGGCTTATATGATGGCTCACCCAGGTAAGAAGCTTCTGTTCATGGGTGCTGATTTCGCTCAGTTCAGAGAGTGGGATTACGAGAATGGTCTGGAATGGTTCATGGTGGACGAATATGAGAACCACCGCAATTATCTGAACTACTCCAAGAACCTCAATCACTTCTATCTTGACCACCCTCAGTTCTGGGAGAGAGATTTCTCTTGGGAGGGCTTTAGCTGGATATCAAATGACGATTTCAAGCAGAGTATCATTATCTTCAGACGTTTTGACAAAAACGGCGGAGAGGTCATCGTTGTGTGCAACTTCGTTCCTGTGGAAAGAAAGTCATACTGCTTTGGCGTTCCTTACTGGGGCAGCTATACAGAGGTGTTCAACTCGTCTTCTGTTGACGGATCCCCTTGCACTAACGGAACTGTAAAGGCTGTTGATGAGAAGATGCACGGTTTCGATCAGTCTGTTTGTATCGACATTCCTGCGTTCTCCTGTATGTATTTCACGGTGAAGAAAGAGGAAAGACCTGTGCCTGAGAAAAAGGCAGAGAATAAGAAAAAGACAAAGACGGCGGCTAAGAAAACTGCTGTCAAGAAAGCCGCTAAGGCGAAAACAACTAAGAAGTCCACAGCTAAAAAGGCTGAGTAATATAGACTTAATAAAAATTGGTGGGTGAATTAATTATGTTCAACAAAAAAGAATGTGTTGCAATGCTGCTGGCAGGCGGTCAGGGAAGCAGATTGTATGCCCTGACACAGAGCGTTGCAAAACCGGCAGTACCTTTCGGTGCTAAGTATCGTATCATTGATTTCCCTCTCTCGAACTGTATCAATTCAGGTATCGACACAGTGGGCGTGCTGACACAGTATCAGCCATTGGTACTCAATGAGTACATTGGAAACGGTCAGCCTTGGGATCTTGACAGAATACATGGAGGCGTTCATGTGCTTCCTCCTTATCAGACAGCTTCAGGCGCTGACTGGTATTCGGGTACTGCAAACGCTATTTATCAGAATATCGCTTTTGTAGACAGATATGACCCTGAGTATGTTGTTGTTCTTTCAGGCGACCATATCTACAAAATGGATTACAACAAGATGCTTGAATATCACAAGGCTAAGAACGCTGACGCTACTATCGCTGTTCTGGACGTTCCAAAGGAAGAGGCTTCACGTTTCGGCATCATGATAACCGACGAGGACGACAATATCATAGACTTCGAGGAGAAGCCAAAGAACCCTCGTTCAACTCTTGCTTCAATGGGTATCTACATATTCACTTGGAAGAAGCTGAAAGCTTATCTTATCGCTAATGAGAACGACAAGGAAGCTTCAAAGGACTTCGGCAAGAACATTATCCCTGACATGAGAGAAGCAGGTGAGAAGCTTGTGGCTTATCGTTTTGACGGCTACTGGAAGGACGTTGGAACTATCGACTCTCTTTGGGAAGCAAATATGGACCTTATCAATCCTAACATTCCTATCGATCTTTATGACACAAGCTGGAAGATATACTCAAGAAACCCTGTTATGCCACCTCAGAGCATAGGCAAGAACGCTCAGGTACAGAACTCTATGGTAACAGAGGGCTGCGTTATCGACGGCTCTGTAGAGTTTTCAATGATCTCTGACGGCGTTACTGTTGAGGAAGGCGCTGAGATACTGGATTCTATCCTTATGCCTGGCGCAGTTGTCAAGAAGGGTGCAAAGGTCGAGTATGCTATCGTTGGCGAGAACACTGTTATCGGTGAGAACGCTCAGATCGGTGCAAGACCTGAAACTATCGAGGACAAGGACTCATGGGGCGTTGCTGTAGTGGGCAATAATCTGACCGTTTCTGACGGCAGTGTTGTTGCACCAAAGGCAATAATTTACGAGAATATCTAAGAAAGGACCGAGTAAACATGGATGTAAATATGGGTAACGTACTGGGTCTTGTTTTCGCTAATATGCACGACACGACTCTTGGCGACATGACAAAGAACAGAACTATGGGTTCTGTAATGTTCGGCGGAAGATACCGCCTTATCGACTTCCCACTGTCTAACATGGTAAACAGCGGCATAAGCGAGGTCGGTGTTATAACAAAATCTAACTATCAGTCACTTCTGGATCACCTCGGCTCTGCAAGAGAGTGGGATCTGGCAAGAAAAAAGGGCGGACTTTACATTCTGCCTCCATTCGGCAACGTTGAAAGCACTCTTTACAGAGGCAGGATAGAGGCTCTTTATGGTGCGATGAGCTTTATCAAGCACTCAAGAGCTAAATATGTTATCCTTTCAGACTGCGACGTTGTAACTAATATTGATTACAAGCCTATCGTTGCGGCTCACATCGAGAGCGGTGCTGATATTACTGCTGTTGCACACACTGGCGTTTACAGCTCTGATGATATAAAGACTTCAACTGTATTCAACGTTGACGCTGACAAGAAAGTAACTTCTGTTCTTATCAATCCTGATATCAGCGGAACTTGCACAACGAGCCTTAATGTGTTCGTTATGTCAATGGATTTCCTTATTGAAACTGTTAATGACGCAATGGCTAGGGGAAATGTAAGCTTTGAGAGAAATATTCTTCAGGAGAAGTGCAGAGAGCTTAAGATAAAGATCTACGAGTACGATAACTATTTCAGCAAGCTCAACAGCCCTGAAAGCTACTTTAAGTCAAACATGGCTCTGCTTGAACCTGAGAATGCACGCAAGCTGTTCGTTCCAAAGCGTTCTATCTACACAAAGGTAAGCGACAATGCTCCTGTTAAGTACGATCTGGACAGCAAGGTATCAAATTCTCTTATTGCTGACGGCTGTATCATAGAGGGCGAGGTAGAGAACTCTGTACTGTTCAGAGGCGTTAAGGTAGGCAAGGGTGCAAAGGTCAAGAACTGTATCCTTATGCAGGGCACTGTTGTTGGTGACAATGCTGAGCTTAACTATCTTATCACAGACAAGAACGTTTCTATCTGTGAAAACCATATCCTTACAAGCTCGCCACAGTATCCTATGTATGTAGGAAAGGGAGCTTCTGTATAAAAAGGTCGCAATGACTTAGGAAAGAGGGTTCGGATATGAACATACTTTATACTGCAAGTGAGGCTTTGCCTTTTATTGCTTCAGGTGGATTGGCTGATGTTGCAGGCTCACTGCCTGCGGCTATCAATGCCGAGGGTCACGATTGCAGAGTCGTGATACCTTATTACAGCTCTATCAGGCAGGAGCTTAAGGACAAGCTGACATATGTTACGAATTTCACTGTGCCGGTGGCATGGAGAAATCAATACTGCGGCGTTTTTACAGGCGTTGTGAACGGAGTGACTTATTATCTTTTGGATAATGAGTATTACTTCCAGAGAAACGGCTTGTATGGCTTTTATGATGACGCTGAGAGATTTATATTCTTCTCAAGGGCAGTTCTCGAACTGCTGAGATACATCGACTTTAAGCCAAATGTTATAAACGCCAATGACTGGCAGACGGCACTTGTTCCTGTTTATTATGATATTTTCTACCGCTATCAGCAGGGTTATGAGGATATCAAGACGGTATTTACCATACACAATATTCAGTATCAGGGACAGTATGGCTTAGAACTTATCAACGATATTATGGGCATTCCGCTTTATCATACGGATCTGCTTTCATATGACGGTGATGTGAACTTTATGAAGGCTGCTATTGAAACGGCTGACAAGGTGACGACAGTTTCGCCAAGCTATGCTTGGGAGATACTTGATCCATGGTATTCACATGGTCTTGACAGGGAGCTTGTGAACAAGCAATACAAGCTTTGCGGAATACTTAATGGAATAGATCAGAAGATCTATGATCCTGCAACTGATCCTGTTATTGCTAAGAATTATAGTTTAAATGACAAGACGGGCAAGGCTGTTTGCAAGCACGCTTTACTCAGCGAGCTTGGCATGGCACATGGAAAAGAGCCTGTTATCGGTATCGTAACGAGATTTGTTTCACACAAGGGTCTTGACCTTATCAAGTATGTGTTTGAGGACATCATCAGACTTGGCTGCAAGTTTGCTATTCTTGGTTCGGGCGAGAAGATATACGAGGACTTTTTCAGCGAAATGCATTATCGTTATCCTGACAGAGTGGGTCTGACCATTGGTTTTGTGCCTGAGCTGTCCAAGAAGATATACGCTGGTGCGGATATGTTCCTTATGCCGTCGCAGAGCGAGCCTTGCGGTTTGGCTCAGATGATCGCTCTGAGATATGGTACTATACCTATCGTAAGAGAGACAGGCGGTTTGAGAGACAGTATCCATGATGCAGGCGACAAGAATGGAAACGGCTTTACTTTCAAGTCTTACAACGCACATGATATGCTTGACGCTGTTGTTAGAGCCAGGGCATACTATGATGACAAGATGAAGTGGGGCAGGCTTGTGAACACTGCACTCAAGCAGAATTTCAGTTGGACAAAGTCCGCCAAGGATTACATTGCACTTTACAACGACATTCACTAAACACCAATATCCGTTTATTTTGCCTGATAAACGGGAAAGACCGTCCCTTATCTTAGGGGCGGTCTTTTTGCATTTATATAAGTGTACGATCAATTGTACATTTATTTAGGAATTTGTCAACAAACTGAAAGCGGACAGGTGTGTGCCTGTCCGCTTTGGTTTAATGCTGTTTTGTTCGCATTGCTTTCGCTTTTTCTTTCATTTTCTGACCCAAATAAGAGCCTATTTCCAACATTGCGGTGTATTTGTCGATACACACGATAACGTAAGATTCAGCGTATTTAGGGAATTTCAGGGTCAGCGGCCACATATGCTTGACTATCATATCCTCCTCACGTTTGCCTATCTCAAAATGCTGTTTCGCATTGTTGAGTGCGACCTTTGGGTGGGTCATTCCGTGAGGCATTTCGCCTTTTTTCTTCTCACGATCCCGCCAATCATAAAGAAACAGATCGTGAAGCAGACCTGCTCTTGCTGCGGATCTTGAATTTAGTCCCAATTTTCTGCAAACGAGATAGTTATAGTAGGATACATTGATGCAATGCTGATAGCAAGTCGTACTATAGTGATGACGAAAATTTTTCATTTCGTTTACAACATCGCTGTCAAGCAGGTCCTTTACAAACTCAAAATACTCCTTTGCTTCCTCGGAATTTTCAATGGAATATCTTGAACCGAAAGCCTTTGACATTTGCATGACCTCTTTTCGATAACTTATATGCAGGCGGCAATTTTGCTGCCCTTTTTACGGTTGGTGACTAATGTTTACCCCATAAGTTACCCCATTCAAGTTTGTTTTACCAAACTTACATTAACATTATAAACTTTTTTGTTCAAAATGTCAATAGGGAATGTATAACAATTTTATTACAAAAATATCGGGCTGTCTGTGTTAGCATGGCAGTCCGATAAAAAATTGGATATCAGTAGTATTTTTCGTCATAAAATTCGGGGATAAAATCTTTGGCGGCGGATGTGCGGCTTTGGACAAAACCCTCAAAACCGTATTTGTTCACGGCGTCAATGACGGTGTTATACTCGAAAGTTGATGTCTTACGGCAAAGCTCTTTGTAGTCAAAGGCTTTATACACGGGGGTGAACTGGCTCATAAGACTTATCATTATCTCGTTTTTGGCAAAATTTTTGCCTAGCCATTCCATAAGCTTTATGGAGTCTTTACGGTGGGTAGGGAGGACAAGGTGGCGGACTATTGTGCCGCTCTGCATTATGCCTTTTTCGTCAAAGGTTGGCTTGCCTGAAAGCTCCGCCATTTTATGTATTGAAGCAGCGGCGTTTTCAAAATAGTCTGCGGCTTTGGAATATTTATCCGAAAGTGTAGGATCAAAATATTTAAGGTCGGGTAAAAATATCTGCACATAGCCACGAAGAAGCTCCAGCGTTTGGGGCTTTTCATAACCGCCGCTGTTATAGACCACGGGGATAGTGAGCTTATCTTTACAGAGGTCGAGCGCTTTGATTATTTGCGGAACGAAATGGGTGGGATTGACGAGGTTTATGTTGTTTGCGCCCATTGATTGAAGCCGCAGAAAAGTGTCTGCAAGTTCTTGTTCGGTAAGCTCAAAGCCTTTGCCCTCAGCGGATATTTCGTAGTTTTGGCAGAAACAGCATTTCAGACAGCAGCCTGAGAAAAACACTGTTCCTGAGCCTTCTGCGCCGCTGATACAAGGTTCTTCCCACATATGAAGCTCGGCTCGGGCTATCCTTACTTTGGCAGTTTCACCGCAGAAGCCTTTATGCTCGTATCGGTTCACTTTGCACTCTCTTGGGCAGAGGGTACAGCTTTTAAGGATATCGTTCATGCCGCTGTGTCAACTCCGCCTATTTTGGTGTAGGAGTCAGAGGATAGGTCGCCTGATGAATCTGTGTTTTCGTCAAGCGGGATATTGAACTGGAATGAATCTGTTATAAAATCGTCGTTCTGGAAGCAGGCTGTGAACGTGGTGCGCTTTGTATCGGCAGGGACAAGGAACTTGATCGTATAGGTCATATCGTCTTCGTAGTCGCTTTCACCGGGGAAGAAGTTGTTTGAGAAAAACGAATTATCGTTTTCGTCATAGGCGGTGTTGTAGGCAAAGGTGAATTTTACCTGTCTGTTGCTATCGCTGATATTAACATCAAGGTCGAGGTCTATTTCCCATACTGTGTCACCGCTTATAATACCGCCTGAAAGGGAGTTTCTTTCCTCATCGGTCAGGTCGCTTACTTTGCGTTCGGTGAGGGTATAGCCTTGATACTGAACACTGTAGGTACCGTCCTCAGCGTCTTGCGCTACATAGAGGTTGGAATGGTCGGTGTAGTCATCTTCGGCTTCACTATAGGTATCGTCATAATCGTAGTCATAGTTATAGTCGTCATATTTGCTTGAAATTATTTTTGATGAGACAAAGCCTATGATAGTTGGGAGGATAGCCATAAGGATTATTATGACCACAACGGCAGTGGCACAGCCTTTGCCGCCATTCTTTTTGTTAGAGTGGTTTATGTTCGTGGCGTTGAAGCTATAGGAGCTGTTATTTGGGCGGTTATAGCTTGTACGCTGTTGGCTGTAGTTATTGAGGGCGGCAAGCTTTTCGGCTCTTGAATTTGAATAGCTTGGGGGAGGTGTCGGGTTTTTAGGTGGGGTATAGGTGCTTTGGAAATTCTCGTCCTTTGCTTCCTCTTTACGTTCCTCGGAAACGAAATCGTTCTTTTCTTCCTTGAAGGTGTCATTTTCAGACTGACCGAACCAGCCGTCCTGCTCGTTATCGGCACGGAGATCATGAGAGTGCAGGTCATCTGAAAGGCTGTTACAGCTTATATCCTCGTCACGGGCTGTAAAGCACTCAGGACAAATTATCTCATCATCGCTTTTAAAGCGGTATCCGCAAATTCTGCATTTATTTCTGCTCAATTATTTCACCTCATTAATATACAAATTCCCAGCCCTGTTTTACAGGCTGACAAACGCACTTATAGCTCCAGCCTGACAGCTTTTCTGCGGCTGTTTGTGCGGAAGCGATATCGGGAAAAACTCCAAAAACGGCTGAGCCGCTTCCTGTCATAAGGGCGGAGAGAGCTCCGTTGTTTTTAAGCTCCTGCACTGCATGAGCTATCTCCTCACGGTCGGCGGCATATTCCAGCACATTGAAAAGGTTTGAGCATATGCCGAAAAGCTTTCCGCCGCCGATATATCTCAGCAGGACGTCCATATTACAGCGTTTTGGGTTTGAAATGCTGTTATACTTTTTGAAAGCTTCGGGGGTGGAGATACCCACGTCTGGTTTTATTATTACGAAAGCGCAGTCGGGTGAGGGCAGGTTGCTCATTATTTCGCCAACGCCCTGACAGAGCCTTGTGCCGCCTGTAATACAGAAAGGCACGTCTGCACCCAGAGCAACGCCTATGGAGCAGAGCTGTTCATCGGTGAGCCTTGTATCAAACATGAAGTCCAAGGCTCTAAGGGTAGCGGCGGCGTCTGCACTTCCTCCGCCCATGCCAGCTTGTGAGGGGAGGTTTTTCTCTACATTCACTGTTATTTTACAGCCGAAGTCAATATGGGTAAAGTCGGCAAAGGCATGGTAGGCTTTTGTGATGATATTGTCCTCGCCCTTTGGAAAGCTGTCAAGTTTGCAGGTAAGCTCTATGCCCTCGCCCTCAGAGAGGGTGAAGTCCAAAAGGTCGAAGCAGGACACTGACTGCATGACAGTATTTAGCATATGGTAGCCGTCATCACGTTTACCAACGATATCCAATGCAAGATTTATTTTTCCGTAGGCTTTTATTTTTAAATTACTGCACGTTACCATTTTTGATATCCTCTAAAAATTCTCCGATACGTTTGATAGCCTCTCTCAGGTGGTTAAGGGAATAGGCGTAGGAGACACGCACATAGCCCTCTCCGCACTCGCCGAAAGCATCTCCCGGCACGACGGCTACTTTTTTGGTGTACACAAGCTTTTCGCAGAAGTCGGTGCTTGTCATGCCTGTGCTTTTGATACAAGGGAAAACATAGAATGCGCCTTGTGGTGCAAAGCATTTAAGACCAAGCTTATTGAAAGAATCCACCACAAAGCGACGGCGGATGTTATACTCGTTACGCATGGCATCTATATCCTTCTGACAACTGTGCATGGCAACGATAGCGGCATACTGGCTGACAGTAGGGGAGGACATGATAGCATACTGATGAAGCTTGAGCATTTGGGACACTATCTCTTTTGGCCCGCCAAGGAAGCCAAGCCGCCAGCCTGTCATTGCAAAGCTTTTGGAAAAGCCGTTTATGACGATAGTACGCTCACGCATACCCTCTATTTCTGCGATAGAGCAATGCTTGCCTGAATATGTAAGCTCGGAATATATCTCGTCTGAGGCTATCATGATATTGGTATCTTTAAGCACCTTTGCGATAGCTTCAAGATCTTCACGGCGCATTATCGCACCTGTTGGGTTATTAGGATAGGGCAGGACGAGGAGTTTGGTTTTGTCGGTTATTTTTTCACGAAGCTCGTCTGCTGTAAGTCGGAACTCGTTTTCTTCCTTTGTTTCTATGACCACGGGAACGCCGCCGCATAGGGAGACGATAGGACGATAACAGACAAAGGACGGTTCGACTATAAGGACTTCATCACCGGGTTGGATAAGGCATCTTATGGTAAGGTCGATAGCTTCAGAGCCGCCAACAGTGACGATTATTTCCTTATTAGGGTCATAGCTTGTGTGGATAGTACGCTGAAAATACTTGGCTATCTCTTCACGGAGAGCGATCAGACCTGCGTTTGCGGTATAGCAGGTCTTGCCTTTTTCCAAAATTGAGATAGCTTCCTGACGTATGAGCCACGGAGTTTTGAAGTCAGGCTCGCCAACGCCAAGGGAGATAACGCCCTCCAGCTGCTGTGCGATATCGAAAAATTTTCTGATACCTGAGGGCTTCATTTCCTTTATGGCAGGGCAAAGCACTTTATTATAATCTATCATGGGGAGATCAAACCTCTTTCGTCTTTATCATCTGAGCTTATCATGATGCCGTTGTCTTTATACACCTTAAGCACGAAGTGTGTGGCAGTGGACTGGACAGCGTCGATGGTTGCAAGTCTTTGGGAAACAAACTGGGAGATATCCCTGATGTTTGCACCGTTCACGGCAACGATTATATCATAAGCACCTGACATAAGGCGGACGGACTCCACCTGCTCATAGCTTGCGATCTGGTTTGCTATCTCGTCAAAGCCTGACTGTGACTGTGGGGTGACTTTAAGTTCTATAAGAGCGAAAACTGAATTAGGGTCATAGGCACTTTCGTCAACGATAGCGGAATAGCCCTTTATTACGCCCTCTGCTTCAAGCTTGGCGATATCCGCCGCCACCTGCTCTTCTGACTTATCGAGAAGAACGGCAAGCTCGCTGTTTGTGATACGGGCGTTGTTTTTCAGTAATTTTATAAGCTGATCCATAAATAAGCCTCCTTTAGGCTGTCTCTTATACACATCTCCGAGCCCA
>ENA-OZYV01000523-OZYV01000523.1-human-gut-metagenome-genome-assembly--contig:-NODE-523-length-11130-cov-4.597201_pt1 | contig 11130 bp, 7 predicted proteins | sample MGYA00243638_ERZ654133 | MGnify/ENA primary metagenome ERZ654133 (study PRJEB26926, sample SAMN06165116) | human gut metagenome | biome: ENVO:00009003; feature: ENVO:2100002; material: ENVO:00002003...
AAGAGACAGACCCCAGATAGAAGAACATCCTGTTGCATTTGAAATGTACATATGCTCACCAAAGAGCTGTGTAACAAGTCTTGCATAAGATGTCTCAGCACATCCTGCACAACTTCCGGAGAACTCGAGAAGTGGCTGGTTGAACTGGCTTCCCTTTGGAGTTGTATCAGCAAATCCGCTGTCTTTCTTACCAACGTTAGCTACCAAGTAATCAAATACCGGCTGCTCGTCTGCCTGAGACTCCTGAGGTACCATCTTGATGGCTTCATCAGCAGCTTTCGGACATACGGTAATACACTCGCCACATCCCATACAATCCAGAGGAGATACGCTCATTGCAAATTTATATTCGCCGGCTTTTGGCTTTGTATCAGCAAGTTTGATGTTTGAAGGTGCTGCTTTCACCTCATCCTCAGAAAGGAGGAATGGACGAATTGTAGCGTGAGAACATACAAATGCACAGTTGTTACACTGGATACACTTCTCTGGATCCCACTGTGGAACTGTAACGGCTGTTCCTCTCTTCTCGTATGCAGAAGCACCTGTTACATACTGTCCGTCTGCCTTGTCAGCGAATGCTGAAACCGGAAGGCTGTCTCCATCCATCTTAGCGATTGGATCAAGGAGCTCGTTAACAAGCTTAACAACCTCTGGACGTCCTGTGCGCTCTGCCTTAGGAGCATCTGCCTCTGGATTCTTCCAAGACTCTGGTACCTCTACCTTATGTACAGCATCAACACCGGCATCGATAGCCTTGTAGTTCATCTCTACTACTGCGTCACCCTTCTTTGAGTATGACTTCTTAGCAGCAGCCTTCATGTACTCTACAGCCTTATCGATAGGCATTACATCAGCAAGCTTGAAGAATGCAGACTGGAGAATTGTGTTAGTTCTCTTACCCATTCCGATCTCGATAGCCTTGTCGATAGCGTTGATTGTGTAAAGCTGAATGTTGTTGTCAGCGATATATTTCTTAGCATCAGCGTTGAGGTGATGAGCAAGCTCTTCATCTGACCACTGGCAGTTGATCATGAATACTCCGCCCGGCTTAACATCCTGAACCATCTTCATGCCCTGGATAACATATGCAGGGTTGTGGCATGCTACGAAGTCTGCCTGGTTGATGTAGTATGGGCTTCTGATTGGGTTGTCACCAAATCTCAAGTGAGAAATTGTAACACCACCAGTCTTCTTTGAGTCATACTGGAAGTATGCCTGGATGTATTTGTCTGTGTGGTCACCGATGATCTTTGTAGAGTTCTTGTTAGCACCTACAGTACCATCTCCGCCGAGACCCCAGAACTTGCACTCTTTTGTACCAGGTGCAGATGTGATAGGAGCTGGCTTAACCTCTGGAAGTGAAAGATTTGTAACATCATCCACGATTCCAATTGTAAATCTGTGCTTAGGAGCATCCTTCTCAAGCTCTGTATATACAGCAAATACTGAAGAAGGTGGTGTATCCTTAGATCCTAATCCGTAACGTCCGCCTACTAATACAACATCGTTCATTCCTGCTTCACGAAGTGTTGTAGCAACGTCTAAGTATAATGGCTCACCAAGTGATCCCGGCTCTTTTGTACGGTCTAATACAGCGATCTTCTTTGCTGTCTTTGGAATAGCATTAAGAAGAGCCTCTGAAGACCATGGACGGTAAAGACGTACCTTAATAAGTCCGACTTTCTCTCCCTTTGCTGTTAAGTAATCGATTACTTCCTCAGCTACATCATTGATAGAACCCATAGCGATGATTACACGATCTGCGTCAGGTGCTCCGTAGTAGTTGAATAATTTGTAATCTGTACCAAGCTTAGCATTAACCTTGTCCATGTACTTCTCAACAACTGCTGGAAGCTCATCATAGAACTTGTTACATGCCTCTCTATGCTGGAAGAAGATATCTCCGTTCTCGTGTGATCCACGAGCTGCTGGATGCTCTGGGTTAAGAGCGTGTGCTCTGAATTCTGCAACTGCATCCATTGGACACATTTCTTTGAGATCTTCATAATCCCACTTCTCGATCTTCTGAATCTCATGAGAAGTACGGAATCCATCGAAGAAGTTGATGAATGGAACCTTTCCCTCAAGTGCTGCACAGTGTGCAACCGGTGAAAGATCCATAACCTCCTGTGGATTTGTCTCACAAAGCATTGCGAAACCAGTCTGACGACAAGCATATACATCACTGTGATCACCGAAGATATTCAGTGCATGTGAAGATACTGTACGAGCTGATACGTCAAATACGCAAGGAAGATTCTCACCTGCGATTTTGTACATATTAGGGATCATAAGTAAAAGTCCCTGTGAAGCTGTAAATGTTGTAGTAAGTGCACCAGCTGCAAGAGATCCGTGAACTGTACCAGCGGCACCTGCCTCAGACTCCATCTCAACTACCTTTACAGTGCTTCCGAAAATGTTCTTCTGTCCTGCTGCTGACCACTGATCAACTGTATCAGCCATTGGGCTAGAAGGTGTGATAGGATAGATTCCGGCAACCTCTGTGTAGGCATATGCTACATGAGCGGCAGCGGTATTTCCATCCATCGACTGTTTTGCTCTAGACATGATATTTCCTCCTGTAAAATAAATGTTCAATTATAGACATGAATCAGAATGTCTCTACATAATAGTTTAGTTTGTGCGCTGCAAAAAATCAAGTTTTTTTAGCAATACATTGTACAAAAACCCTAAAATATTTATTAACAAGGTAAAATTTATGTACAAAAGGGCACAATGGCTATAAATCGCCTGTAAAACACTTGCAAAATACTGGTTTTACGTTAAAATAGAAACGATGTGTTACAGAAACGAACAGGTTATTAAATAGGAAAGGATTGAATAAAGACAAAATGATTAGTGCAAACAATATTACATTAAGAATTGGTAAAAAAGCTTTATTTGAGGATGTCAACATAAAATTCACAGAGGGAAACTGCTACGGACTTATTGGTGCAAACGGTGCCGGCAAGTCTACATTTTTAAAGATTCTCTCAGGACAGCTTGAGCCTACAAGCGGTGATATCGCAATCACTCCGGGACAGAGACTGTCATTCTTACAGCAGGATCACTTCAAGTACGATGAGTTTACAGTACTTGATACAGTTATCATGGGTAATAAGCGTCTCTATGATATCATGAAGGAGAAGGAAGCCATCTATATGAAGGAGGATTTCTCAGACGAGGACGGAATCCGTGCCAGCGAGCTTGAGGCTGAGTTTGCCGATATGGACGGCTGGAATGCTGAGTCGGATGCAGCTACTCTCTTAAACGGTCTCGGTGTATCTACTGATGATCACTACACTCTGATGGCAGATCTGCCGGGTGCAGTAAAGGTCAAGGTGCTTCTTGCTCAGGCACTGTTTGGAAATCCTGACATACTGCTTCTCGATGAGCCTACCAACCACTTAGACCTCGATGCCATCTCATGGCTTGAGGAATTCCTCATCAATTTCGAGAATACGGTCATCGTTGTATCCCATGACAGATACTTTCTCAACAAGGTCTGCACGAACATCGCCGACATGGATTACGGTAAGATCCAGCTCTACGCAGGAAACTATGATTTCTGGTATGAATCAAGCCAGCTTATTGTCCGTCAGATGAAGGAAGCAAACAAAAAGAAAGAGGAAAAAATCAAGGAGCTGCAGGAATTTATCCAGCGTTTCTCTGCCAATGCCTCTAAATCAAAGCAGGCTACATCAAGAAAGCGTGCCCTAGAAAAAATCCAGCTTGATGAAATACGTCCATCAAGCCGTAAATACCCATACATTGATTTCCGTCCTGAGCGTGAAATCGGAAACGATGTGCTCTTTGTCGAGGGTATTTCAAAAACCATCGACGGTGTAAAGGTACTTGACAATATCTCATTCACTGTCAACCACGATGACAAAATTGCATTTGTCGGAGGAAACGAGCTTGCAAAAACAACTATGTTTAAAATCCTTGCCGGAGAGCTTGAGCCTGACGAGGGCTCATATAAATGGGGTGTCACAACCAGCCAGTCATACTTTCCAAAGGACAATACCACAATCTTTGATACTGATGAGCTAATCGTCGACTGGCTCACACAGTACTCAGAAATCAAGGACGCCACATATGTGCGAGGTTTCCTTGGCCGTATGCTCTTTGCCGGTGAGGATGGAGTAAAGAAAATGCGTGTACTCTCCGGAGGAGAAAAGGTTCGTGTACTGCTCTCCCGCATGATGATCATGGGAAGCAATGTACTCATGTTCGATGAGCCTACAGACCACCTCGACATGGAGTCAATAACAGCATTAAATAACGGAATGATAAAATTCCCGGGAGTAATCCTCTTTGCCTGCCGTGACCACCAGGTAGTCCAGACAACCGCCAACCGAATCATAGAATTCCTGCCAAACGGTTCAATGATCGACAAGATCACAACCTACGACGAATATCTTGATAGCGATGAGATGGCACGTAAGCGTCAGGTCTACTCAATGAGCGAGGACGATGAAAAAGACAACTAAACGCTAATTAATTAAAAAGAAGCATCCCAATCCGGGATGCTTCTTTTATTAAGCCGTAAAGTAAGGTGGGTGATTCCCTGCCTGTCTTTGACTATAAAAACATATTATAATTATATCCACTGTTATAGGCCTGTGTATACCTTCCATTGGCGCCATACGTGTTAGTCTTTTCTGCCTCATTCTTTGCGGCATACTCAAGCATTGAAGCCTTGCTTGCCACTGCGTAAGCATAAGAGCCATTCCCCTTAAAAAGTGCATCAACCTTAGTCGAATCAGCCTTTTTAAATGTATCCTCGTCAACAGACAGCTTGCCGGACTTGGAATCCACTGTGATTCCCACCTTCGCAAGCGACTTTGAATTGATATCTGTAAGTGACTTCATAGACTCAAGATTTCTCGAAATCTGCTTTGTCTCGGAATCATCCGCAGCATTAATGAGGCTGTTGTAATCAGACACAAAAGCTGACACCTTCTTGTACGTAGCATCTGTATCGTCCTTGCGGCTGTTTTTGTAAAGAGCCTGCGCCGACTTTACCATGTCCTCTGACTCCGACTCAATGGACGCAAGTGTCTTCGCTGAATCCTTAGATGTAGAAACAGATGATGAGACAAGAGACTGGGCCTTTGAATTAAGGTTATTTCCATAATATGACTTGAGAAGTTTGAAATAGCTGCCACTTCTAATGCCACTATATGTAGTCATATCCATATTGGCAATAAAAGACGACGCTGCATTGCTGCTTCTACTGCTGCTAAAGCCTGAAAACAATGTGGATATGGATGACGAATCCCACATTCCTATTCCTCTCATAATATCACTCCTTTGATAATCATGTAATCCGTTACCTTCTATATATTTTTAATATAGACGCTTTTCCAATTTATGTCAAGATAATATCTGCCGGTATTACCCAGCCCGGTATTACTAACATATGAGCCGGTATTGTCGTCCTTTATATATCCTCTATCTGCCAGTCAACAGGCTCCACTCCATGCTCCTTAAGAAACTCATTGGCTTTACTAAAATGCTTACAGCCAAAAAAGCCTCTGTAAGCCGACAGCGGGCTTGGATGCGGTGCTGTCAATATCAGATGCTTTGGATTTGTAAGCATAGGAATCTTCGACTGCGCCGGACGTCCCCAGAGCATATATACTATAGGTCTGTCCTGCTCATTTACAGCCTCTATGATTGCATCCGTGAACTTCTCCCAGCCGTGTCCCTGATGCGAGTTTGCCTGATGAGCCCTGACAGTGAGCACCGTATTCAATAGCAAAACTCCCTGATCAGCCCATTTCTTCAGGTATCCGTTATTGGGGATATCACACCCTAAATCGTCGTGCAGTTCCTTGTAGATATTCTGCAGTGATGGTGGAATATCCTTCTGAGACGGAAGCACTGAAAACGACAATCCATGCGCCTGATTGACATTGTGGTACGGATCCTGTCCGAGGATGAGCACCTTCACCTTGTCAAGTGGCGTAAAATGCATGGCATTAAATATGTCATCTGCCGGAGGATATACCACATGTGTGGCATATTCATCTCTCACAAAATTGTACAAATCCCTATAATACGGTTTTTTAAACTCGGCTCCCACAGCCTTTGCCCACTCGCCGTCAAGCATACTCATAATCTTTATCTCCCGCCTATCTTCTGACCGACACACCTTTATCTGCCAGATAATTCTTTAAATCCATAATTTCAAGCTCCTTGTAGTGGAAAAGTGAAGCTGCAAGCGCTGCGTCCGCTTTTCCTTCTGTCAGAGCCTCGTAAAAATGCTCCTTTGTGCCTGCACCGCCCGATGCGATAACCGGAACAGAAACATTATCGGCAATAAGCCTTGTAAGCTCGATATCGTAGCCATCCTTTGTGCCGTCACAATCCATGCTTGTAAGAAGGATTTCTCCCGCTCCAAGCTCATTTGCCTTAACAGCCCACTCAATGGCATCAAGACCTGTATCTATGCGTCCTCCGTTCTTGTATACATTCCAGCCGCTTCCATCAGCACGACGTCTTGCATCGATTGCCACAACCACACACTGACTGCCAAACTTGTCAGCCGCATCACTTATGAGCCGAGGGGTATTTATAGCACTTGAATTTATTGAAATCTTGTCCGCACCCTCTCTAAGCAGTGCCTTAAAATCATCGACTGTTCTGATGCCACCGCCCACCGTGAACGGTATAAACACCTTTTCAGCGACCTTTCTGACCATATCCACAACAGTATTTCTGTTGTCGCTTGACGCCGTAATATCCAGAAAAACCACCTCATCTGCACCTGCCTTATCATAAGCAGCCGCAATCTCAACCGGGTCACCTGCATCTCTTAAATTGACAAAGTTTATGCCCTTCACAACACGTCCGTTATTCACATCCAGACATGGGATTATTCTCTTCGTAAACATATTATGCCTCCCCTATCCCTGCAAAATTTTTAAGTATCGAAAGTCCGACTGTGCTGCTCTTTTCCGGATGGAACTGGCAGGCGAACACATTGTTTTTCTCTACAGACGCATGAATGTGTGTGCTGTACTCTGTCGTTGCTGTGACAATTGCTTCATCAGCGGCTTTCAGATAGTACGAATGCACAAAATATACATACGGATGCTCTGAAAGACCTTTAAACAGCCTTCCATTGTTCTGTAAATCAAGTGAATTCCAGCCTATGTGAGGTATTTTAAGTCCTTCCTTATCTGGTATGCGAAGTATCTGTCCGTCAAGCACATGAAGCCCCTCAACGCCCTGACTCTCATCGCTTCCCTCAAATAATAGCTGAAGTCCCAGGCATATGCCAAGAAATGGCTCGTCCATGTCACAAACCTCGTGAATCACCTTGTCCAGCTCGTATTTTTTAAGCGAATTCATTGCATCTCCAAAAGCTCCGACTCCGGGAAGTATTACCTTATCGGCATTTAAAATCTCATGCCTGTCTCTGGTCACAATACTCTCCTCGCCTATAGCTGTAAGAGCCTTTTCCACACTTCGCAGGTTGCCTGCTCCATAATCGATGATTGCAATCATATCATTTTGTCTCCTCTTTAATGCCTAATTCATTTAATTTCTGTGTCAGTGCCAGTGTATAGTCATCTCTATCATCTATATTATATAGAGCAATGGCATCATCATATGATAAGCCATACTGACTGCTCAGGGTATCAGAAATAATGTTTTTAAGCTGCTCAAGCTGCAGCTCACATCCGTATTCCTTTGCATTGTCTGCATTTACAGCACATCGTCCTGCCGCACATACTAAGGAATCCGCTGCCATGGTTACATAGCCTGAATCGCTAAAGCTCTTATAGGCATCATACTTACCTGACACTGATGCAAGCACCGACAGCTTATTGTACAACTGCTTATCGTCACCCGAAAGCTTCAAGCCGCTCAGCCTGCTGTAGGCCTTTGTATACAGTTCTATTGAATCAGCTTTATTCTGTCCCAGATCAGCTATTGCCTGATTGTACGTATTCTGAGCATCAGTCACTTTGGAGTTGTTTCCGAGCAAAAAGGTGCATATGAGAACAAACACAACTATCGACATAACAAATACCCAGATTACTATAACAGGTCCCTTAGGAAGCTTAGGTCCCTTCTCCCATCCAATGCGTTCCTTCTTTTCCTTTGGAGCCTTTGGCTTTTTTTCTTTTTTAGGTTTTTTTGGCTTCTTTTCTTTTTTAGGCTTTTTGCCCTTCTTTGGCTTATCTGTGGCTTCGTTTAGCTCTCCGTCAGCATCCAGCGCTTCAAGTATCTGCTTATTCTCATCTGAGAGTGTCTTTGCGTCAGTTTCTGCACCTTCTGCTGTGCTCTGTATATCTGTGACATCATCTGACTGCGGCTCTTTTGTAAAAAATGATATTATTCTTTTTAAAAGGCTCTTTTTTTCAGTATCTTGTGCATCAACTGCTGCATCAGCCGTCTCGTGCACTTTCATCTGGCTGCTTGCATAATCATCTATATCAGCCCCTGTCTCACCGGTTTTTCCTTCAAGCAGATCACCGATATTATCCAGACCATCACTACCCAGTATGTCAAGTATATCCTTTGATGCATTTCCTGCCAAATCCGGCTCTCCTATTTCTTCAACCATCTGAGGTTCATTTGTTATTATACTCTCCGGAGTCTCCTCCTGTTTGGGATTCTCAGCCATTTCCGGCATGTTTGCATCCATCATCTCTATCCCAGAATCTGCCGGTGTAAAATTAAATACCGCATCGCTTAGATTATCGTCTGCTTTGTTTTCCTGTTTATCTCCCTGAGTCTCCTGTTCCTTCATCCTGCGGTCAAACTCAGTGAGCATATCATCAAGTGAAGCATCCTTGTCATCAGGAGCCGGAGTCTGTACATTAAGAGCCTGACCCTTGGCCTGCTCATTTTCCCTCTCAAGTTCCTTTTCAAAGTTCGACAGATACTCATCATATGTCTCATTTTCAAGCTCGTCCTCAAACTTTTTGAGGAATTCATCCTGATCAGCCCCAGACATCTTCGTATCTGTATCCTGCAGCTTGTTCATTGAATCCAGCAAATTGTCCAGATAGTTTTCTGTCGATTTATCGCTCATTAGTATTCTCCATCTATAATCCATTAAAGGGTGCAGCTAAACAAGCCACACCCCCCTTGTATCTAAATATATTATGCTTTATCAATCAGCTTGTCAATCGCCTCTACAAGCTTTCCGATTTCAGGCTTTGTAAGCTGTGCGTCTGCTCCAAGCTGTTCACCCTTTTTCCTCATCTCTTCATTTACCAGTGAAGAGAATATGATAACCGGTATATCTCTAAGCTCTGCATCTGATTTTACAAGCTTTGTGAGTCTGTGTCCATCCATGAGTGGCATCTCAATATCAGTTATAATGCAGTCAAGATGCTTTGTAATATCGCCCTTTGCCTGCATAGCCTCTATCACATCCCAGGCCTCCTGACCATTCTCTTCCACTATGAGATTGGTATATCCCGACTTCTTAAGGCACTCGGTGATGAGCTTTGACAATAAAGCCGAATCCTCTGCGATAAGAATTGTAGCATCACTCCTATCTCTTGCCTCCATCTCATCGATATCATTAACCCTAAGTCCTGTCTGTGGACTAATAGAAGCAACTATAGCCTCAAAATCAAGGATAACTATAAGCCTGTCATCCATTTTGATAACACCTGTAGCAGTGCTGCCATGCTCGCCCGTCAGTGTCTCGTCAGGCTTTATGATATTCTCCCACGATACGCGGTGTATACCGATAACCTGATCTACATGAAATGCCACATTGAGTTTGTTAAAATTCGTAATGATAAATAAGCCCTTTTCATCCGTCTGTGGCAGATTAAGACAATTCTTTAAATTGATAACCGTAATCATTGTGTCACGTGGCATAAATATTCCCTCAACACTCGGATGAGTATTCGGAACAGGAGTGACCGGCATATATTGCAAAATCTCTCTGATCTTTGCGACATTGATTCCGTAGTGATTGTCTCCCAACGTGAATTCAAGCACTTCAAGCTCGTTTGTTCCTGACTCCAATAATATGTTCGTATCCATAATACAACCTCCACCTCTTAGTAATCTAAGTATATCATATGTTTTATAATTCAATCAAACTTTTTTCGTTATCTTTTATAACCGACATCTTAATATTGTCACATGCTGTACCCTGAGGTATCTTGAAAAGCAGCACCACATCAACCGCATCGTGCGCCTTTACGGTTCCCTGAAAAGTATTAAGGGAATATGTAAGGAATGTGCCCTCAGCCGTGTATTCCTTTCCATCGGGGAAAGTAGCCTTATATGTCCTGGCATTGCCAAACATATCAACATTTATATCCTCGTCTGTTGGATTTTTAAGAGTGAATTTCATAACCGCAAAAGTATTACCGCTTCCTGCCGTTATAGAATAGTATGAGCCCTCATTGTACACATCTGACTCGTTTACTCCATCATATGTAATTTCAAGGCTGCCGTAGCCTGTTGCCTCGGCAAGTGACACCTTCTTTTCCTGCGTGGCAGAAGGCTCTTTCTGCGAATTGCTGCTCTTATCATTTCCAGCTTCAGATGTCTTATTATCCTGCAAAAGTGAATTATCAGGTGACGCCTCGTCCACTTTCTCAGTGTCGTCAGCATCCTCCATATCCCCACGTTTCTCCGTAGCGTTAGTCATGCCATCCTGCTGGTATATATTGTGTTTCGCAACAACATATGCTGAATAATTAGCGATAAGGCCTTGTTCCGCATCAGTCATATCATATAATTTTGTTCCGCAGCCTGTCAACGTTATAATTGCTGTAAATGCCACAGCTGCCATTTTTATATTTCTTCCCATCATTGCAATAAACCCATTCTTATTCTATGACTTTTATCCTAATAATACATATAGTAACACATTTATTGATTGTTTGCAATAAATAACTCAAGTTCAAACCAGAATTCTACACCATCCTTGTGATTTATGACACCATACCCTCTGTGATGCAGTTCCATAATTGCCTTTACTATAGAAAGTCCGATTCCATTACCGCCATACTCTCTTGTTCTTGCTTTATCAACTTTATAGAACTTTATCCAGATATTATCTATGTCTTCATCAGGAATATGCTTTCCGGTATTAAATCTGTCTCTTATACACATCTCCGAGCCCACGAGACCTCT
>ENA-OZYV01000541-OZYV01000541.1-human-gut-metagenome-genome-assembly--contig:-NODE-541-length-10894-cov-10.338223_pt1 | contig 10894 bp, 8 predicted proteins | sample MGYA00243638_ERZ654133 | MGnify/ENA primary metagenome ERZ654133 (study PRJEB26926, sample SAMN06165116) | human gut metagenome | biome: ENVO:00009003; feature: ENVO:2100002; material: ENVO:00002003...
CGAGATGTAGAGAGGTCTCGTGGGCTCGGAGATGTGTATAAGAGACAGCATTGGATGTGACCCGGGAATACTATGAGAAGAGCTTGAAATATATGGTATTCGGTAATGTGCTCCGTAATGGTACTTATCCTATTTCTGTAAGTTCTGAACGTATCTTCCAAGGGTTGGCCATAGCGCGTTATGCTAATGAAATAGGTGCGGACGCTATCGCACACGGCTCGACTGGTGCGGGTAATGACCAGATTCGTTTCGATATGACTTTTCTGGTATTGGCTCCGGGGGTTGAGATCATCACATTGACCCGTGACATGGCATTAAGCCGTCAGCAGGAAATTGATTATTTGAATGAACATGGTTTTGCCGCTGACTTTACAAAATTGAAATATTCTTATAATGTAGGTCTTTGGGGAACTTCTATCTGCGGTGGGGAAATATTGGACTCTGCGCAGGGTTTGCCCGAAAGTGCTTATTTGAAACAGGTGACCAAGGAAGGAAGCGAACAGCTTCGTCTTACATTTGAAAAAGGTGAGCTGAAGGCTGTTAATGACGAGAAGTTTGATGATCCTATCAAGGCTATTCAGAAAGTGGAAGAGATCGGTGCACCCTACGGTATCGGCCGTGACATGCACGTTGGGGATACCATTATCGGTATCAAAGGGCGTGTAGGATTCGAGGCTGCTGCTCCTATGCTGATTATCGGAGCCCATCGTTTCCTTGAAAAATATACGTTGAGCAAGTGGCAGCAATACTGGAAAGACCAGGTTGCCAACTGGTATGGAATGTTCTTGCATGAAAGTCAGTATCTGGAACCGGTAATGCGCGATATTGAGGCAATGTTGCAGGAATCTCAGCGTAATGTAAACGGTACAGCTATCTTGGAACTCCGTCCGCTTTCATTCTCTACTGTGGGTGTTGAATCGAAAGACGACCTGGTGAAGACCAAATTCGGTGAATATGGTGAAATGCAGAAGGGATGGACAGCAGAAGATGCCAAAGGCTTTATCAAAGTGACTTCTACACCTTTGCGTGTTTATTATAATAACCACAAGGACGAAGAAATTTAATAAGTATGATTAAAGCAGGAATTATCGGTGGGGCAGGTTATACGGCGGGCGAATTGATTCGTCTGCTGATTAATCACCCTGATGTAGACATAAAGTTTATAAACAGCAGCAGTAACGCCGGCAATAAGATTACCGACGTACATGAGGGACTCTATGGTGAAACGGATTTGGTTTTTACCGACGAACTTCCTCTGGATGAGATTGATGTATTGTTCTTCTGTACGGCTCATGGAGATACAAAGAAGTTTATGGATAGTCACAATGTACCCGAGGATTTGAAAATCATAGACCTCAGTATGGACTACCGTATCAAGAGTGATGACCATGACTTCATCTATGGTTTGCCGGAACTGAACCGTCGTGCTATCTGCCATAGCAAGCACGTGGCCAATCCGGGATGTTTTGCCACTTGTATTCAATTGGGTTTATTGCCGTTAGCCAAACATCTGTTACTGAACGAGGATGTAATGGTAAATGCCATTACCGGAAGTACAGGGGCAGGGGTGAAACCGGGTGCTACCAGCCATTTCAGCTGGCGTAATAATAATATGAGCATCTATAAACCGTTTTCTCATCAGCATGTTCCCGAAATCAAGCAATCATTGAAACAGTTGCAAAACAGCTTTAATGCTGAAATAGATTTTATTCCTTACCGGGGTGATTTCCCGCGTGGTATCTTTGCTACTCTGGTAGTCAAATGCAAGGTGGAACTGGAAGAACTGGTGAAGATGTATCAAGACTATTATGCCGAGGATTCTTTCGTTCATATTGTAGACAAAAATATAGATTTGAAGCAGGTGGTGAACACCAACAAGTGTTTGATTCATTTGGAGAAGCATGGCGATAAACTGCTGGTTATCTCTTGCATTGACAATTTGTTGAAGGGGGCAAGCGGACAAGCGGTCCATAATATGAATCTCATGTTCAATCTGGAAGAAACCGTAGGGCTGAGGTTGAAACCGTCTGCTTTTTAATAAAGAAGAGTTTATGAAATTATTTGATGTATATCCTCTTTTTGACATAAACATTGTCAAGGGAAAAGGTTGTCATGTATGGGATGATCAAGGTACGGAATACCTTGATTTGTATGGTGGTCATGCGGTTATTTCTATCGGTCACGCACATCCGTATTATGTGGAAATGATAAGCAAGCAGGTTGCACAGTTGGGATTTTATTCCAATTCGGTGGTTAACAAGCTACAGCAGGAAGTGGCAGACCGTTTAGGGAAACTTTCGGGTTATGATGATTATCAATTGTTTTTGATAAACAGTGGGGCCGAAGCTAATGAAAATGCGTTGAAACTGGCTTCTTTTTACAATGGTCGCAAACGTGTGCTTTCTTTTTGCAAAGCATTTCATGGACGTACTTCACTGGCAGTGGAGGTAACCCACAATCCGAAAATTATAGCCCCAATCAATGACAATGGGCATGTGACTTATCTGCCTTTGAACGATATAGAAGCAGCTAAAGCGGAATTGGCAAAAGGAGATGTCTGTGCGGTGATTATTGAAGGTATTCAAGGAGTAGGCGGTATTCAGGTTCCGGAAGTGAAATTCTTGAAAGAACTGAGTAAGGCTTGCGAAGAAGTGGATGCAGTACTTGTTTTGGATGAAATACAATCCGGCTACGGGCGTAGCGGTAAATTTTTTGCTCACCAACATGCAGGTATCCGTCCCGATATGATTACGGTTGCAAAGGGGATTGGCAATGGCTTTCCGATGGCTGGTGTCCTGATCAGTCCGAAATTCAAACCCGTATATGGACAATTGGGAACCACTTTTGGTGGTAACCACCTGGCTTGTGCTGCTGCTATCGCGGTGCTGGATGTTATGAAAGGTGAGAACCTGGTAGAGAATGCTGCCAAGGTAGGTGCTCATCTGCTGAAAGAATTGAAACAATTCCCACAGATTAAAGAGGTGCGTGGCGAAGGTTTGATGATCGGTATGGAATTTGACGAACCGATTAAGGAACTGCGTCAGCGTCTGCTGTTCGAACAGAAAGTATTTACCGGAGTCAGTGGTACGAATGTAATCCGTCTGCTCCCGCCTTTGTGTCTGACTATGGCTGAGGCTGATGAATTTATTGGACGCTTTCGTAAAGTGTTGGTATAAGCTGGAGATTCAAGAGGGATAATAATCAGCGAAAGAAAATAAGGTCTCGTCAGGAAACATTTCGGTTCCGGCGAGACTTTTTGATTTCATCTTCTTCAAAGTAATTTTATTTTTAGCTTTTCATAATACGTTCTTCTCCTTTTTTCCCTTATCTTTGTAGCTATAGACTTAATCTTTAATAATATGAAAGTAGCAATTATTGGTGCGGGAAATATGGGAGGGGCCATTGCTCGCGGCCTTGCCCAAGGCACTATCATTCCAGCGAGTGATGTAACAGTAGCCGATCCGTTCAGCGGAAGTCTGGAAACTCTACAGGCGGATTATCCGGAGATTAATGTGACAACGGAAAATCCGAAAGCGATAAAGGATGCCGATATCGTTATTCTGGCTGTAAAGCCGTGGTTAATAGACCAAGTGTTGAGTGTGGTTCATTTGACTCCACGGCAAGTATTGGTTTCTATTGCAGGTGGTGTAACTTTCGAACAGCTGGTAAAGAGTGTAGGTCCGGAACAGACCATATTCCGTTTGATTCCCAATACTGCTATTTCTCAGTTGGAAAGTATGACTTTGATATCCAGTCGTAACGCCAGTAAGGAACAAGAACAACTGATGCTGGATATCTTTAATGAATTAGGATTGGCTATGCTTATTCCTGAAAGTCAGATGGCTGCTACTACGGCTTTGACTTCATGTGGTATCGCATATGTCTTGAAATATATTCAGGCAGCTATGCAGGCAGGTATTGAATTGGGGATTTATCCGAAAGATGCACAGAAAATGGTTGCCCAGTCTGTGAAAGGAGCCGCTTCCTTGATATTGAATAATGATACTCATCCCAGTGTGGAAATAGATAAGGTGTGTACGCCCGGTGGTATGACTATCAAGGGTATTAATGAATTGGATCACGAAGGGTTTGACTCAGCGATCATTAAAGCAATGAAGGCTTGTCTGAAATAGAAACAACCTCATGGAAATGACGTGGATAACACGGTTCTCGTTTTTGTGTATTGTGTTATCTACGTTTTTATAGAAGGTACTTTTGCAGGTTTAGTATAAAAATATGTTCACTTTTTTGTTTCCGATTTCATATTTCATGTTATCTTTGCTATACAAGATCAGATCTAATGTGAAAGAGAAATATGATAAACACAGAATTGTTCAAAGAAGTGTCACCTTTGTCTGCCAAGGATTGCTTTATTTTGATAGAGCGTCAGAAATCGAATTTTAATTTTCCTATACATATACATCCCGAATATGAACTGAACTATATTGAGAATGCAAAAGGCGCACAACGCATTGTGGGAGACTCCATAGAAGAAATAGAAGAAGAGGAACTGGTGCTGGTCACCAATCCTCAATTGGAACATGCTTGGAGGGATTATAACAACAAGCCGCAGAATATCCATGAAATAACCATTCAGTTTCATTCCGATCTGCTTTCCGACCAGATTCTGAACAGGAACCAGATGATCAGCATTCGGGAACTTTTCCACCGTGCCCGTAAAGGAATCGTGTTCAGCAGGGAGACTATCGCGAAAGTCCGTCCGTTGTTGAAAACGCTGTCTTGCGAGAACGATAGTTTCTATTCCTTGATAAAACTGCTTGTTATTCTTCATGAATTATCATTGGACAAAGGGATGCGTGAGCTATCAACCGGGCAGTTTGCCATTAACTCTGTTTCCAAAGAGCATACTAACGAGAAGTTGAACAAGGTGCTGGATTATGTTCATTTTCATTTTTCGGAAGTGATCCGTCTTGCAGATGTAGCTAAAATGGTAAATATGAGCGAGGCCTCATTCTGTCGTTTTATCAAACAGCATACTTCCAAAAGTTTTATCGATTTCCTTACTGATATCCGCTTGGGGGCCGCTTCACGTGCTTTGGTTGATTCTTCCTTGTCAATAGCTGAAATAGGATATGATTGTGGCTTTAATAATCTATCCAATTTCAACCGTATCTTTAAAAAGAAAAAAGGAGTGACTCCTAAAGAGTTCCGTGATAATTATCGTAAGAACAAGACTATCATTTAAAAGGTTCGGCCGGAACTTTCTCATGGACTTGCCTGATTTTGACAGCACTAAAAGAAAGCGGATTTTCTGAAAGTTCGGGGATGTTGTAGGATTTGAATGCCTGGAAATAATGTTCCGTGTCTTTTTGCGGTACTACGAACGGCTTGTAAGTTTTTTCTTCTTTATTCGGATAGCCAGAACAAGGCTTCTCATATTGACGGTCTCTATTTTGATAAAATATCATAAGTATATGTTCGGATAGTATTGGTTTGTCTGTCGGTAAATTTCCATCTTTGCCTTTGGGTTACAACCTGGTAAAACTTTGAATACTAACCTTAAAAAAGACAAGTGTCATGAAAAAGCTATCTTACCTTTTTGCCGTGGCAGCTTCCGCCGCTTGCCTCTGTGCCTGTACCGATGTTACCGATGCTCTTCCGGCAGAACAAATCCCGGCCGATGCACGTAGTACCTTGGGGGCCGATGTAGTTCTTCAGTGGAACAACGAAGAACAAACCATCGATGGTTTTGGTGTGGCGCAGGCCGGCTGGTCCGACTATCTTTATGCCCACCGCAAGCGTCAGGAGATTATGGATGTGATGTTCGGACAGGACGGGCTTCGCCTCAGTATCCTCAGGGGCGAGGTATTCCCCCATTACGATGAAACCACGTTTAATATGGACGAGGATATCAATCTGTCTTTGGACGATCCTTTTTTCGATATTGATTTCAACCGTGATGAGAATCGTGTTGCCGAAGGCATCGCACAGCGCAACGGACAGTTGTGGATCATGAAAAAAGCGAAGCAGGAATACGGTGTGGACAAACTCATCTTTTCCGTTTGGTCTGCTCTGGCTTATATGAAAAGCAACGGCAGTACCTCGCAAGGTTTTTTGAAACGCGGCAGCTACCAGGCCTTTGCCGACTATCTTTCCAATTTCTGTGATGCCTACACAGCGGCAGGCCTGCCTGTCTATGCCATCTCTCCTGCCAACGAGCCCGAGTATGCGGCAAGCTGGAACTCATGCCTCTGGCTTCCCGGTACCACTACGCTGGGACCGTTCATTGTGAATAACTTAGGTCCCAAGTTGCGACAAACCCATCCCGAAACCCGGATTATCTTTGGCGAGAATGCCCAGTGGTCTGCCATTCTGGGCTTTATCATGGGCAGTAAAAATTATGTGCGCGACATTCTGAACCTGAATCCTAAAATCACCAACTTTCCCGTCATTGCCGCCGGACACGGCTATGTGGATCCTGTGACCGGGAAAGATCCTGCCATTGAACCGTTCAGCAAAGCCGAATCGAAGGGAATTCCCGTGTGGCTGACCGAAATCAGCGATCCTACGGAAAGTTATGATGCTACCATGACCAGTGGCTTGAAATGGGCGAAGAAGTTCCATCGTTTCTTGTGTGAGGCCAATACCGGCGCTATTGTGTGGTGGGCAGGTGCTATACCGGATGGCGGAACCACCGAGGGGCTGATTAACATTGAAAAGAACCGCGTGGACTATGAAGTGACCAAGCGTTGCGAGGTGTTCGGCAACTTCTCCCGTTACATCCCTGTAGGAAGCAAGCGCATCTCGGCGCAATATGATTTCGAACAAGGCTATATGGTGTCTGGCTATAAATATGGTGACAACGGTTACACGGTTGTAGCCATCAACCCTGCGGATCATGAAGTAGTTATTTCGTTGGCTCTTGAAAGCGCTCAGGTTTCCGGTGCTTTGCAAGGCTATGTCACCGATGACACCCGTAAATGGGAGCCGGTGGAAGCTGTTCAACCTGCCGATGGTGTCTATACCCTGACCTTGCCGGCCCGTAGCGTGGTTTCCTATACCGGAACTGTGTTGAGTAGTTCGTCTTTGTAACATTGATTCTGTTTTTATTTCTACGCTGCAATAGTTTTTTGTTCCGTCATTGTATTGCGCTGATAAACAGTAATATGCGGTGACGGAATTTCCTGTATCCCCACGAAGTGCTTTTTCGTTTTTTTCTTGCAGAAGCCGGTTCGTCGGATATCGGTTTCCATGTCGGGTACGTAATCTTGATATATGTATGGCAGTATCCGTGCAAGGGGATGGGAGTTTCCATGCAAGAAGACTGCATCATTTGTTGCACCACTCGGCTGAACGTGCCTTTTCACTCAAGTGAAGTGCCGTTGCCACCTGTGTGAAACGGTTGCTTCACCAAGGTGAAGCAATAAAGTCATAAGACTGTTTTCACGGTTGCATCCTGTTGATAAAATACATCTATTGAAGTTTTGTCATTTTGTGTGTGGCGGTTGTTGTGTTGTACATTGATGAACGATACCGCCGCTTACCTACCGGTTGAGAGCCTTTATGGATGTTTTTTCACAGTAATTGGTTGATAATTAGAAGAATACTGTGTAGGAAAAATTTTATATTTCACGTTCAATTCAGATGTGTTTTCCATTGTCTTGAAGAATTTTTTTTTGATATTGATAAGATTTCATTGTTTAATGCTTGAATTGTATTTGTTCCTGCTTGCTTGAATTGCCATCTTTGCAATGTTAATTTTTAATTCAAATAACTATGAAAACAAAGACATTCTTAATTTCAGCTGCTATTCTTCCATCCATGGGGCATTACCGTTGTTTGCGAAAGCAATAACGTGTTGGAAATCTATTTTTAGTTAATTTTACAGCAATATTTTTTAATTAAACTCTAATACATTATTTATGAAACAAATTGCATTTACATGGTTGCTGTGCATACTTAGTATATGTGCCTATGCTCAGCAAATTACTGTTACCGGAACAGTGACGGATGCGGAGAATAATCCGTTGATTGGTGCGGCTGTTGTTGTAGTAGGAACTACGGATGGCGTGATTACCGATTTTGATGGCAAATATACCATTAAGGCCGCTTCCGGTCAGTCTTTGAATTTCTCTTATGTAGGTTATCAGGAGCAAACTGTTAAGGTTGATGGCCGCAGTGTGATTAATGTGAAATTGTCGGAAGGTGAATTGTTGGACGAGGTGGTGGTTATCGGTTACGGTACAGTGAAGAAAAGCCATTTGACAGGTGCGGTCGCTTCTGTTTCCGGTAAAGAGTTACAGGCAAATGTTGCACGTAGTGCTTCAGCTGCTTTGCAAGGAAGAGTTGCCGGTGTTACTGTGTCGGCTGCCAACGGTCAGCCGGGGGAAGGCTTGAATATTAATGTCCGTGGTATCAGTTCATTGAGTGCCACCAGTCCGCTTTATGTGATTGACGGTGTGTATGGTGATATCAATATGGTTGATCCCGCTGACATTCAGTCTATTGAAGTGTTGAAAGATGCTTCGGCTGCTGCTATTTATGGTTCTCGTGCTGCTAATGGTGTTGTATTGGTCACTACTAAAGGCGGTCGTTTGGAAACTTCTGCCCGTGTAACAGTGGATGCCTATACAGGCGTTCAGATGGTTGCCAAATACATTGATGTAATGGATGGTAATCAGCTTCGCGATTTGGCAAAGGCTACCGGTTATAGTTCGGCAGAAGGGTTGCTGAATTGGAATGGAGGTGCTGGAACAGACTGGCAGAAAGAACTTTATAACTCGGCTATGGTGAGCAAGGTTAGCTTGAATGTATCTGGAGGAAACAAGACCTCGACCTATAATCTGTCGGGAAGCTATCTTAACCAGGATGGTATTGTGAATACTACCGGTTATGAGGCATGGAACATTCGTGCTAAGAATACTTTTTCTTTTTTCAATAATCATTTGCGTATGGGGACTACGTTGATGATGAAATTCTATAAAAAGAAGTATGAAGATGTTTCATATACCTCCGCTCTGACAGCTGTGCCTATGTGGAATGTATATGGTGAAGATGGCACTTGGGGTGTCGCTCCGGAATGGACCAGAGGAGATAATCCTGTAGGTTGGACAGAAGCCTATGATTACCAAAGACATGGGATAGACATTTTATTGAATGGCTATGCCGAAGTGGATTTGTTCTTGAAAGGATTGAAATATAAATTCAATGTAGGTATAAACAAATATACAAGACGTAATTATGCCTATAGTTCTCCTTATTATTTCAGTTCTACTTCACAAAAGAATGAAGCGGAATTGTCGGAAAGTACAGACTGGGAGAACGATTGGTTGATTGAAAATACAATCAATTATGATAATACGTTTGGCAATCATACGGTTTCTGCTTTGGTGGGTTATTCTGCCCAGCGTAACAATGCGCGTGGTTTTGGTGCAGGACGTAAGGGTTTCCCGGAAGGTTTCTCTGTGATTGACGCCGGTTCGGTTTCTTCACAAAATACATCGGGTAGCGCATGGGCCAATACAATGATTTCTATGTTTGGGCGTGTGATGTATTCGTATGCCGATCGTTATATGCTGTCTGCTTCTGTTCGTCGGGACGGTTCTTCCAAATTTGCAGATGGAAACCGCTGGGGCACATTCCCGTCTGTATCTTTGGGTTGGAATGTGATGAATGAAGATTTCTTTGAAAATATCAAGGAAACCATGAATGAATTGAAAATTCGTGCCAGTTATGGTGTACTGGGTAATTTGAGCGGCATTGGCAATTATGCTACCCAGTCTGTTGTTTATAAAGGTATGAATAACATGATGGGCACAGAACTTTGGGAAGGTGCCATTACCGGTAAGGAATGGACTTCACCCATGAATGTGACTTGGGAAAAGACGAAGACTTTGAACTTGGGTTTGGATTTTGCTTTCTTGAACAATAAGTTCAGTGTCAGTGCTGATTATTTTATTCAGAAAACAGAAGATATGTTGTTGTCTATGCCGCAGTCTTTGAGTTTTGGCTTGAGTGGGAATCCTACAGTAAATGCAGGTACAGTAGAAAACAAAGGATTTGAAATTTCATTGAATCACCGTAATAATGTAGGCGATTTGTATTATCATGTAGGTGTCAATGCCACCTTTATCAAGAATGAACTGACGGAAGTAAACGGAAGTCGTGATGAATGGCAGGGATTCAATCCTCATGCCAAAGGAACGATCACTTATGCCAAGACCGGTCATTCCATAGGTTATTTCAATTTGATAAAGACGGATGGTGTATTCCAAAGCCAACAAGAAATTGATGCGTATGTGGATAAGAACGGTAATAAGATCCAGCCTAATGCACAACCGGGTGACTTGCGTTTCGTGGATTATAACGGAGATGGTAAGATTGACAATAATGACCGTCAGGATGTAGGCTCTGCTTTCCCGAAAGTTAACTTGGGTGTAAGTCTGGGTGCTGAATGGAAAGGTTTGGATTTGAATATGTTCTTTGACGGAAACTTTGGCAACAAGATTTACAATGCCCAGTATTATACTACGGTTTATAATGAATCAACAGGAAACCAATATGCAGAACGCATGAACAGCTGGACTGAAAACAATCATTCTGACATTCCTCGCTGTTTGTTTGGTACTAGCGATCCTAATGGTACAAACTGGGGCTATACGGACCGTTGGTTGGAAAATGGTTCATTCTTGCGCTTGAAGACTTTGGAATTAGGTTATACGTTGCCCAAAGTATGGGTATCTAAAGCCGGTTTGCAGAATGTGCGTGTTTATACGGCTATGGAAAACCTTTTCACTATAACCGATTATAAAGGATATACTCCTGACTTGGGTATGGTAGATGCCGATGGTGCCGGTACATCAGGTGGTTCGGGTGTAATGTAAGCATTCGGCCTCGTGCGTGTTTTTTTCCCCTCTTTTCCTTCCTACCTTTG
>ENA-OZYV01000548-OZYV01000548.1-human-gut-metagenome-genome-assembly--contig:-NODE-548-length-10698-cov-6.316828_pt1 | contig 10698 bp, 7 predicted proteins | sample MGYA00243638_ERZ654133 | MGnify/ENA primary metagenome ERZ654133 (study PRJEB26926, sample SAMN06165116) | human gut metagenome | biome: ENVO:00009003; feature: ENVO:2100002; material: ENVO:00002003...
GATGTAGAGAGGTCTCGTGGGCTCGGAGATGTGTATAAGAGACAGATATTACAGATAAGGACGCTATTACAAATGTAATCGATAGCAACAAGATCGACGTTGTCGTGCATCTGGCAAATTCTGTAGATAACGATATAGATCCATATGTAACAGACGCTGAGATGAAAAAGAGCAAGATATGTGATAAGTTCATATATGCGGCTGCAAACAAGGCTGAGGTAAGGAGCTTTATCCTGCTCAGCACAACAGCAATATATGGCGTACAGAAAGGCAGAGAACCAATAAGGGAAACTGCTCCTGAAAAGGGAAATTCAAACTATGCAGATCTTAAGATGACATCTGAGAAGATAATGCAGAAGGAATTTAAAAAGTCTGAAACTATACCTGTTATTGCCAGAGTAGCTCCTATTTATGACGCTGAGTATACACAAAATCTGAGAGACAGAGTATTTGACGCAAAGGAAAATGTTGCATACATATTCAATGATGGAGAATACGGTTTTTCATTCTGTTGTGTATTCAATCTTATCGACTTTATAAATGGTATCATCAATGTGCCGACAGGAAGATATGAGGGAATCTACAATCTTGCTGATTCAAGGCTGATAACGGCAAAAGAGATAATTGATTATGAAAAGGAACATCACCGCATAGGTGCAGTTATCCAGAAATCACCTGGAATGGGACTAAGCATCAACAAAGGTAAGATGAAAACTGATTATCGCTATTTTGACCCATCTATCACATTCAACAACTGGAACATAGACAACACAAGGGCAAAGAGAATAGCACCTTTCAGATGGACACTTTCAAACACAAAATAAACTCACAAAGGCAGTCCCAGGGCTGCCTTTTTTGTATTGTTCCATGTGGAACATTTGAAAAAACAGGAGAACTAAGATATCATGGAAAGCAATAGGTTAGTTAAAATATTATGTGTTGTCTGTGCGGCAGGCTGTTGTCTTTCCTCTTGCGGAAGCACAGGGGAAGAAAAGCCCAAAAAGCTTTCAAGCGTCAGCACAGGAGTCACCACAACTGTGACCACAAATAAAAAGTCTGCCGAAACTATCACGGGTTCAGTGACTACTATACAAACAGCAGCGACTTGTACAAAGATAGTTTTTGATGGCGGCTATACCCTTTTTGCAAATGTGCAGGGTGGATATACTCTTATAAACAGTTCAAATGAGATAGTGAACTCTTTTGAGATAACCGATGATAACGGTGATAAGCTTGTACTGACTTGTGACGGAAATACTGTCACTGTCACTAAAAACGGAAAAAAGGTAAACTCGTTCAGTTATAAAGGCACAAGGATAATAATATCAGCCAACGAGGTCTACTATGCAAACACAAAGGTGACATATGTTGATGAAAGCTTCAGCAGCTTTAACGTAACTGACAAGGTGACTATAAGGTGTATCGCAGAGAACAAGTTTGAAATTGTAAAAGACGGCAAGACAGTAAAGAAAGCTACTGTAAAAGATGTGAACGGCTCGAAGTATGTGCTTGAAGCCATGGATAAGGGCATGGAGATAACAAACACTGATAATGAACTTATGGAATCCATAGTGGTAGGCAATAACTATATAAGCGTGTCAGGGGATAAGGTTATCATAAACGGAAAGACCATGCGGCCACCTCACAGTGCAGATATAAAAGCTGTGACTACAACTGTTACTACAACAACGACAGCGGCTACTACTACCACAACGACTTCAAAGAAAACTGAAAAGAAAACAGAAACGCAAACTGAAACTGTTACCGAGCCTGTGCAGGAAGAACAGCCCTCTGCTCCTCAGCCTGCCGAGCCTGCTGAACCTGATTCAAGCACGAATATGTCAAATAGAAATCTTTCTGCTGAAACATCTGAAATGCTTGGCTATGTAAATGAAGTTAGAAAACAGTATGGTTTAAGAGAGCTTGAGGGACTTGAGCTTCTCGACTCTGCGGCAGATGTGCGAGCAAACGAGCTTTTGGAAAATTATTCTCATGACAGACCTGACGGCAATTCATACATCACAGCTATAGAAGAAACTGACCTTCCTGAATGGCGTGCGGCGGCTGAAAATATCGCATATGGTATGAACAGCATGACCACAGTAAAAGAAGCCTTTGACGCATGGATGAATTCACCGCCTCATAGAGAAAATATCCTCAACCCTGATGTGCGTTACATGGCGTGCGCAAAAGCTACAAAGTCAGAAAACGGGGAATACACCTATTGGGAACAGCTTTTTTACAGCGATATATAAAAAAATTCGGACAGACTTTTGAGCCTGTCCAATTTTTTTTGTTCCATGTGGAACATTTTATTCTGCCTGCTTTTCCGATGGTATCTTTATAATATATTCGATATAATCCTCATGGTCGATACGTTTTGCGTCAGCATTCACTCCTGCCATTCTCATAACATCTATCGCCTTATTGACACTGTTGAAAAACAATCTTACATCTTTTAACATAGCCGCTCTTTTGTGATAGCTTGCACGCTTTTCATCATCTTTCAGAAGCTTGGCTATATATTTTTCCAATGTGTCAACTGTCCACCCACTTTCCGCTGCTTTGTTCAACACAGCAAGCCTGCGGTCATTATCTGTGATCTTTAGCAAAGCCCTTGCGTGACGTTCTGACATATTGTTATCGAGAATTATTTTGCGTTCCTCAGCGTTAAGTTTCAGAATACGAAGCTTGTTTGCAACTGTGGATTGAGCAAGTCCCAGACGAATAGCCGCAGATTCCTGAGTCATGCCATATTTTGTGATGAGCTGAGAAATTGCTTCGGCTTCTTCAAAAAAGTTCAGGTCACAACGTTGGATATTCTCTATAAGTGCAATGACCTGCGAACGTTCCTCTGTAGCGTTGATAAGTATGCATGGCACTGACCTTAGTCCTGCAAGCTTTGCCGCACGCAGACGCCGTTCGCCTGACACAAGCTCAAAAGTACCATTCACTCTCCGTACTGTGAGAGGCTGAATGATACCGTCCTGAGAAATGCTTTTCGCAAGGCTTGTCAGCTCGGCAGGTGAGAAATATCGTCTTGGCTGAACAGGGTTCGGCTTTATCTCTCCTATGGAAATGTCGATTATTTTGCCTAACGTCTGATAGGGTGAAGCCCTTTGTGATTCGTCAGTTTCTTCGCTGAAAGCTTTTGTTAATGTTTTTGGAAAAATGCTCATTTTTTATACCTCCGTTTCGTTTTAAAATAATCATAACACTTCACAATCCTCAATTCTATATTTTATTCAGAAAACTTTTCTGCTCTTTATGACCTTGTTTTTGATATTGGTACTTTATTCTGTGTATTATTTTCTAAATTGTCATGGGCTTTGTCGGATAACATAAAAATCTGATTTGTTCCATGTGGAACATTTTCAAGAAAATTTGTAAAAGGGTCTTTTCAAAAGTGAAAAATTGTAGTATAATAAATATGATATCATTCTACTAAGAAAAGAGGTCAAGAATATGGGAAAAATAATTGCCGTTTCAAATCAGAAAGGCGGCGTTGGAAAATCTACTACTGTTGTAAATCTTGCAGCGGTTTTTGGACTAAAGGGCAAAAAAGTCCTGATCGTTGACTTTGACCCACAGGGCAATACTACCACAAGCTTTGGTATAAAGAAAAAAAGTATCAGAAATACAGTGTTTGATGTAATATTTGAAGAATGTTCGATATTTGAAGCTGTCGTGCCAACTTCCTGCCGTGGAGTTTCAGTTGTGCCGACAACTCAGGATCTTTCAGGTGCATCTGTGTCACTTGTGAATGAAAAGGACAGAGCAATGAAGCTTCGCAACGCTCTTATGCCTGCAAAAGAATTTTATGACTACATATTTATAGATTGTCCCCCAACTCTCGATATGCTCACAATAAATGCACTTGCGGCGGCTGATTCTGTACTTATCCCTCTCCAATGCGAGTTTCTTTCTTTGGAGGGTCTTGTTGAGCTTCACAATACTATCAACAGAGTAAAAGTTTCTTTCAATCCTGACCTTGATATTGAGGGCATTTTGTTTACAATGTGCGTTGAAAGATACAAGATAACAGGTCAGATAATAAGCGAGGTCAAAAAGCACTTTGCAAAGGAAGTCTTTGAAACTACCATACCGAGAAACGTTGCCTTGTCGGAAGCCCCAAGCTTTGGTGAGCCGGCTATTTATTATGATAAGAAGGCAAAAGGCTCAAAGGCATATGAAAATCTTGCAAAAGAAATAACTAAAAGAGAAAAGAAAAAAGCGGCAAAGAATAAAGAAAAATAAAGAAAAAATGTTCCACATGGAACATTGTATCTTATAATGTGAAAGGAAAATACAATGGCTAAAAAAAGCAAAATGGACAGAGGCTTGGATAGCCTGTTCTTTGATAATTCTATAGATGAGGTCACACGATCTGATAGTGGATCGGTAAAAAATGATGATGGCGAAAATGGCATTTCAACAGTAAGGATATCTCTTATTGAGCCTGACAAAAATCAGCCGCGTTCTGAGTTTGATGAGGACGCTCTTAATGAGCTTGCGGAAAATATCAGACAGCATGGTGTTTTGCAGCCTATACTTGTAAGACCCCTTGACAATGGAGGATATAAGATAGTTGCAGGCGAGCGCAGGTGGCGTGCGGCACGTCTGGCTGGACTTGATGAGATACCTGTTTATATAAAGGAGCTTACCGATCTTGAAGCCGCTGAGATATCCCTTATTGAAAATATCCAGCGTAAAGACCTTACACCTCTTGAGGAGGCTGCAGCTTATCAGACTCTTATGGAAACCTATGGTCTTACTCAGCAGCAGGTGGCAGAAGCTGTTGGACGTTCACGTTCCGCTGTGGCAAACTCTATCAGACTTCTTTCCCTTAGCGAAAATGTGCAGGAAATGCTCCGTGACAAAAAGCTCACCGAGGGTCACGCAAAGGTGCTTGCAGGCGTTGCGGATAAGGATACTCAGGAGAAGCTTGCCAACGAGTGTATAGAAAAGGGCTGGACCGTAAGAGAGCTTGAAAAAGCTATCGCCGATTTGGAAACAAATAAAAAAGCTGAAAAGAAAATAAAGCGTACTATCACAAATCCTATGTACACTGAGTTTGAGATAAGAGTAAATCAAGCTACCGATAAGCTTCGTGTAAGTTTAAGCGAGGATAAAAAAGGAGGCTCAAAGCTTGATGTAAAATTCAGCTCTGATGTTGATGTGGATAAGATGCTCAATGCCCTCGCCGAACTTCTTATGAACTGCTAGTTTTATAATTTAAATATATGAAAAATGTCTGTTTCGGCAGGCATTTTTTTATCTCCGTAATACAGCACGTCTGAAATATGAGGAAGTCATAACTAACCGAAAATAGGGGGTTTACAGCGTATAAATCAAGAAAAAATGTGGTAAAAGGTCTTTACAAATTGAAAAATAAGTGGTATACTATAAGAGTTAAAACAGATGTATCCTGAGAAAGTTTGTTACAGCTTACTTTTGAAGAAAATATCTGCTGTCCTTAAACAGACGTGTTTGAAAAAGTACGCTAAAAAGGAAATTTGAGTTTTGAGCTTTTGCTTGAAATATCGAGAAAGGAATGATTCTAAAATGGCAAGAAAAATGAAAACCATGGACGGAAACAACGCTGCTGCTTGGGCGTCATACCCATTTACAGAAGTTGCTGCTATCTATCCAATCACACCATCATCTGTTATGGCAGAAGTAACAGACCAGTGGGCTGCCAAGGGTAAGGAAAACCTGTTTGGCACTCCTGTAAAGCTTGCAGAAATGCAGTCTGAGGCAGGTGCTTCAGGTACAGTACACGGCTCACTTGCAGCCGGTGCGCTCACAACAACATATACAGCATCACAGGGACTTCTTCTTATGATCCCTAACCTGTATAAGATCGCAGGTGAGCTTCTCCCTTGCGTTATCCATGTATCTGCAAGATGTGTAGCTTCACACGCACTTAATATTTTCGGCGACCATTCTGACATCTATGCTTGCCGTCAGACAGGTTTTGCTATGCTTTGTTCTTCAAATGTACAGGAGGTAATGGACCTGGGTACAGTTGCTCACCTCTCAACTATCGAGGGCAGAGTACCATTCATCCACTTCTTTGACGGTTTCAGAACATCTCACGAGATCCAGAAGATCGAGACATGGGATATGGAAGACGTAAGAGATATGGTAGACTTCGAGAAGGTGGAGGAGTTCAGAAAGAGAGCTCTTAACCCTGAGCATCCTGTACTTAGAGGTACAGCTCAGAACCCTGATATCTTCTTCCAGGCAAGAGAAGCTTGTAACCCATACTATGACGCTATCCCTGGCATCGTAGAGGATTACATGAACAAGGTAAACGAAAAGATCGGCACAAACTACAAGCTGTTCAACTACTATGGCGCACCAGACGCTACACACGTTATCGTAGCTATGGGTTCTGTTTGTGACACTATCGAAGAAACAATTGATTACCTCAACGAGAAGGAAGGCACAAAGCTCGGTCTTGTTAAGGTTAGACTTTACAGACCTTTCCGTGCTGACAAGCTCGTTGAAGCTATCCCTTCAACTTGTGAGCAGATCTCAGTTCTTGACAGAACTAAGGAGCCAGGTTCTGAGGGCGAGCCTCTTTATCTTGACGTTGTTGCTGCTCTTAAGGGCACACAGTTCCATGATGTAGCTATCGCTTCAGGCAGATATGGTCTTGGTTCTAAGGATACAACTCCTGCACAGATCAAGGCTGTTTACTGGAATGCAAGCTGGAAGGATACATATAAGCCAAGATTTACTATCGGTATCGAAGACGACGTTACAAACCTCTCTCTCGAAACTGAGGGCAAGCTTGACTCTGCTCCAGCAGGCACAACAGCTTGTAAGTTCTGGGGTCTTGGTGCTGACGGTACTGTTGGTGCAAACAAGAACTCTATCAAGATCATTGGTGACCATACAGATCTGTATGCTCAGGCATACTTTGCATATGACTCTAAGAAGTCAGGCGGTGTAACAGTTTCTCACCTGAGATTCGGTAAGACACCTATCAAGTCAACATACCTTATCAATCAGGCTGACTTTGTTGCTTGCCATAACGAGTCTTATATCACTAAGTACAACATGGTACAGGATATCAAGCCAGGCGGAACATTCCTCCTGAACTGCCAGTGGGAGCATGAAGAGCTGGATAAGCACCTCCCAGGTCAGGTAAAGAGATATATCGCTGAGAACAACATCAAGTTCTATACTATCAACGGCGTTAAGATCGGTAAGGAGATCGGTCTGGGCAACAGAATAAACACTGTTCTTCAGTCTGCATTCTTCAAGCTTGCTAACATCATTCCTATCGACGACGCTATCAAGTACATGAAGGACGCTGCTACAGCTTCTTATTCTAAGAAGGGCGACGCTATCGTTAAGATGAACCATGACGCTATCGACGCTGGATGTCAGCAGGTTCACGAAGTTAAGGTCCCTGCATCTTGGAAGAAGTGCAAGGATACTCCAATGGGTATGCCTGCCGCTAAGTGCGCAGATAAGACACTTCAGGACTTCGTAAACAACATCCAGATCCCTTGCAACGCTCAGGAAGGCGACAAGCTCCCTGTTTCAACATTCACAGGTATGGCAGACGGTACATTCCCACAGGGCTCTGCTGCATTTGAGAAGAGAGGTATCGCTGTTGACGTTCCTGCATGGAATGGCGACAACTGTATCCAGTGTAACTTCTGTTCATATGTATGTCCACACGCAGTTATCAGACCTGTTGTAATGACAGACGCTGAGCTGAAGAAGGCTCCTAAGCTTGCTCAGGAGAAGGCAGTAGCTATGACAGGTATGCCTGGTTACAACTTCGTAATGACAATGTCTGCTCTGGACTGCACAGGCTGCGGTTCTTGCGTAAATGTTTGTCCTGGTAAGAAGGGCAACAAGGCTCTCAGCATGATGCCACTTGAAACTCAGCTCGCTGAGCAGGAAGTATTCAACTATGGTCTTACACTTGCTGAAAAGCCAGAAGTATTCGAGAAGTTCAAGGCAACAACAGTTAAGGGCTCACAGTTCAAGCAGCCACTGCTTGAATTCTCAGGCGCTTGCGCAGGCTGTGGTGAAACACCTTATGCTAAGCTCATCACACAGCTCTTTGGTGACAGAATGTACATTGCTAACGCAACAGGCTGTTCATCAATTTGGGGTGGTTCTGCTCCTTCAACTCCATACACAGTAAACAAGGACGGCAAGGGTCCAGCTTGGGCTAACTCACTGTTCGAGGATAACGCTGAGTATGGTTACGGTATGTTCCTTGCACAGTCAACTATCAGAAACAGAACTATCGCTAAGGTTCTTGAGCTGTCTAAGACAACTAAGGCTGCAGCTCTCAAGAAGGCTTGCGAAGAGTATCTTGAAACAGTAGACGACGGCGAGAAGAACTCAGCAGCTACAGATAACCTTATCGCTGCTCTTAAGAAGACAAAGAATAAGGCTACTGAGGAGATCCTTAAGGACGCTGACTATCTGAGAAAGAAGTCAATGTGGATCTTCGGCGGTGACGGCTGGGCTTACGATATCGGATTCTCAGGCGTTGACCACGTTATCGCTCAGGGCGAGGACGTAAACATCTTCGTATTCGATACTGAGGTTTACTCAAATACAGGCGGACAGTCATCTAAGTCAACTCCAACAGGTGCTATCGCTCAGTTCGCAGCAGCTGGTAAGGAAGTTAAGAAGAAGGATCTCGCAGGTATCGCAATGTCTTACGGCTATGTATATGTAGCTCACGTTGCAATGGGTGCTGATTACAATCAGTGCATCAAGGCTATCCACGAGGCTGAGTCTTATCACGGTCCTTCAATCATCATCGGTTATGCTCCATGTATCAACCATGGTATCAAGGGTGGTATGTCAATTGCTCAGACAGAGGAGAAGAAGGCTGTTCAGGCTGGTTACTGGCATCTGTACAGATTCGACCCACGTCTTAAGGCAGAGGGCAAGAATCCATTTATCCTTGATTCTAAGGCTCCAACAGCTGACTATAAGGACTTCATCATGGGAGAGGTTCGTTACAACGCTCTTGCTAGACAGAATCCTGAGAGAGCTGAGAAGCTCTTTGGTAAGGCTGTTCAGAACGCTAAGGACAGATATGATTATCTGCTCAGATACGCTAAGCTTTACAATACTGAGGAAAAGTAATCTAAGTTACTATAAAAAAGACGCTCATGCACTTCGGTGCGTGGGCGCTCTTTTTTTCACCACAAAAAAAAGGGTACTGCCACGTTGACAGTACCCTTTATATATGCAGTGGCGAATAACGTTCGACCGTTTCTTTTATCGCATGGTTATAATATTATGGACTACATATCCTTTTTGATAAGATAAGTTTTCAGTATAGCCGCAGTTGTCTTTGCGTCAGGGAGCTTGTTTTCCATGACCATTTTGTAAGCTTCTTCAAGAGGCATTTTTGTTACGTCAAGGAACTCGCCCTCGTCAAGGTGCTGCTCACCGAAATCAAGTCCCTCTGCCATATACATATGGATTATCTCGGTATCATAAGCCACTGTAGGATAAATACAGCCAAGATAAGTCATTTTTTCTGCCGTTGCACCTATCTCCTCTTTAAGCTCACGCTTTCCGCACTCCAAATGATCTTCACCGTATTCAAGCTTTCCTGCAGGTATCTCCATAAGTGCGGTCTTGAAAGGATAGCGGAACTGCTTTACAAAATAAACATTCTCGTCCTCGTCAAGAGCAACGATGCAAACTCCGCCAGGGTGATGAATGACCTCTCTAAGCGTCTTGTAGCCGTTTTCAAGCTCCACTTCATCACAAGTCAGGTGAACGACCCTGCCCTTGTATATCTCTTTTTCACTGATAGTTTTTTCGTTCTGATACATTTTATATCCTCCCTTTCAGGTTTATGCGTTCTTTTCAACAGGCTGAGCTTCTTCTTTTTTCTTTCTGCCTGTAAATCTCACTGCGCCAATGTAAACGATAAGCGAGCCGAAGCCAACGGCTGTTATTACCTTGCCCCAGAAAAGTCCCTTTGTTTCGTAGGTAAACTGGATGTCGTTTGACCCGGCAGGACAAAGCACAGCCATAAAGCCGTAATCCACCTTTTCTATTTCCACGTCCTGACCATTCACCTTTGCGCTCCAGCCGTCATCATATGGAACTGAGAAGAACACAAGGTTATCTTTGTCAAGGTCGATCTTGGCGTTGAAGCCGTAAGAATCATAACTGAATGATGAACAACTGTTTGCACGTCTGTCAAGGCAGTTCTGATAATACTGATCTGTTGAGTAGTCAGTACCCTTAAAGCTGTAGTAGCTGAGAATATTATTGTATTTTGCAGCCTGCTCAGGGGTAAGCACAAGGGCTTTCATGAGCATTGATGTCTTGTCTACCTCTGAAGCCTTCTGAATGTCGCTGTCAAGGCAGTAGTAATCATATGTGAAGCCCATTGGTACATAATATTTGTTTTCGTAAATGTTGAAACCGTTCTGAGTATCAACATATTCAAAGCCGTAGAGATTTGCAAGAGTTTCAGGCTTCGATACCTCTGTGATACCTTTTCTCTCACTTTCAGTAAGTTCATTGAAATAGTATTTTACGGAAAACAGGCTTCTTAGCGGATAGACCTTAGTTTCCATTCTTGAAGCAACATCTCTCGTTTGTCCGATAGAGCTGTAGAAATCCATGATAGATGTTGAAACAACGCTGTGGAAGCTGTCTCTTATACACATCTCCGAGCCCACG
>ENA-OZYV01000567-OZYV01000567.1-human-gut-metagenome-genome-assembly--contig:-NODE-567-length-10447-cov-7.885489_pt1 | contig 10447 bp, 9 predicted proteins | sample MGYA00243638_ERZ654133 | MGnify/ENA primary metagenome ERZ654133 (study PRJEB26926, sample SAMN06165116) | human gut metagenome | biome: ENVO:00009003; feature: ENVO:2100002; material: ENVO:00002003...
TGAAGCGTGGTACTCTGGACGCTGATCTTGCAGAGGTTATGAAAAAGCTGGCAAAAGATAAGATGCTCCGGGCATTGAGCAATGTAGCCTATGCCAAGGGAGCTTATGAAAAAGAAATGGACCAGGCGGCTTTGAAAAAGGAAGCAAGTGCAAAAATATACAAAGAAAGGGACAAACATGAATAGAAAAGAACTTAGTCAGAATCATTGGAAATACTACTTAATGCTCGAAAAGCGTTTTGTTGAATCAATAGAGTTTGTAGAACTACATGAGGACAATTTTGATGCATTTTCTAACGGATATGCCCTCTTAATTCAAGCCATAGGGGCAGAGTTGGATACTGTATTCAAAGAGTTTTGCGGTTTCAATACAACGGATCGAAAAACGGTTGCAGACTATGCACAGTATATTTTGACCAACACACCGGATATAAAAAATCAAAAAATCAGTGTACAGGAATACGATATCGAAATACAACCGTTTATGAATTGGGATATTACCCAGCCCGCACAGTCGTTGCAATGGTGGGGAGCATTTACAGATGTCAAGCACAACCGCTATGAGCAGTTGAAGCAAGCAAAGCAGGAGAATGTACTAAATATCTTGGGAGCTTTGTATTTGATAGAAATGTTGTACTTGAAGAAAATCACTGATGGGACAGACGAATTTGATGTGTTTGATGAATCTTCCAACTTGTTTAGTTTGAAAAACTGGACTTCTAAGGCTGTGCCGCTGAGCCAAGCTTTTGCCGTGCTAAGTGATATGATGGACGACGAAAATAATACTACTAACAAAAAGTTCGATGCATAATTACTGTCGATATTGATAGAGAAAGAACCGAAAGGAGGTGCGCTATGCTGAGTGATTTTTCATGGGACATGACCGGATACATACCGAAACACCAAGTCAATCCGCACGGTGATGGTATCATTCCCTATGTGGCAGAGCGCATCTTCCAACTGGAACCTGAGCCGCCAAAGGTAGGCAGTCTGAACGAATATATCCTGTCTGCCTTGCAGGAAAAGAATTTGATACATTTCTCATTCTTCCTACACCACTACGAGCCGCAGCTTAACAAGCGCATCAAAGACTTTCTCGGTGTGGATGGCGGCGATTTGTACGACACAGACCGATTTATAGATATAAAGCTCTCCTGCCGGGAACAAATGCTCCAAAAACTGATGGACTATGACCTTACCAAGGGTGCAGAGTATGCTACATACATCTATCCGTTCATCCGGGATGCTATGCTCCGTTTTCGCATGGGCGAAGAAAAATGGTCGGTATCCTCTCTGACTAATTACAAAATGGTGCGGTCAATGGCTTGGCTGTACCACAATACCAAGGATGCGGTCAACGAGTTTTCCAAGAAATACAACTGTGATCTTGCTCTTGCCGAAGACTATCTGAAAGTTGTGCGAGGTATCCGCAATCAGCAGCCTTTCTATGTCACAGACGAGGACGGCGAAGAAACAGGCGAGGATGTAGCCCTTGACGATAGCTGGAACTATACCGATATCCTCTGGAACGGCATACAGGCAGAAAAGGTGCAGCGGGCATTTGAGAAACTGAATTACCGGGAACAGACCTTGCTCGAAAAACGATTAGCAATTTGCATGACCTGTGGGCGTGTCGGCTCATGGAAAGACCGCCCCACCTTTGAAGAACTGGCGGTTATGTTTGAGGGCAGCACAGCCAGCGGTGCAGAACGAGCCTATCGGAAAGCAGTAGACAAACTGACGGAACTTCTGGTTGCCGAGGATGCAATCCATGCTGTCCGGTTGAAACAGAAATCCAAAACTAAGCGCAAAAAGAAAATCGCCGCCGCAATCTACGAATACCAAGCAGACTGCGACGGCGAATGGGGCGAAATATCATTGGATTTTGAGAACGGCACAGCAGAGATCATCCGGCTTGCTGATTGGGATACCATGAAAACAAATCGCTTTGCGAACAAGGTGATAGCGTATCTTCTGAACTGTGAAAACGAGAAACTGCCAACGAAAACAATGCTGGCATTTGAACCATAAAAAGAAAAAACCGCTACAACATTCATCCCCCCCTTTGGAATGAGAATTGCAGCGGTTTATCTGCTTGAAACTAATTATTCGATATTTGTGATTTTCTAATCATCGTTTGCCAGATGGGTAAAGCCTTTGTTTTTCTCAATAACCTTGATACCATAAACATCTGCAATTTGTGCAGGATAGGTTTCAAGGATTTCACCAGCGTATTCAATTTCGATCACATCTCCGATTTCAGGTTCCGGTGATGGATGCACATTTCTGATCGACACTTCAATTCGGTCTGCACTACTCAATTCCCAGCTACCTTCAACAGGCTTCACAAGATAATTGCCATTATGAATTTCCAGAATTTCAGCTTGGAACACCTGATGCGCTTCGTTGGAAAAACCTTCAATCTGAATGCAATGATTCTTGAAAACCAGTCGGCCGGTTTCTACCAGTTCATCAGTATGATATTTTGTTTTATCTACATACAAGCGGCCATCTTGATGATCCTGTCTGAGAGTGAAATCAAAATACCCTCTGTCAGACAGCTCATAGCTTACTCCGTTTGCATAGTCATAGATAATGACACGGTTGTCAATCATGCCTGAGCCCCAACTGATTGAAGAACACAACTCAGGCAAACCGTCGCCAGTGAGGTCGCAGAAATAGGCGTTCCAGATTGGCATCCCCGTATAAAGTGAAGTGCTTTTACTACCCTTAACAGCCAGCATCTCTCCGTAAGTCCAACGGAAGGTCACATCTGGAAACTCGGTGAGGCTGATTTCAAGACTACCGTCCCATTTCATTTCATCAGGGGTTTCAAGGTAATCAAACCACTCTATTACGGAATTTATCTCGTCCACAATACGCACTTCTACATTTTCTACTTCAACATAAACAATAATGTCCTCATTGGTGGGGTTCTGCATATTCACACCAATCTTAAACCACGTATCATTTTCTGCACCAAATTCCACAGACATACCATGCGTAAGATAAGTGGCTGTGTATCCGGTTTCTGCTGTTTTATTAACGGGGAACAAAAGAACTTCTGTATCACCCAATCCATCACCAGACCATATTTTGATTGAATTTCTGACTGTGCTGACTTCCTCCTCCGTATATACAAATTCCTCTTGACTTCCTGCGGGAACAACAATTCGCAATGTATAGCGGTCTTGTTTAGGATTCGTCAGGAAGCAGGCCGCAACGCCCACGCAAATAATGACTGCAATAATAATAACCCAGAACGCAGGCTTCTTATAATTCATCACAGACTTCACGCGCTCCTTTACACCTACCTCGCCAAAGGCAAGAGGACAAGCGGCGATCATGCGGCGGTTTACACTACAGGCAACAAGTGCTTGCATATAATCGGCTCTCTGCTCATTGCCAAGTTCCTTGATGACTTTTTCATCGCAGGCAAGCTCAATGTCACGACACAGCAGAACATAAGCCAACCACATGAGAGGATTGAACCAATGAATCGTCAGCAGGAGAAAACCAAGAGGCTTCCACCAATGGTCTTTGCGGCGAATGTGCGCCTGTTCGTGGGCAACAACGTGCTCCAGATCCTGACCATTCATGTTGAACGGGAGATAGATTCTCGGTTTGATAATGCCCAGGACAAACGGAGAACTTACATTCTCACTCTGGAAAATGTTGCCCTTGTAGCGAACAGCGGTATCCACTTTACGACATAGGCGCCAATAACTAACTGCGGTATACAAGAGAAGGGCGCCGACACCAATCAACCAGATAATATTCAAAATCGGAATCCAAATCTGAAGCGGGTTTGCACTCGTCAATACATGCTGTGGTGGGGCAAATGAGGATAGAACAGGATTGACCACACTATTGATCGCCGGAACACCGCTGTCTATTGTGGGTTTGGCCGCCATTTCAATATCCAACGGAATTGTTTCTGAACTTGGGATAAGGCTTAATGCGCTCTCAAAAGAGAGCGGGCAAATCAATCTGACAGCCACGATACCCCAAAGCAGAACATTGACCCACTTGGGAGCTTTCTTCAAAACAAGCCTGAGTATCAGCACAGCCAGGATAAGCCAGCTTGCAGATATACTCATGTTGATAATTTTCAAAAAGAGTTCGTTCATTGTGAACCTCCTTTCCTGATGCGGTCGATCATGCGCTGTACCTCATCAAGCTCATCTTCGGACATAGCCTGATGCTTTGTAAAAGCAGCGATAAAGGCAGGCAGAGAACCCTCGAATTTTTTCTCAACCAGTTCATCGATCTCACACGCCTGGGCTTCATCTTTGGAAACGAGAGAAGTAACAGTGCCATTGTCGTTCTTCAGCACACCACGCTCTCCAAGACGCTTGATAACGGTATAAGTCGTAGTCCTTTTCCATCCGAGTTGATCCTGGCACAGCTTTACAAGCTCGACAGCAGTAACCGGCTCATGCTCCCACATAATCAAACAAAAACGATATTCACTTTCGTGAATCTTCGGAAAATCCATATTCACGCCCTCCTTGTCTACACCATTAGACTTTACACATAGTCTACCACATTAGACAGCCAAAATCAATAGAGTTCACAGAAAAGATACAAAAAAATTGCCCGCAGAATTTCTCCCACGGGCAAAGTGTTGGTTAGCTATCAAGCGGTTTGTATTCAGTTACAGTTTTCAAATAGGTTTCGGGATTACCGTTCAGTATCAAATCAGCATATCCAATCGGATCATTGTAGATCAGATAGTCCAGTTCCGACCTCTGATACATATTGTCGGCAACCTCGTTCTCAACCGCAATCGTATCAATCGCAATCATACTACCATCAAAGAATTTCAGTTCCACACAGGTATTATCCATGTTAAACTCACAAGAAATCAATCTATCCATAAGAAACCTCCGTAATCCGGGATGTTAGATCATCCCAAAATATTTCAATGCTTCTCGGATTGCTTTCTCTTTTTCCGGCGGACACTGTGGCTGTCTGGAATCCTCGGATTTTGGCAGATTATAGTTCTTGCCGACCTCAATCCCGCATTTCCGTTTGATCTGTGAAATATAAAGGTTGGAAACTTTCAGTCCAGTATGCTCCAATACATAGTCCTTAATCTGCGTGTAGGTTGCCCCATCTTGAAATTCGGACATGTCCATATCCTCCAAAGAGAACTCAACCCGAATCTTTTTCGAGTCGATCTCTCCCTTGGAAAGCAAGACAACCGTCTCAACGTGAACAGTCTGACAAAATTGATCAACGCAGCAGGCTTTTTCCAGCTTATATCCTGCCGCCAGAAATGCCGGAAGATCTCTTGCCAGGCTGGTCGCTTTGCAGGAAATATATACAATATGGTCTACCCCATAAGAAAGAATCTTCGGCAATGCTTTGGGATGGATTCCATCCCTTGGCGGATCCAGAATGATCACATCCGGTTTCTCCGTCAGATCATCCAGGACTTTAAGGACATCCCCTGCAATAAATTTACAATTACTCAGGTTATTCAGTGCTGCATTCTGTTTTGCAGCTTCTACTGCCTCTTCCACAATTTCCACACCTATCACTTCGTCCGCTACGGAGGCTGCAAGCTGGGCAATCGTTCCGGTTCCGCTGTAAAGGTCGAACACTACTTTATCCTTTGTATCTCCGATATACTCACGTACAATAGAATAAAGCACTTCCGCAGCCAGTGAATTAGGCTGAAAAAATGAAAATGTACTGATCTTAAAGCGCAGTCCCAGAAGCGTTTCATAAAAGAAATCCTTACCGTAAAGGATACGTGTCTCATCACTCTGCACCACATCAGAAAGAGAATCATTGATAATATGCATGATTCCCACAATTTTACCCTCCAGCGGAAGTGCAAGAAGTTCTTCTTTCAGAGATTCCAGATCATGTTCTTCCTGACTGGTGGTAATCACATGGACCAGAATCTCTCCTGTAGTCACACCGCGGCGGAGAAGCAGATGGCGCAGATATCCTGTATGCTGCATCTTTTTATAATAGGAAACGTTTCGTTTCAGGAAGTATTCATGCACACAAGTCAGGATTTTCGTCATATCTTCATGAACCAGTTGACAGTCATCTGCTGTAAGAACATCATAGGTACTGCCTTTTTTGTGCAGACCCAGCGTCAACGGACCATCCTTATATGCATCACCAAAGGAGAATTCCATTTTATTTCGATATCTGAATTCAATGGGACTTCCATGAATTCCCTCCCACTGGTAATCAGTGCCGTTCAATGCATCATCCAACAGTTCACGAACCTGACATTCTTTCATTTTGAGCTGGTTTTCATAGGACATGGTCTGATACATGCATCCTCCACATTCCGGAAAAATGCTACAGACCGGTTCTCTTGTTTCAAGCAGAGACTTCTCCAACACTTCCAGAAGTCTTCCCTCTGCACGTCCGGAACGCTTCTTATTGATCATAAAACGAACTTTCTGTCCGGGCATTCCGTTCTTTACGGTAACTTTTTGTCCGTCTGTTATCACAATTCCCTTATTGGGAAAATCTACTTTCTCAATCACGCCTTCATAAATTTCGCCTTTTTTCATATAACCTCCATAAAAATAGCCCCGGTATAAGCCGGAGCTATTCTTTCATTTTCATATTACAGGTAATTATTCTTCTTCATCTTCGAAATAATCGTCGAAGTCATCGTCAAAATCCTCTTCAAAATCTTCCAGATAATCCGGAGCAAAGAAATGATATACAGCAAATGCGATACCTGCTACTGCTGCAACTGCGCCAATGATTGCCAGTACCCAGAGGACTGTATTTTTTTCTTTCTCTTCTTCTTTTCTGTTTAATGCTGATAATAATTCTTCAATTTTGATATTCATAATCGCACCATCCTCTCAATAATTCATCAGCTGACACTTAACACTTCTGCCGTCTGCTGTTTAATGAAATTATTATAACACTTTTTCTGTAATTTTACCATAAGATATCTGCATTTATTCTATACTTTTGTTAGTTTCTTTATTATAATGATATCAGGGGGTTACTGTTCACACAATCCCGAGACATACAAGCCAAAATTCCATTGACGCAGGCAATCTGGAATGAATTTTGTCCCTGACTTAAAAATATGCCGACAGCAACGATCTGATAAGAGAGGATAAATACTTATGGTAGAAACACTTTTTTTTGATCTTGATAATACATTACTTGATTTTAACCGGGCAGAAAGAGCAGCTATCGCAAAAACTCTGAAAAGTTTTCACATTGCTCCCGAGCCTTCAGTTCTGAAGCGTTACAGTGAGCTCAACCTCGCCCAGTGGAAGCTTCTTGAACAGGGCAAGATCACCAGAGACCAGGTAAAGCTTCGGAGATTCCGGCTTCTTTTTGCAGAGCTGAATGTGGATGTACCTGCAAAAGAAGCTGCACATACCTATGAAACTCTTCTGGCCCAGGGACACTATTTCATAGATGGTGCAGAAGAATTGCTCGAAACTCTTTACGGTCAATACCGGATGTATCTGGTTACAAACGGTACCTTAAGTGTCCAGAAAGGACGGCTTAAAAGTTCCGGAATTTCCCGTTACTTTGAGGGTATTTTTATCTCCGAAGAACTGGGATACAATAAACCGGGCAGGGAATACTTTGACTGCTGTTTCTCCAGAATCCCTGATTTCCATAAGGAAACAGCAGTAATCATCGGGGACAGCCTGACCTCTGATATCCAGGGCGGCATCAATGCCGGAATCCGCACAATCTGGTTTAATCCCAGCCATGAGAAGACTTCAGAAATCATCCCTGATCATGAATTTGACAGTCTTATGAAACTTCCTGAACTCCTGTCTCATATATAAAGCGGATAAAATCGTTCGCCTTACTGCTTATTGCTTTTCGCAGCCTCCGCAGGTGACTTAAGTCACCTGCCCCAATCGCCCGGCTAACAGACGGCAGGCGTGACTTGCCTGCATCATCCTGATTCTGAAATTACTATATTTTTTTCAGCTTTGCAAATCCTGCGAACATTTTCTTTATTCCCACTTTGTCAAAATCAACAGTGACTTCATAATCTCTTCCGCCGTCTACAATGTCTTTGACAATTCCTACACCAAATTTAATGTGGCGGACAGTGTCTCCCACTTCGTAATCCAGTGCAGCAGCCTTCGTCACCTTAAATTCTCTGGGCTTGAATGTTTTCGTCTCAAAAGCCATTTTCATTTTTGCAAGGTTTCTGTCTGCCTGAATCATCTCTTCAATCTTTTTCTTCTTTTCCTGAGCTTCCTGTCCCAGATCCACAAGCTCCCGCGGAATTTCACGTACAAATCTGGATACTTTATTATACTGTACTTCTCCCCGGAGCATCCGCTGTCTGGCACTTGTCAGCGTCAGATCCTCCATAGCTCTTGTGATACCTACATAACAGAGCCTTCTCTCTTCTTCCAGATCAGATCTGTCATCTGATATAATGGACATATAAGACGGAAACATCCCATCTTCCATTCCTGCGAGAAATACTCTCGGAAACTCCAGACCTTTGGCACTATGTAGTGTCATAAGAAGCACATAATCCTGATCCGGATCCACGCTGTCAATGTCTGCGATCAGTGCAATCTCCTCGAGAAAACCTGAAAGTGTGGCAGTCTGTCCCTGTTCTTCCATTGCTTCCTGATAGGATTCTGTCTTGGAAATAAGTTCATCAATATTCTCGATTCTTGCCTTCGATTCATCTGTATCTTCAGCCTGCAGCTCTGCCACATATCCGGTAAGTTCAATCACTTCTTCCAGAAGTTCACGTACTGTATAAGACTCTGCCTTACTCTTTAAACTCTGAATAAAGGTTACAAATCCATCAATCTTTGAAAGGCTTCTTCCAATAGACGGGACCTCCTCTGCCACACGCAAGGCATCATAGAAACTCACACTCATTTTATCCGCATAATCCTGTATTCTGCCAAGAGTTGTGGCTCCGATTCCACGCTTCGGTACATTGATGATACGGCGGACTGCCAGATCATCTCTGGAATTGTCAATTGTCTTCAGATAACATAACAGGTCTTTGATTTCTTTACGCGCATAGAAATTCACACCGCCTACAATCTTGTAAGGGATATTCGCAAGAAGACACTTCTCTTCAAAGAGTCGTGACTGTGCATTGGTCCTGTACAGAACTGCACAGTCTTTATACTTCGCACCATTCTCTCTGTGAGCTCTGGAAATCTCGCCTACCACATACTCTGCTTCCTCATATCCGTTCATGAACTGGCGGAAATGGATTCGTTCCCCCTCCGAATTCTCAGTCCAGAGTGTTTTTGATTTACGTGAGGTATTATTTGCGATCACCGCATTGGCTGCATTCAGAATATTCTTTGTGGAACGGTAATTCTGTTCCAGACGGATAACTTTTGCATCTGGAAAAACATGCTCAAACCCAAGAATATTTCCAATATTTGCACCGCGGAATTTATAGATAGACTGGTCATCATCACCGACTACACAGAGGTTTTCATATTTAGAGGCCAACAGGCTTATAAATTTAAACTGTGCAGTATTGGTATCCTGATACTCATCCACCATGATATATCTGAAACGTTCCTGATAATTTTCCAGAACATCTCCGCAGTTCTGAAAAAGCTCTACGGTCTTTACGATCAGATCATCAAAATCCAGCGCATTATTTCTGCGCAAAGCAGCCTGATATTCCCGATATACCTCAGCAACCTTCTTTTTAACAAAGTCCCCACCTGCATTCAGTTCCATCTCATCCGGTGTGATCAGTTCATCTTTTGCATGGGAAATCTGTGCCAGAAGAGAACGTTCCTTTGTTTTCTTGGTGTCAATATTCAGTTTTCTGCATACTTCTTTCATCAGAGTTTTCTGATCTTCTGTGTCATAAATAGCAAATCTGGTATCATATCCAAGACGATCAATATAACGACGCAGAATACGCACACAGGTAGAATGGAATGTGGAAACCCATACGCTCTCGGAACCAAATCCCACTATTTTATCTACACGTTCTCTCATCTCACTGGCTGCTTTATTTGTAAATGTGATAGCCAGAATGTTCCAGGGATTGATTCCCTTTTTATCTATCAGGTAAGCAATGCGGTGGGTAAGTACTCTTGTCTTTCCCGAACCCGCTCCCGCAAGGATCAGCAGTGGACCTTCTGTATGGTAAACCGCTTCCTGCTGCTGAGGATTTAATGTACTATAAATATCGCTCATATTTTCTCCTGTCTTCTTCCTGTACGGTACATTATTTTACAAACAACCATGCTGATCAACAAGTTGATTTCTGCAACAATCTTTCAGATTCAAAATATGTACCGGTTACCGTTTACATCTCTCGAAATATTTTTTGTGCCTGAACAGGCATATATCTTTATGATTATACACAAAAATCTGTTCGCCTACAACTGATTCCTGTAAAGTAAACCTCACATGACTAAAGTCACGTGCTTCCAGACGCTTTAGGCGTCAGACTGAATATCGGCGGATAC
>ENA-OZYV01000585-OZYV01000585.1-human-gut-metagenome-genome-assembly--contig:-NODE-585-length-10194-cov-5.509123_pt1 | contig 10194 bp, 9 predicted proteins | sample MGYA00243638_ERZ654133 | MGnify/ENA primary metagenome ERZ654133 (study PRJEB26926, sample SAMN06165116) | human gut metagenome | biome: ENVO:00009003; feature: ENVO:2100002; material: ENVO:00002003...
CACGAACGTGGGACAAGGAGGATTATATTATGGTAGTACAACACAACATGCAGGCGATGAACGCCAACAGAATGCTCAACGTAACAACATCAACACAGGCTAAGGCTACAGAGAAGTTATCCAGCGGTTACAAGATTAACCGTGCAGCAGATGATGCAGCAGGACTTACAATTTCTGAGAAGATGCGTAAGCAGATCAAGGGATTGGATCGCGCTTCAACAAACGCAGAGGATGGTGTTTCTTCTGTACAGACAGCTGAAGGTGCTCTTACTGAAGTACATTCTATGTTACAGCGTATGAACGAGCTTGCAGTACAGGCTTCCAACGGAACAAACAGCGAGTCTGACCGTTCTGCTATCCAGGATGAGATTGATCAGTTAACAACTGAGATTGATCGTGTATCTGAGACAACCAAGTTCAACGAGACTTACCTGTTAAAGGGTGAGGATGGGACAAAGAAGATCACTATGCAAGCTCATGATGCCGGTCTTGCTGGAAAGTTAACCGATAATGGTGATGGAACAGCTACATTCGTAATGGATGCTCTCAAAGATGGCGATAAGGTAAGCATTGGTGGAAAGAACTATACTATCGGAAGTAAGAAGGCGGATGTTGACGCTGTTGTTAACAAGGAAATCACTAAGAAAGATGATAAATTCACTGTTAACGGAACAGAGATCACGATTGTAGATGCTTATAAAGATTCAACAGATCAGGATAAGGATAAGGTTGCTGCTGGAAAAGCGGCTGATCAGGCTGCTGGAAAGTATACATTAACTGATGCAAAAGCTCTTGTTAAAGACGGTGCTACAGTTAAAGTTGGTGGTACAGAGTATAAGATTATGACAGATGCTGATAACGATGGAAAGGATGACGTAGACGCAACTGTTATTACAAAAGATGTTGCGTACGGTTTAGCTAAGAATGAACTTCTCGCTGCAAATCAAATTGGAGATACTGAAGGTGTCGCAGCTGTAGCTGATGCTGGTGCAAAAGCTGATGGCTCTTTCACTATTACACTTGGTAAAGCTGAAGTACCTAACGCATTAAGCTTCAGCCTTCACGTAGGCGCTGATGCCGACATGACAAACAAGATTCAGGTCGACATTGAGTCTATGAGTGCTGCTGGACTTGGTATCAAAGGCCTTAATGTAAAAGATGATTCTGGAAAGGCAGCTACATACGCAATCGATTCAATTGCTGACGCTGTAGCAAAGGTTTCTTCCCAGAGATCTGCTCTCGGTGCTGTTCAGAACAGACTTGAGCATACCATCGCTAACGTTGACAACGTTGTTGAGAACACCACATCTGCTGAGTCACGTATCCGTGATACAGATATGGCTGAGACAATGGTTGAGTACAGCAAGAACAACATTCTTGCTCAGGCAGGACAGTCTATGCTTGCACAGGCTAATCAGTCAAATCAGGGTGTACTTTCACTCTTACAGTAATCATCTACAATTTAATGTTGTACAAAGCAGGAAGAGCTCGAAAGGGCTCTTTTTGTTATGCACTTCTTTCTCTTAGCATGAAAATGTACGATTATTTATTCCCGAATAAATTGCAGACACCCCCTGTGAAGTAGTATAATAACAACAATTAATAAAGCTAATTGCACAAATGGGAATTGGCAATAAGCATGAAATGAGGTTTACACTATGGACGTAAGAAAAATGAGAAACGAATTACTGGGAAAGCGCCTTATGGCTGCGCTTGAGTCGCGCAACATGGAAGCCTACTATGTAGAGACAAAGGAGGATGCTGTTAAGAAGGCACTGGAGCTGATTCCAAAGGGAAGCTCAATCAATATGGGCGGGGCCACATCGGTGAAGGAATGTGGTCTGTATGAGGCCCTCTCAAACGGAGAATATCAGTTTTATGACAGGGACAAGGTGTCTACGCAGGAGGAGAAGCAGGAGATAGCGTTAAAGGCATTTACATCGGATTATTTCCTTGGAAGTGTCAATGCGATGAGCGAGGATGGCGTATTTATCAATATTGACGGAAATGCAAACCGCGTGGCTGCATATGCTTACGGACCGAAACATGTGCTTCTTATAGTAGGCATGAACAAGGTCGTAAAGACCGAGGCAGACGCTATGAGCCGTGCGAGAAATGAGGCAGCGCCTATCAACGCACAGCGCTTTGGCATCGACACACCATGCTCTAAGAACGGCACCTGCTTTGACTGCAAGAGTCCGCAGTGTATCTGCTGTCAGATTCTGACCACACGCTTCTCAAGGGTGAAGGGACGTTTCCAGATTATTCTTGTGGATGAGAATCTGGGCTTTTAATATGTGAATAGCCGGAAATTCGGGAAATTTTTATGCATTATACGAAAAGGAAGCATACGAAATGGGATATTTAATTAGTGAGACAACAAAAGAGGAACGCGAGGCAATTGTGGCTGAGTCGCTTGGCAATATCGAGGCCACCTGCGATGGCTGCATGTCGGGGCTTGCCGAGATGTATCAGGACTATATTGACGGAAAGAAGGAGCTTCGTGAGATAAATATGGAGTTCAATGCCAGGTACGTGCACGGAGAGGATATGCCGGGGCGAAGCGGCTGTGGATATAAGTAATGTGAAGCGGCTTGGGATAATTACCGAAGCTTAATGATATCAGGGAGACGCAGATGATTTCATGCAGGGATGTTAACAATTTACAAATGGACGGAATGGAGCTTGTGGCGGGAGCAGCAGGGCTTGACAGGATAGTGTCATGGACGTATCTGGTGCAGACAAAGCCTTATAAGGATCATATGAATCCGGGCAACTTTGCGCTGCTTGTGGTAGATTACAAGAGATTTTCCATGGACGAAGCATATGATGCCATGGTTGAGCTGAATGAGCTGGGGATATCGGGCTTTGCGATTTCGGTTGTGGAGGACAGGGAAGAGGCACCACAGAGGATGAAGGACAAGGCTGATGAACTCAAGCTGCCGTTGTTTTATATCCGGTGGGAGGGAGCTACCTTTGTAGATATTGCGCAGAGCGTCGGAGAGCTGCTTTTAGAGACCAGTGTGGATAATAAAAGGACCGGGGACTACCTTTACAATCTGCTTTTTGGATATGAGGTAAATGATAAGTATATCGAGAAGATTTCTGCACAGCTTGGCCTGACCTTTGACCGGCCGTACAGGGTGGGAATCATCGTGATAGACCGCAAATACGGAGTGAATCTGGAGCAGGACGAGCACACATATACATACTATACCGACTGCCTGAACCGCGAGGTTATCCATATGAAGAAAACGCCTATGTATATGAGGTTTTTAAACAAATTTGTGCTTCTTTTTGAGGAGACAAAGGATATGGAGACAGAGCATCAGATTGAAAGGATACTTGGGGACTTAGACAGTCGTGCACCATTTGCAGGGCTCATTCACAGCACATGCATACTCGGTGCTGCATACAGGAAGCCTGCGGATTTTGGCAAGAGCTATCAGGAGGCGAAAAATCTCATCCCCAAAAAGGATATTTTACCCAATCCGACCAACAAGAAGGTAATCAGTGCCAGCTCCATGGGCATATACAAGTATATGTTCAATAGTGGCAATCAGCAGGAAATCATGGATTATTGCAACGAGAAGCTAAAGCGGCTTGAGATGTATGACAATGCAAACGGCTCGTTTCTCATAGATACGCTGCTCAATTACTATATGTGTGGCTTTAATGTCGGAAAAACGGCACAGATGATGTACGTTCATCGTAATTCCCTGCAATACCGTCTGAAAAAGATAGAAGAAATACTGGAAATCAGCCTTGATGACTCGATGGAATATCTGGATGTAGTTAATTGTATTCTTGTAAAAAGGCTTATGTTTAATTAGTTACTGTAAAAATGCACAAATAAATTGTGCAAAATTAACATTGCAAAGCTGCTTCATTAAGTTTATTATACGAACTAAGCAAAGGCGCTGGAGAAAAACTCCGGCGCCTTTTCGTATTTCAATAATCAAGGAGGAAAAGATTATGATGAAGAGAAGTAAGAGATTTGCAGCATTGATATTGACAGGTGTAATGGCAGCGACAACATTGTTTGGATGTGGTTCGTCATCAGGAGGAGCTGCTTCAGATAGCTCAGCGGCAGACAGCTCATCAAATAAGGTTTTAAAGGTTGGTATGGAATGTGCATATGCTCCATTCAACTGGACACAGGATACAGATACCACACCGGACGGCAGCAAGGCAGTCAAGATAGCAGGCTCTGATTACTATGCATACGGCTACGATGTAGCAGTGGCACAGAAGCTTGCAGACCAGATGGGAATGGACCTTGAGGTACATAAGGTTGAGTGGTCATCAATCGGTATCTCACTCGATGCAGGAGATTATGACTGTATCATCGCCGGTATGGGCAAGACAAAGGAAAGAGAAGCGTCATACGCATTCACAGAGCCTTATTACTATAGAAACAACTGTATTGTTGTTAAGAAGGGCGGCAAGTATTCAAATGTAAAGGGTCTTTCAGATCTCGCAGATACAGGCTGCAAAGTAACGACACAGCTTGGAACAGGCTGGATTCCACTTTTAGACCAGATAAAGGGTGCTGAGCAGTCAGGAAACTTTGAGACTACATCAGAGTGCTTCCTCGCAATATCAAACGGCAGCGCAGATGTATGTGTAATCGATGTTCCGACAGCAGAGTCAGCAGCACTTACAAATGATGATTTACAGATTATCGAGCTGGATGAGAATGATACATTCACAGGTGATGATGAAATGGTAAATGTATGTATCGCAACAAGAAAGGATGATACAGCACTCAGAGATAAAATCCAGGATGCCATGAATGCAATCGGCTGGAATGACAAGGCAAAGATGGATGAGCTGATGGATCAGGTTCTGACACAGCAGCCGGCAGCCAACTAGTTGTTAGAGATTTATCTGATTCATGAAAAGATGAAAGACTGTGGGATGATGTTATATCGCATCATCCCACAATAGTCTGATAAACCGGCGTAAGCTGGGGATTAGAGAGATAAAAGTGAGGTAGCAGTATGATGATAAGTAATCCAAGTAATTCGTTAGAATGGATGGTATTTCTGGCGCAGAAATATTCAAGCATGTTTATCAAAGGAACCTGGCTTACGCTGTACATATCGGTAGTTGGTACGTTGCTTGGCTTCGTATTGGGATATATCGTAGGCATAGTAAATGATGTAAAGCTTAACGATGGCGACAACATCGTAAAAAAGGTCCTTATCCGTATAGTAAAGGTGATATTTACAGTTTATGTTGAAGGATTCAGGGACACACCAATGATAGTTCAGGCGATGATTGTGTACTATGGAATACGCCAGATGGGCTATGAAAACCTGACACCTGTATTTGCAGGTATTCTCGTAACTGTATTAAATACAGGTGCCTACATGGGAGAGACAGTCAGAGCAGGAATCGGTTCAATAGATATGGGACAGCGCGAGGGTGCATGGGCCATGGGAATGTCACCGTTTAAGACAATGCTCTATGTAGTTTTGCCGCAGGCATTCAAGAACATCATTCCTGAGATGGCAAATACATTTCTTTTAAATCTGAAGATGACATCAGTGCTCAATGTTATAGCTGTGCAGGAGCTTTTCATGGCTGCCAAGACAGTCGGTGGAAACTACTACAAGTACTTTGAGTCATATCTGGTCATCGCGGTAATTTACTTTGTACTTTGCTTTGTATTTGATAAGCTCTTCAAGCTGATTGAAAAGAAGCTGCAGGGCAAGACAGACTATGCACTCGCAGTTGAGTACATGGACAATGAATAGGAGGCACAATATGAGTGAGACAGTAATTTCAATTAAGGATTTAAGCAAATCATTTGGTGATCATGAGGTACTTAGAAAGATTGATATTGATGTGCATTCCGGCGAGGTCATCTGTATTGTGGGCTCCTCAGGTTCAGGAAAATCAACACTGCTTAGGTGCATCAACAAGCTTGAGAAACAGACCTCAGGAAAGATTTTATATCACGATAAAGAGGTCAGAAATGTACAAAAGGATATCAATGATTACCGTTCAAAGGTGGGAATGGTGTTCCAGTCCTTCAATTTGTTCAACAATATGACAGTGCTCCAGAACTGTATGCTTTGTACAAGAAGGGTGCTTCATCTGCCAAAGCAGGAGGCCTTTGACAGGGCAATCACGCATCTGAAGGCAGTCGGCATGGCCCCTTATATCAATGCAAAGCCATCGCAGCTATCAGGAGGACAGAAGCAGCGAGTTGCCATTGCCAGGTCACTCTGTATGAACCCGGAGGTGCTTTTGTTTGATGAGCCGACTTCGGCGCTTGACCCTGAGATGGTCGGAGAGGTGCTAAATGTCATGAAGGACCTCACGAGGACAGGACTTACGATGATAATCGTCACACATGAGATGGCATTTGCCAGAGATGTTTCTACAAGAACTATTTTCATGGACTCAGGATATGTGGCAGAGGATGCAGCACCGTCAGAGCTGTTTACAAATCCTAAGAATCCAAGAACAAGAGAATTCTTAAGCAGATATCTGGCAGGCTAGATATGGTTGGCATTCAGAAGGAGGAAATGATAAATGGATAATTTTGTAGTAACCTTTGCCAGAGGATTTGGAACAGGCGGAAAAGCAATAGCATCACAGCTGGCAAAAGAGCTTGGAATACACTGTTATGAGAACCGTATTCTGACTCTTGCAAGCCAGCTGAGCGGACTTGACGAGAATGTGTTTCAGGAGGTAAATGAGAAGCTGCGTGAAGAGGGCGGATTTACGAGCTTTTTGCGAGGGCTTCCAAGAGCAAAGGGATATATATCGAGAAATGAGAAGTTCAAATCAGATGACAGGCTCTTTGAGTATCAGAGCCAGATTATCAACGAGCTTGCAGACAAGGAATCATGCGTCATAGTAGGAAAATGCGCTGACTATGTATTAAAGAACCGCCCAAATGTGGTGAGCATATACATTGAGGCACCGCGTGCATTCTGTGTGGAGCGTACCATAGCCAATATGGGTGTGACACCGGAGGTGGCAAATGCCACGATTGAGAGAACAGATAAGTTCAGGGCAGATTATTACAAGTACTATACACACGGAAACTACTGGACCAATCCGGTGAACTACGACCTGACACTAAACAGTGAGCGTGTCGGTGTGGAAAACTGTGTGAAAACGATAGAGCAGTATCTGATCATAAAGGGCTTTATCAAGGCTGATATGATTAAGCCGGTGGGAGAACTCATATAAAAAGTATATAACAAAAAATTGCAGCTCGTGTATTGAGCTGCAAATTTTTGTTATTATTATATAGATATGTCTATCCAAGCAAAGCCTTATCAGAAGCAAATTCCTCGCCGGAAACCTCCTCAAACTTCATGAGCAGATCCTCCACAGTGAGGTTTTTCTTTTCTTCGCCTGAAATATTAAGGACAACCTGTCCGTTATTCATCATGATGAGTCTGTTTCCGTGAGCGATGGCATCACGCATGTTGTGTGTGACCATCATGGCTGTCAGGCTGTTCTCCTTGATGATTTTGTCTGTGAGAGTGAGCACCTTTGCGGCTGTCTTAGGGTCGAGAGCAGCGGTGTGCTCATCCAAAAGCAGCACCTTCGGCTTCTGGAGTGAAGCCATGAGCAGTGTAACAGCCTGACGCTGTCCGCCTGAGAGCAGACCAACCTTTGAGGTCATTCGATCCTCGAGTCCCAGGTCAAGCTCCTTTAAAAGCTCGTGGAAATGCTCCTTTTCTGCCTTTGTGATACCCCAGCCAAGACCACGGCGCTTTCCGCGGCGCGCTGCAAGTGCGAGGTTTTCATCAATCTGCATGGTTGCGGTAGTTCCTGTCATTGGATCCTGGAACACACGTCCCAGAAATGATGCACGCTTGAACTCTGGAAGTCCTGTAACATCCACTCCATCGATGAGAATTGAACCATCGTCCACAGGCCATGTGCCTGCAACAGCATTGAGCATGGTCGATTTTCCGGCACCGTTTCCACCGATAACAGTGACGAAATCGCCCTCCTCAAGCTTTAGGTTTACACCATTAAGGGCATGCTTTTCATTGATTGTGCCCGGATTGAAGGTTTTATGTACGTTTCTAATCTCTAGCATTTATTTGCCCTCCTTTGCGTTAAGTGCTGCAGCAGAGCGTTTGCCGGCCTTTTTGAAGGAGGCCTTGCTCTTGCCCTTTAGGTAAGGCACTGCAAGGAAAATTGCCACGATGATTGCAGTGAAGAGCTTTAAGTCATCACTTGGCATCTGCAGCCACAGAACGATTCCGATTACAATGTAGTAAACAATTCCACCAAATATGACAAAGATAAGCTTTCCCATGAAATTCATGTGCTTTCCGAGGATTGCATCGCCGAGCACCTCACCGATGATAACGGCGGCAAGACCGATGACGATTCCACCACGGCCCATGTTTACATCGGAAAAGCCTGAGTACTGTGAAAGCAGGCCGCCTGAGAGCGCTACAATTGCATTTGAAAGCGCAAGACCGATGAGCTTCATGTTGTCGATGTTGATACCTTGAGCCTTGCTCATTGCAGGGTTGCAGCCTGTGGCACGGATAGCAGAGCCCTGCTCTGTTCCGAAATACCAGTAAAGCACCGCGATAATTACAACCGAGAAAATCACACCGACAATTATCGCATGTGTCAGATTACGTGATGAAAGCACCAGATTATATTTATCTGCGCTAAGTGCCTGGTTGGCGTGGCGCTGCATGATATTTAAGTTGATAGAGTAGAGAGCTATCTGTGTAAGGATTCCTGCCAGAATCGGAGGAATGCCGAGCTTTGTATGTAAGAGACCCGTGCAGAGTCCTGCGAGCAGACCGGCAATACATGCGCAAAGCAGTGAAACCCAGATATTGTAGCCGTTAATCGTCATCATAACGGTTACGGCACCACCTGTTGCAAATGAGCCATCAACCGTCAGATCTGCGAAGTCCAGCAGTCTGAAGGTGATGTAAACACCGAGTGCCATGATGCCCCATATCAGACCCTGGGCTATATTGCCCGGAAGGGCATTGGTGAATGCAACCGGATTTAAGGTTGCAAAATAATTCATTAGAATCATTTTATTAAATACCTCCATAGTGCAGCTGTTTATTCAGCTGAGATTTCCTCATAGCCGTCAGGAACTGTGATTCCAAGCTCCTTGGCGCGGTCCGGAAGGTACTCCTTAGTGAACTTAGGAGCGCTCTTAACTTCCATAGTTTTGACGTCTGTACCATTTACAAGGATATCGTAAGCCATCTCACCTGTTGTGTATCCAAGGTCATAGTAGCTGATAGAAAGTGTTGCCACACCACAGCCCTTAGCGATTCCTTCCTCGCCGGCGAAGATAGGTTTCTTAGCCTGTGAAGCTACATTGTTGATAGCCTCTGTACATGAAGCAGCAGTGTTGTCAGTTGGGATGTAGATTGCATCAGATGCATCACATGCGCTCTGTGTTACTGCAGCGACATCATTTGAATCAGAGAAAGTGTACTCTTTTACAGTGTATCCCTCGTCCTCAAGGTATTTGGTAATAGTTGTTGACTGGTAGATACTGTTTGGCTCAGATGAGCAGTAGATGATACCGATGTTCTTTGCATCCGGGAAGAGCTCCTTGATGCATTTAGCCTGCTCATCGAGTGGAGCGAGGTCTGTAGTACCTGAAATATTCTTTCCTGTAGTGCCTGACCAGTCTGACATATCAAGAGCTGTAGCGTAGTCTGTGATAGATGTTCCGAGAATCGGAATAGAGTCTGTGGCTGCTGAAGCGGCCTGAAGAGCTGCTGTGGCATTTCCAAGGATAAGGTCATAGTCGTTGGTGACGAACTTGGTGCAGATTGTAGAGCATGTAGAAGCATCTCCTGCGGCGTTCTGCTCGTCAAATGAGACATCGTCTCCGAGCTTGTCCTTTAATGCATCCTCAAAGCCCTTTGTAGCGGCATCGAGAGCCTCGTGCTGTACGAGCTGGCAGATACCTACATGATATTTGGCATCTGAGTTCTTACCTGACTGTGTGCCACCGTTTGCTGAACCGGAATCTCCACATCCGGCAAGTCCAAGAACCATTGTTCCTGCAAGAACAAGTGAAGCTAAAATTTTAGATCTCTTTTTCATGATAATTCCTCCTTTTGTCAGCGCTTTAAAGCGTTGATGTATCAATTAGGTAAATTATATTAACTTATTAATGAGCTGTCTCTTATACACATCTCCGAGCCCACGAGACCT
>ENA-OZYV01000617-OZYV01000617.1-human-gut-metagenome-genome-assembly--contig:-NODE-617-length-9677-cov-5.756184_pt1 | contig 9677 bp, 10 predicted proteins | sample MGYA00243638_ERZ654133 | MGnify/ENA primary metagenome ERZ654133 (study PRJEB26926, sample SAMN06165116) | human gut metagenome | biome: ENVO:00009003; feature: ENVO:2100002; material: ENVO:00002003...
AGATGTGTATAAGAGACAGTCCTAGGCCATTACTTCTAAAAATAATTGGAAATGTTCCGTTAGATAAATTCGAAAAGTATTCATTTTATGACGTTATGAATATACCAGGTGGTACAGGGTATTGATGAACGTATAGCCATTGAAAACATGAAACGTTGTATATAATAGGTTATTCAAATCATTTGGTGTAAATATACATTAACGAAAATTTGAGATTTTTCTTATGAAAAAGATTATTTCTAAGCATAACGTAATGTAATGTTTATTGTGATATAGAGATAGTCTTTTGAGAATAAACTAAATGAAAATAACATTGCGATAATCTGCTGGAGTGCGAAAAACCTTGTGAAAGCATTGTTTTCAATGTCATCTATTTTATGCAGACAACACAGAGTGTTTTCTAAGTCGTAGACGTTTTGTCTGCGGCTTTTTTTGTTTATCTGCTACAAATTTTGCAGTATCAATTTGCATAAAGATACAAATTATTGGCGATTTATAAATAAAACTATTTACAAAATTATGATGTTGATTTAAGATATGAGTGTAGTTGCACCTCGCCAAACTCATGAGCGAATATTTTCTCCTTTGCGACAAAGAGAAATAGCCTTATTTACCTCAAATGGGAACATAATAGGATATAATAAAAGCAGTACCGAAATGCTTGGCACTGCTTCTAAGAAAGGAAATCCATATGATATACAAAATAACCTTGTTTGACGCCAACTGTCCCTCATGCACAAGCGGCACAGCTTCGTTTTTTACTGAGGATATCGACGAATTTGAACACAATTATTTTTCTGATGAAAATGTGGAATCGAACCAGCTTGAAGCGCAGAAACAACGCTATTTCCGCAGTAAGGCAGGGGAAATTGTCACCGACTATTACTCCGATGCCCCTGAGCTGAACATTTTTCAGTATGCAGAATGTGGCACTATCGAAAAGCGAAAGACTTTTCATTACAAGGACAAGATCTTTGAGCTTCACAACGGATATTTAATTCCTTATCCTATATACGCCGCAGAAGCTATTGTCGAGCTGGCGCAGATAGCGTTTAAAAAGAACCCTGATGAGGAGGGTGAAAAGTATCTTGTGGCAAGATACTCATTGAGGGGAGTGTGCTGTAAATACACTTTTGGGAGCAATAAGGATAAGTTCGAGGACTGCACCCCTTATGGAAATCCTATTATCAAGACCTGCTATCCTGAAAATCTGCCGTACAAAGGTGAAAAAGAAATCTATTCTGATTGCAAACTGTCAACATTTGCATGGGTGGAGCTGTATCAAACCTGTTTCAAGGGCGACAATGTCAACGGCTATGAGATAGAAGAGCCTACAGAAGAACAGCTTGCGTGGATAATGCGTGATATTCCAGGGGAGGCAGGCTAGTCTGCAGTGATAACACTGCCTATATCAATGTCGTTTTCTCTGAGATACCGGTCAGCTATTTTCAACCATTTTTGTGTGCCGTCAGAGCTTTCGATCAAAACACTGCACATGAGTTCGCTGTCCTCCGGTATGCCCTCGCAGCCGTAATCCTCTTCACTTATGTCTATAACTTTGTATTTCATGCTTTCAAGACCTTTCCGGTGTGATATTGGTGATACTATAATTATAGCACGGCATTAATTTTTTTCAAGAGAAATATACTAAGCACGGCATATGACCGTGCTTTTTTGTTAGGTCGATTGTTAATAAAATGTAAAATATCTCTACAACCTGTTGACTTAGAGCTAACTCCAGGTGGTACAATATAAGTAAGCTAAAGCTAAGAAAAAAATATAAATAAAACAGGAGGAAATGAAAATGTATCTTGAAAAAATAAACTCACCTGCTGACGTTAAAAAGCTCACTGTTGATGAAATGACAGCGCTGGCTGAGGAAATGAGAAAGGCTCTGCTTTTCAGGCTCAGCAAGCATGGCGGACATTTTGGTCCTAACTTCGGCATGGTGGAAGCCACTATCGCAATGCACTATGTTTTTGAGTCCCCTAAGGATAAGATAGTTTTTGACGTTTCACATCAAAGCTATCCACATAAAATGCTCACAGGCAGAAAGGAGTCCTACCTTGACGCTGACAAGTTCGATGATATCTCAGGCTACACAAATCCAGAGGAGAGCGAGCATGACTTTTTTACGGTTGGCCATACTTCCACTTCTGTGAGCCTTGCAAGCGGTCTTGCAAAGGCTAGAGATCTCAAGGGCGAGGAGGGCAATGTTATCGCTGTTATCGGCGACGGCTCTCTCAGCGGTGGCGAAGCTCTGGAGGGTATCGATTTTGCAGGGGAAATGGATACAAACTTCATAATCGTTGTGAACGATAACGATATGTCTATTGCAGAAAACCACGGCGGTATGTACAGAAATCTCAAGCTTCTTCGTGATACCGAGGGCAAGGCTGAATGTAACCTTTTCAAGGCAATGGGTCTTGACTATGTTTTCGTTAAGGACGGCAACGATATTCCTTCGCTTATTGAGGCTTTTGAGGGCGTAAAGGACAGCAAAAAGCCAGTTGTCGTTCACATTGTAACACAAAAGGGCAAGGGCTATGCTCCTGCGGAAAAGGATAAGGAAACATGGCACTGGCATATGCCGTTCGACCCTGAAACAGGCAAGTCCCTTTACAATTCTGAGGGCGAGGATTACGAAACTGTTACCTGCAATTATCTCCTTGAGAAAATGCAGGCTGACAAGTCCGTGTGTGCTATAACCTCCGCTACTCCGACGGTTTTCGGCTTCACTCCTGATGTCAGAAAGAAAGCAGGCAAGCAGTTTATGGACGTGGGCATTGCAGAGGAACACGCAATGGCACTTGCCTCAGGTATAGCAAAGAACGGAGGAAAGCCTTTCTACGGTGTTTACAGCTCATTCTTACAGCGTACCTACGACCAGCTTTCTCAGGACGTTTGCATAAATAAAAGTCCTGTTACAATAGCTGTTTTTGCGGCTTCGGTTTACGGCATGAGTGACGTTACTCACCTTGGAATTTACGATATACCGATGATATCAAATATTCCTGAGCTTGTTTATCTTGCACCTGTAACAAAGAAAGAATATCTTGCAATGCTGGATTGGTCCCTTGAACAGAACGAACACCCTGTTGCAATAAGAGTTCCTGCAAGCCTTGTTTCAGACGGCAAGCCTTTCACAAAGGATCTTTCAAAGCTCAACAAGTATGAGATGACACAGAAGGGAAGTCAGGTGGCTGTTATCGCACTTGGCTCATTCTACGGCTTGGGCGTTGAAGCCGCAAAGCTTATCGAGGAAAAAACAGGTGTCAAGGCTACTGTAATAAACCCTTACTACATCACAGGCATTGACAATGAAATGCTTGAAAGCCTTAAGGCTGACCACAAGACCGTTATCACTCTTGAGGACGGCGTTATTGAGGGCGGCTTTGGCGAGAAGATAGCAAGATTTTATGGCGACAGTGATGTAAAGACCCTTTGCTTTGGTCTTGAAAAGAAGTTCTATGACCGCTATGACCCTGCCGAGGTGCTGAAAGAAAATCATCTTACCCCTGAGCAGATAGCTGAGGACGTTATAAAGACCATTTGATAAATATTTTGTCATAAATATGCGGGACGCCGCATTTCTGTGAAAAAGGAATTGAGCCGCTCCCAAATAATCTGCGTAAATACGCTGTTTATATGTAGGGGCGAACAGTGTTCGCCCGTTAATTTGACACTTTTGCAACAGACTGAGAGCTTGCTTTGGCAGGCTCTTTTTTCTTGATTAAAAATGCAAATCGTGATATACTATAATAAGTTTAGAAACATCAAGGAGAGAGAAAAATGCTATTTAGTGAAGAGGCTATCGGCTTTTTGTTTGAAAATCATACGAGAGATAGTAAGGAATGGTTCAAGGAGCATAAGGCGGATTATCACAGGCTCATAGAAGAGCCTTTTGCGGAGCTTATCACTGCGCTGACGCCCATAATGAACGATATTGACAGCAGGATAGTATGCAACCCGAAAAAGATATCAAGGCTTTACAAAGACGCACGTTACAACAAGGGCGGACCGATATTCAGAGAGAGCGTGTGGTGTTCTTTGAAATGCCAGCGTGACAAAAGCGAATATCACCCCATGCCTGAGTTTTATTTCTATATCTCTACCCACGGTTTTGGCTACGGCTGCGGATATTACAAGACCGACAGGGGCAGCATGGACGAAATGAGGGCGATGATACTTGCAGGTGCACAGGAATACAAAAAGGCTCGCAAGGCTTTGAAAGCGAACAGCAAGTTTATTCTGTTCGGTGACGAATATAAGCGTGACCATTTCCCTCAGGCGAGCCGTGAGGACGCTTTGTGGCTCAACAAAAAGGACATAGGCGTAAGCTTTGACAGCGAAGACCCTAAGCTGCTTTTCAACGTGAACTTGCTGGACACAGTATGCAGTGACCTTGCTTCTCTTGGAGATGTATACAGATTTTTTATGAGGGCGGAGGATAATATTTTGCAGAAAAAAGTAAAATAGCGGAGAAATTGTGTCTTGTTTGAGAATGCTTTCTGACAATTTTGTGTAAAACGCTATAAATTTTCTGGTTGTTTTATTGAAATATACAATTTATATGCTATTTGTTCAAAGAAATATTGACAGTGAATTGATTATATGTTATACTTCTATTATCCGAGGCACCGATGAAGTAAGGTGTATACTATGGGTGGATAAAAAATTATAAAGGCAAGACGTTTGAGATCTCTTGAACGGTGTTGTCATGAAGGGGATCAGTGTGTGCGGCAGGCTTTTTATAGAATTACCTGCGGTGCAGCAAAAAGAGTGATAAAAAAATGCTCTCCGAGGTTTTCGGAAAGCATTGCAGAGCGTAGCTTATTTATCTTTTCACAGCCTGTGCAGCGAAATGCTGACAGGTCTTTTTGTTTATATGGATATGTTTGCTTAGGCTGACTTTAAATATGATATGTAAGTCTGTCGGCAAAGATAGTTATAAGCGGCAGAGTTACAGCACTGAGGATAGTGGTGACTGTAAAGATCTCTGAGGCTGTTTTAGGGTCCTTGTCAAGGTTTACAGCGAACATTGTACACATGGTCGCGGCAGGGCAGGCGGCAGCTATGGTAACTGTCATAAGAACTATCGGAGGAGGATCAAGTATCCACATTGCAAAGAAACCTGCCACAGGGAGTATTATGAGCTTGCACAGTGAAACGTAGTAGATACGGCGGTTTTGAAGGGCTTTCAAAACGTTGGTCTGTGCGGCTGTTGCACCTGCTATCACCATGGCGATAGGTGTGTTCATATCTGCTATGTACTGCAAAGCTGTTGCAGGAACTTTCGGCAGTCTGATATTTGTAAGATAGCAAATAAGACCGACCACAACGGCTATAACTGACGGTGAGATAAGGGCTTTCACAAGAGAAGAAAAGTCACGCTCGCCTTTCATTGTCATAAGTCCGTGCGTCCAGATAAGGACGTTGAAGAACGTAAGATACGCTGTAAGATACAAAACGCCCTCTGAGCCGTAAATGCCGTTTATAAGTGGTATGCACATGAATGCACAGTTTGAATATATTGACGAAACACGCTCCACCGCAAGGTCGGGAGTCTTTTTTCTTATAAGAACATAGGTGAGCAAGATAGTCACTGCATAGGATATCGCTGACAGCAGAAAAGACCACAGCAATCCATGCACAAGGGTCTTGTCATATTTTGACTGATAGGACATGAATATAAGCACAGGATTGATTATATTCAGTGCGAATGAGGACAACTGTTTTGTACCGTCCTTTGTGATTATCCCTTTTAAATAGCAAAATGCGCCTATAATAAGGATGATGAACATTATTATTATTTGGTTTCCGATTATCAGACCTGCTTCCATTTTTACTTCCTCTTTCACATATATTTTTCTTCTTTAGGTGCTCTTTCGTCAGAATACCCAAATATTATACCAGACTTTTGTGAAAAAAGCATGAACTCACAGTATACATTGATAGGTGATTTTTGTGATTTTTATGTGCGTAAATAAGGTAAAATAGCAAATAATTCACCGATCTTTACGCTCTGCCTTATCTCTTGACATAAAAGTTTAAGGGGTGTATAATGTTAAGAGCAATATTGTCTTGAAAAAGAAATATAGTACATGGTCTGAAAGGATATTGACATATGGACATAAAGAAAATATGTGCGGCTCTCTGCGCTTGCGTGGTATGCTTGTGTGCAGCGGGCTGTTCAAAGGATAGTAAGGACAGCTCTTCTGCCACAGAGAGCAAGTCGAACGTTTCAACAGCCGACAGCGCAAAGTCTGAGGACAGCAAGGGTGACGAGAGTGATGCGGATAGTAAGGTATTGAACGAGCAGGGTGAGCTTATTACAAAAACTGCTGCGATCTTTAACGGTGACTACACTCTGAAAACGACCTGCACAGAGGCCGACGGCTCAAAGCAGGAGGTAGTAAGAGCCAAAAAGGGCGGAAACATCTATCTGAAAGTCACATCGGATATAGGCACCAGCGGATTTATCTATGTTGACGGAGCAGGATATGATTACGATAACGTGACCGGTGTTTATCACAAGTCAGACGTGACGGAGCTTGACGGCGTTCTTGAAAGCATAGTCAAGCAAAACCTGCCGAGAACCTATGGCCATATAAACAGTGATGAGGCTGATGATTTCGACATTGAGGAGTACACTTATACGGGCGACACATACATTACTGCTATCGACCTGTATTTTGATAAATCTGACGGAAGCTTAAAAAAATACACGCAGACCTTTACCATTGAAGGCTCAGATGATACAGTTTCAGAATATACTGTTGACGAGCTTTCGGGGGACGCTGACGACAGCCTGTTTGACGTATCTCAGGCGACAAGTCTTGTGGACTTTGACAGTATGTCAGAGGATCAGAGGCTTGGCTATTGTCAGGGTATCTTCAACAAAGCAGGCGTTACAACAGACGATCTCAGTGCAGGAGGATATCAGACGGACGATCTTAAGACTATATCCTATGACAGCTTTGTGAGCCTTGTTTACACATACGGCTACAAGTCTGCACAGCAGTAAGTCAAAATGCACAATTTCAGCGTGGAGATTTGTTGAAAACGCAGGACGGAAAATGCCCTCTCTATGCTTTACTTGTATGCGTTTTTTTGGTATAATTATAGGTGCGGTTTTTACCGCATAAAAACGTATGCTTACAAGAGGATATATATAAAAATGAATATACTAAAGTTTTTGAAGCCGAAGGCTTGTGTGGATTTTGTCTATGATGACAACACAGCAAGGCAGGCTCTTGAGAAAATGAAAAATCACAGCTTTACCGCTGTGCCTGTTATCGACCGTGAGGGCAGATATGTAAAGACCCTTGCAGAGGGCGACTTTCTGTGGTTCATGCTCAATAATGGCATTCAGGATATGCGTGAGCTGGAAAAATATAAGATAAGCGAGATAACAAGGCGTGTTAGAATGAAACCCGTCTATGTTTATTCTACTATCGAGGATCTGATACTTCTTTCAATGGATCAGAACTTTGTGCCTGTTATTGATGACAGGGAAGTTTTTATAGGTATTGTGACGAGAAGAGATATACTTAAATATTGTCACGATACTCTTAACGAGTATGAAGCGAAATATGGTCATAAGGAAGAAAAAGAGGAGATAGGTGCAGTATAAGCACTAGGAAAGGAATTGTTGTAAAAATGAAGAGGACAAACAAAAAGGGCGGTGCAGCTATAGTTGCTGTGCTTATAGTTATAATGCTTGTGGCTGTCGGTTCAGCGGCACTGGTGGTAACAGGAAGATATACCATTCAGGCAAGCAAGGTGGCAGACGCAGTTGTTAAGGTGAACAGCAAACCTGAGGAAAGTTCTTCTGAGGAGGTTTCAGAGGTTGACGACCTTTCATCAGTTGTGGAAGAGCCTGTGAGCAATTATCCTGTGAAGTCTGCAAATTATCAGGATATAAATATAAAGGGTATGACAGCAAACTCAGCTATACTTGTTGACGCTGACACAAACGAGATAGTTGCAGGTTATAATTACGAGAAAAAGGTATATCCTGCTTCTCTTACAAAGATGCTTACGCTTCTTGTAGCCGCAGAGAATATTCAGGATATGGACGCTACATATAAGTTCACAAGCGATGATATCGACCCTCTTATCGAGGACAACGCATCAAGAGCAGGCTTTGAAGCCGGGGAAACTGTTACAATGAAAGACCTGCTTTATTCAGCTATTCTTGTGAGCGGTGCTGACGGCACAACAGGTCTTGCAAACGCAGTTGCAGGCTCAGAGGAGAAGTTCGTTGAGCTTATGAACGCTAAGATCCAGGAGCTTGGTCTTACCGGCACGAAGTTTGTGAATGCAAGCGGTCTGCACAACAAAAATCATTATTCCACAGCGCAGGATATCGCAGTTATCACAAAGGCGGCTATGGATAACGAAACTTGCCGTGAAGTGCTTACAGCAACAAAGTACACAACTTCAAAGACAAAACAGCACAAGGACGGTATCGAGCTTACAAGCATTGTTGCACAGAGAATTGAGGGCTACTATGTGGATTGTGACGGTGACGGCGAGGCTGACGACGGTATAAGCATCGAGGGCGGAAAGACAGGCTTCACCGACGAAGCAAAGTACACCCTTTCAACTATACTTGATGATAACGGACACACATATATTTGTGTTACAACAAAGTCTAAGGACGAGCTGAAGTCTGTTGAGGATCAGATAGCTATTTATGAAAAGTATCTGGGCGGCAAGGCTTCTGATAATAAAGACAAGGACAGCAAGACGGACACTGACACGTCTTCTGTTTCTGATGTTGAGGACTAATAGATAGGAAAAATAAATGCGGATATCGTGGAGGTATCCGCATTTTTGTATTATAATTTTTTTCACACAAGCTTTTGTATCACATCTATGACCTTGGAAAGGTCATCACAGCAGGCATACAGAAGCTTTTTTGTTTCCTCGTCAGGCTGTGAAAGGTCGGGTATCATAATAGGTTTGCAACCTGCGGTGTGGGCGGAGCGTATGCCGTTTGGTGAGTCCTCAAGGGCAATGCACTCGCTAGGGTCAAGCTCCAGCTCCTTTGCGGCGGCGAGATAAATATCAGGGGCAGGCTTGCCGTTTTCTATCATGTTTCCGCAGATAAGCTTGTCAAATCTGTCAATGATATTTATAGAGCTGAGATACAGCGTGGTGCGCTGTAGGTCGGTGGCAGTGGCAACGGCTTTTTTCAGCCCTGTGCTGTCAAGATAGTCAAGAAGCTCATCAAGCCCCTTTTTCTTTTCTATGCCGTTTTGCCTGATAAACTCGTTCATAAGCTCGATACGCTTTCCACGAACTTTGTAGTAATCAAAATCCTCTCCGAAAATGCCTTTCAGATGTGGGATAGCATACTTCGCTGCAAGAGAGCGTATGCCCAGAACGTGTTCCTTTGTCATTGGATAGCCGTAATGATTCGCCGCCTCACACCAAAACCTTGTGAGCAGCTTTTCCGTATCTATCATTAGTCCGTCCATATCAAATATAACGCCTTTGAGCATTTTTATCACGCCTTTCCAACTTGGTATCTGTTATTATATCACACTTTTGACAAGTTTTCAATAAAACTGCACAAATTAGAGGTGCAGAACATACATTCTATTGTGCATCTATATAATTCGTAATTAAAATTATATAATCCTATTGACAAATTATTAGAATGTGGT